>Ga0180301_10000758_pt1 | contig 25251 bp, 40 predicted proteins | sample GuaBasSediGuay16_FD_121797 | JGI IMG/M metagenome (GOLD analysis project Ga0180301, IMG submission 121797) | Subseafloor sediment microbial communities from Guaymas Basin, Gulf of California, Mexico - Guay16, Core 4569-2, 12-15 cm | ecosystem: Environmental > Aquatic > Marine > Hydrothermal... | reverse complement strand
TAATAGTTGTCGGCGACTACGACCCAGAGTACGCCGAGGTCGAGGAGGAGTTCGAGGACATAACGATGAAGGTGGTCGAGGAGCTCGCGAGGTATTACGAGAGCGAGGGTCCCGAGGACGCCGCTGAGTTCTTCAAGATGGCGCTCGACGTTGTAAAGTCCGTCGAGGCAATCTGGGGACGTATCAAGCAGTCCAACGAGTGACCCCCCTTTCTTTGGTGGGAGCATGAATAGTAGGATAAAACTTACGTTGGACGTACCGGTGTGGTTGGCAGAAACTCTCTTCTACGACATCGAGAGCGACCTCGACGACCCGTGTGAAACGTGCACCGAGGCGGAGAAATACGGGGTAAGCTATGATGAGTGCGTCAAGGAGATGGAGAGGCTGTACAGGGAAATCGAGTTGGCGCTGTGCGAGCACGCAAGGAAAACAAAGAGACCGTGGTCACAATGCGAGCACTGCGAGAGCAGGGTGTCGTGCTTTGTAACCGAGGAGAAATTAAGGGACGCGGTGAACGGGGCTGTCAAGGTACTGGCATCGAAGTTGAAGGAGCTTGGCATAAACAAGATAAGGATAGTCGAAATACCTGACATCGGTAACTACTCGATAGACGAGCCAGAGAGCTTAAGCAATGAAGTCGAGAACATGATACGTGCACTCTTCTCATTGATAGACGAGAGGTACAAGGTAGACGAGGTCGAGGACGACGAAGGGATAATCACCAAGTACGTAGTAGATGGCATTGAAATAGTGGAGGTTACGACGTACTAGCTTCTTTACCTTGGTGGGAGCATGTTCATGCCGGACTGGCTAGCGGTAATACTCATGTTTCTGTTGATTGGATCGTCAGTCGCCAACATTTACAGGGCCGGGCAGTTATCGGCTGGTCGAGAAATGGTAGAGAAGGCTACTAAAGCAAACGTTATCAGCAGGGCGCTTGCAGGAGTGATAGACATCATGATAGCGCTAATCATTATGTATTATTTTTTATGGTGGGAGCATGGAGTACATGGTTAAGATATCGAAGCTGAAAGAATATCTGAGGACGATTAGGAAGGACAGGTCGGTTCTAATTCTAGGACCTCCAGGGGTTGGCAAAAGTGTAAGCGTGAGGGAGTTCGCAGAGGAAGAGGCGAAGAGGATGGGCAAGGAGTTCGTGGACTACGACGACTCGATGTTCAGCGACATAATGAGGGAGCCCGACAAATACTACGTATTCGTTGATATGAGGTTGACAGAATGTGAACCTAGTGATTTAATTGGAGTGCCACGAGATTTAGATAGCATAGTTATGTACAAACCGTTGGGTTGGTCTAGAGTATTGTCTAGGTGTGCAGGGTTACTATTCCTTGACGAGCTGACCAATGTTGATCGTCCGGATATACAAGCGGTCGCCTACAAGATTGCCTTGGACAGGAAGGTCGGGTTCTGCAAGCTCCACAGGGATGTCAGAGTCGTGGCCGCTGGCAATCGCCCTGACCATTCATTGATAGCTCATGAACTCCCAGCACCACTGCTTTCAAGGTTCCACGTAATAGATGTGCTTGCGCCAGACGTTAATGAATGGATAGAGTGGATGTCTAACAAATACGGTCAGGAGTGGGACGCTAGGGTAATGGCCTACCTATCACATCCGAGCTTCAAGGGAGACTTCTTAGTGTTGCCCGGCAAGGGCGAGACGTTGGAGCCGTTCCCCAACCCCCGCTCGTGGACATGGCTCGCTCTAGAGCTACAGGACACTCCAGACGACCTAGTGTTACCCAAGTCAGTTGGATACTTAGGGAAGGAAGTCGGAACTAGGTTTGCGACGTTTCTAAGGATAAAGCTACCAGACCCGATTAAGCTCGTTAAGGTGCCGTCGTTGTTCGAGGACTTGGACTTGGACGCGAAGTACTTGATGACCGTTGCGGTTGCGAACCTAATATTGGACAAGAAGGTCAGGCCTAGGGACGTAGAGAAGCTGTTAGAGGTCATGGCATCCGTGCAGGCCGACGTAGTGGTTCTATTGATGTTGGCTGTTTTCAAGAGGACGAAGGATCACGAGATAAGGAGCGAGCTCACAAAGGTGTTCATGACCAACAAGAAGCTCCTGTCATTGATGTCAGAGATAGGCATCATACTAAACCTATAAACGCTCTTCTACACATTTTTTGGTGGGAGACATGCCCCCACAGGAGGACCTTAGAAGGTACAAACATGAGCTCGACAAGGTCAGGACAGCATTATATATCAAATCACCTTTCATAGCGACGCTGATAATGGGTTGCAAGGTCGTGTTGGTAGATAGGCTCGGCTTCCCCGCCGCCGCTGGCGAGGACACGATATACCTAGACAGGGGCTTCTTCGAGTCGAAGGAGAAGATGGTAATACTCGCACATGAGGCACTTCACGTAGCCCTAAGGCACGTCTTCAGGATGAAGACCGTTGTCGACAGGGAGAGGGACATACCGAAGCAAGCTGCATGCGAGTTGTACAATTTAGCATCTGACGCAGTAGTCAACGAGATACTGTCAATGCATGGCATGAACATACCTTACGAAGCCGTAACTATGTACAGGGTCGCAAAGATGTTGGGAGTGCACGAGAGCGACATAAACAAGCTTGCTGCCGAGAACCTTTACGTCCTGTTGAAGAGGAACGTAAAGGTAGTTGAGTTACCCGCCGGGTACTGGATGAAGGGTGACATGGAAGCCGGCAGGAAGATGGACGATGAGATGGGATGCGGTGAAGGATCAACGAAGATTGAGGAGAAAAGATCTGGGTCGGGCAATGCGTTGGTGCTACAGGAGGATCAGTTCAAGGGTGCTAGTTGGGAGGAGAAAATAAGCAGGGCGCTGAACTCGGCAAAGGTCGCAGGCAACGTGCCAGCGGGTCTTGAGAGGCTCGTCAAGATATCTAGGGGAGAGGTAAACTGGAGGAGCGTATTGAGGGACATAGTATCGTCTGGGTGCAAGAAGATAGTCGAGACCCCGTTCAGGCTGTCGAGGAAGCACCCCGAGTTGCCCGGCATAAAGAAGTTCGGCGTGTCCAACGTCTGGGTGTTAGTTGATACAAGTGGATCGATAGGTGATGAGGAGCTTGCAAAGTTCGTAGGTGAGATGCTTGAGATGTGCAGGAGTATGAGGGCTAGCCTAAAGGTCGTCTTCTGGGACGCTCAGCCGTACGGTATACAGGAGGTAAGGTCGATCAGCGACTTCAAGAACATCAAGGTGATGGGTGGAGGCGGAACCATGATAGGACCTACGTTAGACCTAGTGCTGAAGAACATGAAATACGGCGACCCGGTTGTCATACTAAGCGATGGATACATTGCAGATGTAAGCGAGAGCGCCCAGCTTTTCCAGAAGGTCAAATCTAAATCTAGGGTCGCCGTGTTCGCCTCGACAGGTATCATGCCTGAACTGCCGCCGGGATGGGTTCAGGTGAGCATAAGGTGGTAGCCGATGAGCAGACCTACAATCGTGTTGGTACTGCTATTTGTAGGGGCGATAGCTGCACTTATAGGAGCATGCGGGGTGTCGGTGGGCATAGGTATGTTGGTAGCATCCGCAATAGCCGGCGACCTATTCCCAATAGGGGTAGCCATTACCGCTGGAGGCTGCACATTAATGATCTGTGGAATAGTGATGGTTATAGCTGCCGAAAGGCTTGCATAACCTCCACTATTTTTTGGTGGGAACATGTTGGTGGTCGAGATAAATATAAGCAACGGGACGGCTCACAGAACAAAGATGCCGAAGATAATACTTGAGGTGTATCAAGACGACATCAATATAAAGACCCTGACCCCAGTACCACTAAGTCGGAAGGTTATAGAAGGTCTATCTGAATACATTAAGGTCGTGGAGGAGCACAAGCCGTGCTTGATGAGTTTGATAAAGAAGTTGACGGAGATAGCGTCGACAAACAACTTGATATACTACGATTGAAATCATGTAAGACATGTAAGTATATGAGAGGTGGGTCATGCAGGCTAGGTCTACAGCCAAACGATAGATGTATGTTCTACAAACCTGACAAGCATAAATATAGAGGACAGAAGCAGATGCTCACCTAACCTCTTTTTGGTGGGAACATGGATGTTCACTTCGAGGACGGCAGGATAATAATCGACAACGGCAAGTACGAGGTGTCTATGAATGTTGTAAGAAAGTTCAACAAGAAAGGCACTTCAGCATTCTTCGTGCCGGTCGCCGTGCGAGTCGACGACAAAGTTTACAGGTTGCCCATATTGATAGACTGCGAATTCCATGAGATCAAGGAGTCAAAAAAGATCATAAACTCTATAATAAGAGGCGAGATAAGTAAGTCTAAGATTGATGAAATAGCTAAAGCACTCAACGCATTGATGTTCTCGTTCAAGACATTCTGTAAGGAGTTCGTGAGGAACTACCTTCTATCAATAGAGAGACCGTTGAAGGTGCTCAGGAAGCTGTCAAAGACCGGCACCAGACGAAGTTACAAGGTCAGCAGGTCTGATGTAGTTAGAAAGGTCGCAATGGCTATATCTAGCGGTGCCATCAAGCTAGGCTCAGGCAATTACGCTATAATAGACACGATAAGGTACCTAGTCCTGATATTCAGTGAGGTTGATGAAAAGCCATCATGGGAAAAGCTGTATGATATAACCGGTTGCGCAGAATCAGTAATAGACTCCCTGATATATGGAAGGGCATCGGTTGTAGTGGTCGACAAGATATACATGTACGGAGTTAAGTACACCAAGTGGTCCGCATGTATGGTGCTGTACGGGATACTGAAGGGCACGTATGGAAGGAGGGAGAGGCACTTCAACCTATTCTCGACAATCGAGGGCGATGAGTTGATGAAGTTGCTATTGAAGTTCGTCGAGTTCGACGAAGCCAAGAAGCTCGCCACGAAGATGATGATAGAGCAGATGTCTGGACAAACGCAGTGACCTTTTTTGGTGGGAGCATGAAGTACTTCCTGGTCAAGTGGCACGAGCTACCATTCATGTCGAAGTTAAAGACCGAGGGTACATATGTGTACAAGCTATACGAGGGAAGACGACTTGCCTTAAGAGTCATCACGTCATCATACTACAAGCAGATGGCGGTCGACGACATAGCGGACAGGTTTGGTAAGAAGAGGGCTTGGAAGTGGTACATGAGGAGGATAGTCGACGTACTTCCATGCATGGCAGACAGAGGACAATGCGACCTATGCGATAAGGGATATAAGGTCTACGAGTCGATCGAGTCTCCATTCATATATTGCCATATAATATTCGACGAGTTCACTGTTGAGGTTGACGCGTACAACATACCTAAACCGATATACAGGGCGCTACTCGAATACATGTTGTTTGACATTGACCCGATTTACTCTGCGTGTTATTTGTTAGCCGTCGGTAAGATCGACGACGTACCGTGTAGGGGTCAGTTCTTTAGTAAGTCGAAGAAGCTGGCAATTGAAAGAGCCGTTGAAGATGTTGGCGAAATCTCAAGTCCATACAAGGTGCTGAAATTAATGGAGCAGTTGAATAAGTACTTGATGACCTTGAAGGTGATAGGGATGTGCGCATGATTTTTTGGTGGGAGCGTGAAGTTCAAGGGAATAATTAGGACCGAAGTCGATGAACCAAAAGTCATGAAGAACGGAGATGGACTGTTCATAGCAACGCCTAGAAGAGCAAAGGTCAGGTGTATAAAGCTGGGCTGCATATTGTACTACAAGGTGTCGCACATGTGTGTAGACTGGTATTTCAAGGCGAAGGTCGGAAACGTGTTCTCGGACGACTGGGTCGAGCCGATAGACGAGGTGGAGTGGAGTAATGTCGAGTGGTACGTCAAGTCCAAGGAGAAGAGACGTTGAATGGTTAATACTGTTGCTCGAGATATCGTGGGGGTCTGGAGGACCTTGGGGAAGGCTTATAAACGAGGTATTGAAGTGGATGAACCACATCGCAGACATTATAGAAAAGGAGCCAGACCTAGCCGTAAGAAGGTTGAGGGATCTGTACTGGGTAGGAGAGGTGGCTTCAAAGCTAAACGAAAAAGGGTTCTCGGACAAGGAAGCAATAAAGAAAGCAGAGGAGCTCGCGAAGGAAAAGGATCTAGAGGAGCTGAAGAAGTACATGGGGTTGCTACTCGTCCTAGAACACGTAGGGGCTGTGGATGGTGTAGACATTGGGATGCATCTAGGTTCTGGTGCACTTTGTTCGACAAGGAGGCGAGACCTGGAACGAACTACGACTGTCCGGGGTACGTCCCGAGCAGCCCGCTAGCAGATCGATGATTTTTTGGTGGGATGATGTCGTTCCCCGAGTATTATTGTAGAATAACATATAACAACTGTGGTTACTCTGTCGATCTGTATCCAAAGAGCCGCAAATCACTAATAATAATGGGTATGTCTGTAGTATTAATAGAAGGCGAAGATGGTATAGTTGACTATCGAGTATGTTTGGTCGATGTAAGTAGGATGAGACTAATCATAGAGATATTGAGATCGCTAAACATCATGATACCAACTATACCAACCGGCGGAATTGTAGAGATAGACTCCTTACCAGACGATGTATATAAAGCGGTCAAGATACTCGCGGAGAACAAAGTTCCCGATGAGATCGTCGATTTGGCGATTGAAGAAATGTTCAGAGGCAATATAACTAAAGTAATTAAGATGATACTTGCAGGTAACGTGATCGGTCAAATGTAGCCTTTTTCGTTGGTGGGATTATGGAGATCGACGTAGCAAAAGAGATAACAGATGGTTTGGAAGGTCTCGATAACCTTACCACGTTCATCGCCCTAAAGAACAAGATACGAGAACTAAGCCGCAAGGTAGCAGGCTATTTGAACGACGAGATGTTGAAGATACTGGACAAAAACGGCATTAAAAAACAGATAGTAGAGAGGCTAGATCCACCTGTTAGAATTAGGTTACTACATATTGATGGCGACGGCAACTTGATAGAAACAGACAAGTACATATCAAAGATAATAATTACCGCGGATGGCATAGTCGAAGTGTCAGTCATAGGAGGTAGCAAGGGAAACGAGTGTGAGCTCGTATACTTCAATAAATACTCTGAGGACCCGATAAAATTGATAAACGTAATGAGGGCATTGAAGTCGGTCGGTGACAGGTTATCATCGTCCAAGTTTATCGATCTAACGAACAAGCTATGCGAGCAACTATCCGCGGTCGCCGCACTGTCCGAGGCACAAAGACAATAACTTTTTTACATTGGTGGGACTATGACTGTCAAGTTGTTGAAGATGTTGCTGTTAGTTTTGTGGTCATTAACGTCATTAATTATTGCACACTTCGTAATCATTGATAATATTTATGGTGCGATTATTTTGGCCGTGCCACTAGTGGCGTCGATAGTCGTTATAATATATCAAGAGATTGATGATCGAAGGACGGAGATCAAGGAGGCGCTAATTGATGGAGACCTAGAGGTGATGACACAACGAATCATATTGACGTCTAAGAAGGAAATTATGTACAACATGGGCAGACATGAGCTATACAAGGAGCTGTGCACACTTATGTCGAAGATCCAAGCCAAGCTCTACGAAATGATGATAGAACAACACGACTGGAGGAAGGTCGCTGAGGTTAAGTCAAAGGTAAGTCAGTTGGTCGAGCTATCGAAGCTTGCGAAGTGGCTTGCGAATTACGAAGTCGATCCGAGGCTCATCTTCGAAATGAAGGTCATGGTAGATCGTGGCGAGTATGGTGATGCTGTCAGATACGCAAACGCACTTCTAGCCATCTACGAAGCATCGCGATAGTTTTTTGGTGGGAGCATGTCCTTGACGGCCTCGTATGATTGGAGAGTTTGGAGAGTTGACGAGAAGTGGAAGAGATACGGCTATGAAGAGCATTATTTGAGCTACAGGGGCTCGCAGACCAAGTACAAGGCGATAATAAGGAGGGGAAACCTAGTTGCGATCGTTACAAGGGACTACGTCCTGTTGCCGCTCGAGGCGTCTGAACAGATAGCGGATAGGATCTCAGAACGCATAGGCGCCGAGAAGGTCGACTGCATATACACGGACACCAAGATGTACGCGCTATACAAGCTAAAGGACGTCAGAGACATCGGTAAGTACAGGGTGTGCAGGGGCTTCTTCATGTACAACAGCATAGACGGGAGCATGGCCTTCGGTGCAAGCGTGCTTGCTGAGATATGGATAGGGTCGAACAGGTACTACGCCTTAATGGGAGCAAAGGCGATGAGCAGGATATTGAGCCCCGAGAAGGCAGTTGCGGTGCTGTGGAAGCCACATAGGAAGGGAGTTCTGGACGCGGACGAGAAGGAACTGATAGAGACCGTTAAGAACGTCATAGATAGAGGTGAGGAAGCCCTGAACGTGTTCAAGGTGTGGAGCGAGCTGTACATAAACGACGAAGTAGCTAGGTACTTTGCAGACAGGTTTCCAGAGATATACCTGCCGAGATCCGTCAAGCTGTTGAGCAAGGGCTACACTATCAAGGAGTTGGTAACGGTATGGGATGCGTACGTAGAGTTCGTGCAGAGGATATGGAGAAATCCAAACGCATCTATAGACAGGAAGTACGAGCTCATGAGGCTACTACTGTCAGCGGTCGAAAACGCAACAAAGAAGCTTAAGGGTTAAACCCTACCTAACATTTTTTCTATTATATCAAACAACCTGCGTACCCTAGGACATGTTGGTGGGATCTCTTGGAACCTCCTTCCTCCATGTTTTAGCAAATACTCCTCAGGTGTAATGACGTTGTAGCTCGTCCTCGTCACTTCACTAACAGACGGATGCTCGAACCTTACGGCCATATCGCTTGTGACCACGGTCATCTTTGCACCTTCTGTTAGGACTGCTATGTCCTTGATATCTATCGGGTCTGTTCTACTAGGGCAATACACCGCGTAAGGTCTGCCTAGCTCCTCCATACACCTGCTGAACACGTACCTGTCGCTGTGTTTTTCCCTCGCGCGTCGTGATGCATCCATATACACCTTCGGGTTGTGTCCCAATAGCTTGCCTTGTATGAACAAGGTGTTGATGTATTCTATAGTCCTTCTATACAATTCCTTCAACTGAGGATTCGTTGTCTTCTCATACAACTCCACTAATTCGATTGCCGTGCTCAGAGGAACTATCAGGTTCTCCCTACTGAGCATCAAATCCAGACCTTGGCATAACATATAATGCGACCTATTGAAGCCATAGTCGTGTTTACACTTGTACAGGTCGACCAACACATTTGTGTCGACGACGTACAACCCTGCCACCGATAAATAACTCCGCAAAAACGATATAGATTTTTTGGTGGGATGATGTCAGAAGAAAAGAGCTACTTCATAGTCAAGGTCAGGAACGTGTCAGGCAGGAGCAAGCTGACTGGTAAGCAACAGATAGGCATAGCGTTCCCGAAGGCCGTCGTCGAGGCACTAGAGCTTTCGAAGGGAGACCAAGTAATGTTAATACTGCGGGGCAAGGAAGTACTGCTACGCAAGGCAGAGGAACTATGAATGACGACACATATAACACAAAGAGGTTGATTGCATCACATAAATGCATCACCTGCAAGCACTGCCTGTATTGGGACTACGATCAATGGATGGAGACGATGTACGTGGAATGCGAGCTAGGTGTGCCGGACTACTGCGACGGCGAGTGTGAGTCGTACGAGCCCGAGGAGCAACAAAGCCACACCCAGTCCCACCACACATAACCTTTTTTCTTTAACAGACCTTTAATTGATGTGGTGTGTCTGGGTGGGTGGAGCAATTTCCACAGAGAGAAACAAGTTTTTACTAGGAACTGGATACAAATATAACAGCCTGCTGGTTGGTGGGATTGTGTCAATCAGGATATCTGACTTGAACATGAAACCCTCGACCTGTATTAGGTGTGGAAGAGAAATACCAAGCAACTTGTTAAGATGTCCCAACTGTGGTATGCCTAGAAGGATACTAACCCCAGTCCCAGCTAAATGCCCGATATGTGGGCATGAGTTCGCGGCGGTGCCGGCAAAGGGAGACAGGCAACTATGTCCTAACTGTGGCAGGAAGGTAAAGTTGTGGACCGATAGACCGTTCGTAGAATGTCCTCACTGCGGACATAGGTGGATTCCTAGGATAAACGACCCCAAGAAATGCCCTGCATGTGGAAAGAACATACAGGGGGAAGGTAGAAAATCGGTCAAATGTCCTCATTGCGGTCATGAGTGGAGACCGAGAAGACCGAACCCGGTCAAGTGCCCTGCCTGTGGCAAGTCGTTGGTCGTGGCTAGCAGACCTGAGATGACATGCCCACATTGTGGATACAGGTGGAGACCAAAGAAGGACTCACCAGCTAGGTGCCCCAGATGTCTGAAATTACTTGCTGTTGCAGACTCCAGTAAGAAAAAGAAGCTTAGGTGTCCATATTGTGGGTATGTTTGGATCGCTAGGGTTGAGAGACCAAAGAGGTGTCCTAACTGTTTCACCAGACTAACTAGGGTGGAAGAATTACACGATGAGCAAGAGCCCTATCTAAAAATAGACAGGGAAATGATAGATAGAATAGTCGATTCATTGATAGATAAACTAAGGGAGATCAAATATATATGATTGCTTGCCAAGCAACAATATGTTTTTTTACTGTAGAGTTCCTAGTAAAACCTTGTTCTTTTCTACGAAAAACTCTACACCCACCCAGACACACCACATCATTTATGAAGACCGGTTTCGTAAGGGTGTCCGCTGGGTGGAGGGTGGTGGGGACTCATGCATAAATTAATTGAAGACCGTATGGTCGAAGAGATGACATGTTATGTAAAGGAGCTTGAGGACAGGGGTGCACAGATGATCAGGGAGTCTGTCGAGTCGGTCATAGACCTCTTGTTCAACATGGTCGGCGATGACAGGGTGTCTAGGCTGTTCGACAGGTTCATAGGTGAACCAAAAAATCCTAGAACTTGTGAATTGAAGGACAAGGTAAGGTTGCTGTTGAGAATGTTGACCAAGATGTCGTCAAGGTTCTTCAGGTCGATAAGGATAGAGAGCGGTGAGTTATGTGATGTAGTCGAAGTCATAATACTCGCAGACCAGCCAGAAAGCATTGATGAGATATCGAAGGCAATAACGTCGGCAGTAAAGGAGAAGGTAGACGCAAGGGCTGACATAACTGTAGGCGACGTCAAATGAACCGCGTTTTTTGGTGGGAGCATGAACCCGTACGAGCTTGATCAAATCTTCAGGACGTATATAGACATACAGAACCAGAGGAAGGAGCTTGAAAACAGGGCTTACGATAGGAAGGTGCTTGTATGTGCCAACGGACACATGGTTACGGTAGAGAAGATAGGGGTCAAGTCACCGTTCAGCAAGAAGAGGAAGAGGTTGGCGTCTCTAGAGCTGTGCCCGATATGCATGGCAAAGGCCGAGGTTAGAGAGTACAGACCGCCTAAAATAATCAAAGACATAGTCGCCGAGCTGAAGGAGCAGGAGAAGAAGCTGGTCGCGGCGATGTTCGAGTACGTCAAGGACGACCCGATATGGCAGTTCTGGCTACAATACGTCAAAGGTATAGGACCGACCCACGCCGCGTACTTGTTATCAGTCATAAGGACGAAGGACTTCGAGTACCCGACGAAGCTTTGGGCGTATTTTGGTCTGTACCCGATAGCGGTCTGCGAGGACTGTAAGGCGGTTCAGAAGCCGTACAGGCACGGCATAACATGTCCTAAATGCGGGAAGCCGATGAAACCAAAGTTGCCGACCAAGGTAGTCTCGAAGATGTACAACTTGGGCACTCTCGGATTCGATCCCACCCGCAGGGCTAGGATGTACGTCATAACGATGAGCTTAGTGATGGCAGGCGGGGTCTACGGCAGGGTGTTCAGTAGGTGGTTGATTGAGGACAAGGCTAACAACAAGAGAACGGCTTGGGTGAGGCTGGCAAAGCTGTTTTTGGCGCACCTCTATGAGGTCGACAGGAGGATAAGGGGTCTGCCGGTGCCAAAGCCGTACATGATTGAGTACGGGCTACACAACGAATACATACCGCCATTGATAGACGAGAAGCCGGAGCTGATAACCAAGACCCAGTTCTACGAGAAGTTGCTTTCAAACATGCACTACGACGTCGAGAAGTACATAGGATTGATAAGAGAGCTGAGCGAGAAAAAGGCTTAACCCCCCATTCTTTACCTTTTTTGGTGGGCCTGAGATAGGTTTATATTTTGATTCGTTTACATTTTGGTTAGGGACCCCCTCCTTCAGGCTCATTAGCCGCATCGATTCATACCCGATACCCATCCACTACCTTGGGATCGGCACTTCCTTTGTTTCGTTGTAATTGTTGAGATCGGTTTATATTTTGGTTCGAGTTGTGGGATGAGATCGCTTCGATGGATGAACCGGTTCCAGCGATGAGATCGGCGATATATATGATCCGACTTGTAATGTGAGATCGGCTCGACCACTGGTTCGGGCATTTTTATGAGAGCTGTTTAGGGGTTGCATCGGTGTATAGAATGAAAGTGGTTTAATCGACGCATCGGTCCGTACCTGCGATCGTGGTTATATCTTTGCCTCGCGAACGGGCTTAGAAATGGAAGCGAATATAAGCATGTGAGCGGTTATAAAGATGGTTCGAATATGCACGTGCGAGCGAACTTCGATATGATGCGACTATGTGCCTGCGAACGGTTAAGCTTTGGATTCGCGTAAAGAGAGATGTGAGCGGGTTGCGAACTGATGCGGCTTCAAGTTTGCGAGCGATTTAGAAGATGTGACGGTTAGAAAGTGTGCGAACGTCCTCGATGGTGCACCACATCACTTCACATGAACGACATTTGACTTGGTTCGGTACCTCTACCGTGAACGAATACTAACTTGAACCGATATTAGTCATGTGAACGGTTCTAGTTATGGCTCGATATAGGTATTGTGAGCGGCTCCGCATTTGATTCGCTTCGGTTCATATACTGCGAGCGATCGTAGGTTTGGATCGGCTTACTTCATGCGAACGAGTACTAAATTGGAACGATTATATATTTGTGTTAAATAGAGACTTGTGAACGGCGATAGGTTTGTTTCGGGATAATATAATGTGTATAGCGGTCATATGTTGAATCGGTGCGAAATATGCGAACGGGTAAACATTTGCACCGACATCTCGATAGTGATCGGATACTTATATGATTCGAGAAAAGTTTTGAGAGCGGTTTCAATCATGTAGCGGTGCATCACCTGCGATCAACGACTTTGTATATAGAGAATAGGTGAGAACGGTTCATGAGGTGTTTCGGGTGTAAATCTGTGAACGATAAGTATCTTGTGTTGGTATTTATTATGTGAACAAAGGGAAAATATGAGAGCGGTCGTTGCCTTGCACCGATAAAATATGTGCGAGCGGGTTATGGCATGTCTCGGGTTTACAAATGCGTCGAGCCGCATATAGCCTTATATGCACTCCAAAGCATGGTTTATGTGGGTGGTACACGTGGTAGCGTCCTGTGCATATTGTAAGAAGAAGCGCGAGTGTCAGAAGTACAAACTCATGGTCAGGGAGAGCTATATGAAGATCAGGCCTTTGGCCAAGAGCGTCAACGAGCTTAGATACCTGTTCATGAAGAAGTACTGGATAGAGAGCAAGGTGTTGGCGAGCAAGTGCGAGGAGTACGACCCAATGTTTTAGGCGAGCGGTTTGGCTGGTGGTTCGATCGGTGCTATGCGATCGGCTAAGATTATGTATCGAACATAACTATGAGTGCGAAGCGTAAAAACATCCATCTAACACTTATTATTTTTGGTGGGATCATGTGTAAGCTTAGAGAAGTTATAGACAAGCACTTGAAGAACAGGTGCCTTCCAACCCACCTAACTCATAGGGTGATATACCATTTTGGATACCTGCTTAAAGAGGCGGTCAGGTACTACGTCTATGGCTACGACGTTGAAGACAGGGAGCTAAAGGAGCTTTTCTCGTCGATAAAGATAGACCCGGAGGACATCAATGACTACATAAGGCTTTTCGACATACTTGCCGACAAGTACGGTGAACTATATGACTGACTTGCCGCCGAAGGAAGTAGTCCAATACGCTTTCAACATAGATTACATGGACTACCTAGGAACAGTTTTCATATGCAAGGATTGTGGAGCGGTGTTTGTGTCTGTCGAAGATGCTAGAAGGCATTATGTAGCATGTAAGAGGGGAGGTTTAAAGCGAGCGAGAGGAAAGAGTTAGGGTGTCCGGGGGCTCTGACATGATGTTATCGATGACGCTTATAAACGTTGTGGGGTGGAAGCTTGCCCTTTAGACCTTCGAGCACGCCGCCGCCGGTCAAGTTCGATCCGGTCTGCGGCATACTGAATAAAGACGACGGCAGCGAGATGATGTACCACGGCATGTTCATGAATGTAGTAGATGATCAAGGGAACGAGTTCTTCACGTTCTGCCTCATAACGTCAGACAGGGAGCTGTACACGTTCGAGAGCGAGGACCTTGAGAAGCTCAAGGCAAGGCCGAGGGTCGTGCCAAATCCAGAGGCGTGGATATTCGAGAACAGGTGGAGCGTCAAGGGAATAGTATCATATCTAAATGGAATAGACCCAAACCCACCGCCAGACTCAGTGCTAGACATGCTTATGAATACATATAAGGGTTACCTTGAGCTAAGGAGAAAGATGGACTATATGCTGTTGTCATTATGGACTATAGGCACCTACATGCAGCCTATATGGTACAGCTACCCGTACCTACTGATCATAGGTCCAATGAGGTCTGGTAAGTCAAAAATACTTGAGTTATTGGAGCAGACGGCATACAACCCGATAAAGGCTGAGTCGATAACTGAGTCGGCGATGTTCAGAACAATAGATGCTTTGGCCCCAACGATACTGATAGACGAGAGCGACTTCACAGACCCTGACAAGAACTCGGCAATACAGAGGTTACTCTTAGTAGGATACAAGAAGGGTAACAAGGCGTTGAGGAGCGAGAGAACCAAAAGTGAGAAGATCGTGGCAAGGGCCTACCTAACCTTTTCGCCCAAGGCAATAGTGGCCCCTAGAGGCGTGCAGGAGATGATATACGACAGATGTATAGTCATACAGATGCTCAGGGGCAGAGATCCGAAAATCGTAAACAACTGGCCTAGACCTGATGATCCCAAGTGGCAGGACTTAAGGGATCACCTATACCACTTCAGCCTAACTAAGTGGAAGGAAGTGAGGGAGGCGTACGAATCGATATCAGGCGAGGAAGTCGGGTTGAGCTCTAGGGATCTAGAACTGTGGAAGCCAATGCTATCAATTGCAAAGGTGTTCGGAGTATACGATGAGGTTCTAGACTACGCCAGAGGAAAGACGGAGGAGAAGAACAGGGAGCTCCTAACGGAGATGAACGAGGTCAAGCTGCTCAGGTGCTTGCTTCACATGGCAAAGGAACAGGTGTATGACAAGTACGTCAGCGCGGCGACCATATCCGAGAAGCTGAAGGATCTCTACGGCGACGAGAGGTGGATGAAAGCTCAAAACATTGGCAGGATAATGACCCACACGCTTGGATTCAGAAACAGGCCGCTTAAGGTGATACGAAGGGGAGTGGCGGTCTACAAGCTGGACGAGGAGTACTTGAGGGATCTCGCCGAGCGATACGGCATAGACCCGAACAGACCGTTGGGCGAGGACGAAGAAGAACAATAAAAACCCTTCTTTACTTTGGTGGGATCAATGTTCTTGAGGTACCTGGTCTGGTTCAACACCTTCATGTTGTTGGTAGCTATAATATACAGGGACGAGGAAAACTTCGAGGTATCGGTCATGACATCGGACGCAGCCATGTCCATATACTTCTCTAGAAAGGGCGAAAACGAAGAGGGCGGCGTGGAGATGTTGTTCTACGACATACCGGTCAGCGACGAGGAGTTCTACGACTCTGTGCTCGACTTCGCTGAGGAGGTCCTTAGGGAAGGCATGTTGCTCGGAGTCCACGAAAGCGATATTTGACCAACCTCCAAGCCATTTTTTGGTGGTTGTCGTGGTCTACTTCATAGAGGTAAAGGAGATAAAGTGCTCGTCGTGCGGGTCAAGGTACGTAGTTGTCAACAATAAGGGCGTCAGGTGCCCTAGGTGTGGCAAGAAGTCGTTCAAGACCATAAACGTGACCAAGTTGACGTTCGACAGCGTCGACGACTATATGATAATACTAAGACATGTTAGAGGGGTCAGTGGGGTGATAAGACCTAAACCTCCTAAAGATAGGAGGGCTGGTGGGATGATGAAGGTAAGGGTTGAGTACTCCGAGGACGAGTCCGACTTAGCAGAAAAGGTCATAAATACCATAATTGCTATATTAATGGGTCTCGGCAAGACCGTGTATAGGAGGAACTGGTCGGCGTACGATATTAAAGGCGTGACGTTGACCGCAACGGACTGATTCGTTTATTTACCTTGTAAAACTGTTTATTTTTGGTGGGCAAATGTCTGGGATAGAGTCCATATCGATAGCGGTGCCCGCGCACTTCGTCGACGCGATAGAGCTGTCTCATTTTAGAGGGTTCGGCGAGCTGTACGCCAAGGAGGGTGTAGGTGTCGAGAGGATAAGAATCTGCTACAAGGACGACTTGATATCAATGGCTGTAAGGGCGGCCTCTAGGCTGGACCTGTCAGACGTAGACCTAATAATAGTTGCGACCGAGTCCGCGAAGGACCTGTCAAAGCCTATGGGAGTGAAGATAATAAAGAAGTTAGGCTTAGGAAACAATGTAGGCACGGTAGAGATGAAGTTCGCGTGCGCCGCCGGAGCCTATGCGGTAATGTATGCGTGCCACAGGGTGAATGCAAGCGATTCTAAGGCATTGGTGGTGTGTTGCGACGAGAGCTTCTACCCTCCTAGGACTCACGCCGAGATAACGTCGGGAGCCGGTGCCGTAGCCATGATATTGTCTGACAACGGCGGTCTAGAGATAGACTTCTCGAAGTTCGGCGTGTACGTAGACGACGTAGACGACTTCTACAAACCCGTTTGGAGCAAGTACCCTATGGTCGACGGAAAGCTGTCGCAGATAGCCTACCTGTATGCGATGAAAATGGCATATCAGGACTGGAAGGAGAAGAACAACTTCAACGGTAATATAATAGACAGGTTCAAGGCGTTCGTGTTCCACACCCCGTTCCCGAAGATGGTACAGCACGCGTTCGCCGCGTTATATGCGATAGAGGTACTTAGGATGGACAGGAAGGTGCATATAGAAGATCTAAAGTACAACCCTGAGCTATACGAGGAGTGGAGGTCCGAGAGGAAGAAGGTCATGACGTTGCCCGAGTTCCAGAAGACGTTTGATGAAAAGGTAGCCCCAAGCTTAGTACTACCAAGGCTTGTTGGCAACTCGTACACGGCATCGATGTGGATAGCCCTAGCCTCAGCGCTGACTTATGGAGATATATGCGTTGGCGACGAGATAGCCCTTGGAAGCTACGGATCAGGCATGGGCGCTATGGCGTTCACCGGAAAGGTGACCGACAAGGTTGAGGTGCTAGGAGTTGATGAGGTGCTTAGCGGATATAGATTGAGCCCCATAGAGTACGACTGTCTGATAATGTCCAAATTCATGTAGTGGTGGGATCATGAGTGATGACACGTTGTATTCCACAACCAAGAAGATAATAGATATGATGAGCAAGGACGAATTGGATAAGTTGAACTATTCATTGACGACGCTATTCAATGAAATAAAGGAGCTCACGAGGCTACTGTCTGAGAAGATAGGCGCCTATCTAGGCGTCGACGCGACCCCAACCGACGACGAGCTCGAGGAGGTCGCAAACCTCGCAATCAATTTAATGATGCACTTGATAGGCGAGGCGTATGGTAGAAAGGCGACTGAAGGAGGCATGTTGCATGACAGGTTCAGGGAAGTGCTCAACGAGTCGGTGACCAAAAAGGTGCTCGATGAAATCGACGCAATAATGGAGTCTGACCTACCCGACTTCATATCGGAGATAATAAACTCTAAGTCTCAGGAGTAGAAACGTCCTTATCCCCTTTTCACCACTTTATTTTTGGTGGGTGTGTTGAGGATAACCGGCCCGTTCGGAATATGGAAGTTCCCGATACTTTCGAGGTTTTTGGATCTAGACGAGGAGGCAAAGGAGCACCAGTGTTGGTCGTGCGGCACCAGCTTCCACGTAACCCAAGCCGATTATTGCGAGATTTGTGGGACGTATAAGTGTCCGTCGTGCGGTACCTGCCTCTGCTCGATTAGCCCAGAAGCTAGGAGAGCCGTAGAGGTTGAGATGCAAGCTTACGACCTTTGGGACCCGCCGAAGAGGAAGAAGAAGAGCAAGCTTAGGACGTTCATATCATGGGATGAGTTCCTGACGTGGCTCAAGCTCAACTTCCCCGACCTATATCAAGCGTATGTTACCGGAGCGATGAACTTCGACCAAGTGAGGGCAGAGATATACAGGCGGATAGGAAGGATAGTTGCGGTGACCGGATAGATGTTGCCGAGGACCATGATCAACTACTTGATCGAGTCGATAAAGGACCTATCGGATGCAAAGGAGAAGATCAGGTCCGGCGACGCTTGGGGCGCTATAAAAGACATATCGTCCGCCGCGAGGAAGCTCGGTCTTATATGGATGTCTATAAGGACACCAGAGCTAGCAAGGTTATACATGACCTACAAGAGGATGGTCGAGATCCTAAGCGATGTAGTGCGTGGAGATCAAAGTGCCATGTCCGTGTTGTCGTCAATTATCGGTAAGCAGATCAAAAGCGTTGAGGAAGCAATAGACGAGGTTCAGAAGAGGCTATCCAGCATACCCATGCTCTTCTAACGCCGACAAATTATTTCCGTCACGTCCATCTTGGCCAATATATTACCGATCCTAGAGCCGATCTCCTCTGGTGGCATGTCACAACTTCCAGTCCACATAACGAAGAGTTTAACGCCGATCTCCCTAGCTATTGGTGCAATCGATGACCACATGTCTAGGGCCTCAGATGCCTTACAGTTAAGTGTTATGATTACGTAGTCGTCCACGTCTCGACACCTCAGATTGGTGGGCTCATCGGCTGACGGGCTCAGCCCGTGGCAAGCTCCCTTCGGCCCATCCAAGACCCGAACCTAGCCGTCGCCTCAGGTCATCGCTATTGGTGCCTCGCCCAACTCACGGATCAGGCATTCAACTATAAACCTTTCCATGTCTTCTCGGTTCATCCAGAACCTCGGGGTCAAGTACACCTTTACCCTATCCTTTAGGTCCCTGAACCCCCACTCCAACAACCTTAGTATTATCCCTTTGACCCTCTTGTCCCTGACTATGGCTATGCCCCTGTCTGGCTTCATCCACCTGCACGTCCTGAGGAACCTTATTGCGAAGTCCCAGTCGTCGTCTGCTCTACCCCTCCTCTTGTAGTCCCTGTATTTGCTTCCATGAAACGACTTTATGAATACGTTTCTATCGGTAGACCTTATGAACCCGTTCCACTCAATGTACACAACCGCCCTCAAGATGTCACCCCAGCAGGCACGTCATTATTATACCTGTCGCCACGGCTTTAGGATCTATCCCTGGAACGTTTGGGTCGAGAAACGACGACAGGGGCACCGAGGTCAACATCTCCTCGGTCGGTCTGTCCATCCTAGGACTGACGACGTCGACTATGCATCGATCGATCTCGTACTCGTCCTTAAAGGCCCAGCCGCTGATCAGTTCAATCTTGACCCTATCGACTATGGCTATTATGGCGCCCATGCCTATTGGTATCTTGTCAAGATCAGTAAGGTCTATGGACTTCAAATCGATGTAAGACAACTTAATCTCTCGAACACCCTCTACCGACACTGAACAACCGACGGTCAGCGATATGACCGAGGACCTGTTGACCGGGTTGCCGGAGGAGTACAGCAAATGTATATGTGACATGAAGGTGTCGTAGTCCCTGCCGACGCTAGACAGGAACAGGTCGGCCAAGCACTTAACCACGTAGTACGGCTTGGACAGTATCCGTTTAAGAAGCTTCTCACAGTACTCGTCGATGTGAGTCACGACGTTTACTACCGGACTTGATGCAAAGTCCTCTATCGACTTTTTGAACTCCTCGAACTCCCTCCTGAACTTATCGATTACATCTGGTCGGGTCTTTGGCTCGGGGGCACCAATCTTGTACCGCTTCAGCCACCTAGCAAACGCCCTGTCCAAGGCAGATAATATCAGGTCCTTGCCGTCCCTCAACGGTTCTATGCTTATGTACAACTCTCAGACCTCCATCACTTTGACCCGAACTCAGGTATCCTTCCTGCCAACCTAGATGATCCTATGCTCGCGTATACCATGGTGCTCCTTATGTCGCTGTGGCCCAGGAACTCCTTTATGTCCGCTATGTCCACGTTCTTGAACCTCATGTTGACCGCCCTGCTGTGCCTTGTTATTTGGTGGAGCCCCTTTGGGAAGTCGACTCCGACCCTCTTCAACATCCTCTTCACGATCCTCGTAACGCTAACGGGGTGCAACCTGTCGAACAGCTCGCCGCTCTCCTTGCCGGTTATCGACAGGTACTTCTTTAGCAGGCTGGCCGTCAACCTGCTCATCGGTTTTAGCATCGCCCTTAGCTTTCTCCTCTTAGACACCCACACCCTTACTATCATGTGGTCGAAGTCTATGTCCTCGACCCTAATCCTCACGACCTCGCTACGCCTGAGCGCTAGGTCGTACATCAACGCCAACAATACCTTGTACCTAAATTCCGGTTCCTTCTTTATTGCCTCGATTATCTTGTCCTCGTCGACCCAGAAGTTGACGTTAGTTTCAGGTGCAGGTATCTTGACGTTCTTGAACGGATCAGGTCTCTCCAAGTATTGAACGAAGAAAGTTTTAAGCGCCTTGAAAACGAGCGCCTTGCTCCACGGGTTGTCGTACGTCTCGACGAACTTCAGCACGTCATCTCTAGTCACGTCGCGCAGCGGTTTGCCGTTAAGGAAGTTTAGGAACGACTTCGCGACGCTCATGTAAGTGTTCTGCGTCGCCTTGCTGTAGCCCTGAAGGAACCTCCTGAAGCCAGATAGGGCGTCTTCGTACTCCTCCAACATTTACACCGCCAATAAAATTGTTTAACGCGGAGTTAAAAAGGAATCGTGAGTTATTGTAAAAATGCTACGAAAATGCTATAAGTCACCCTTGTAATACATTGTCCTGGTAGAGATGATAGTCGACCCAAACGACGTATTGTCTGATTGGCTTAGGGAGAAGAAGAAAGAACACGAGTTTAGGTCTCCCGACGTAATATACGTGACTGAGCTCGTGAGCTGTCCTCTAAAGAGACTCTACGCGAACAAGTATCCCGAGATAGCGGACGCGGAGCTATTTTCGAGTGTAACCTTACACGGAACCCTAGTACACGAAGCAGTACTGGTGCTACTACAGGAGAAGTACAGCGAGATGGGGTACGAGGTTGATCGTGAGGTTGAGATCGAGAAGCAAGTGCTCGGGTACACTATCAGGGGAAGGATAGACCTGTTGATAAGGGACGGAGAGGAGGTATACGTGCTTGAGCTCAAGAACCCGAAGACGAGAGGGCAGTGGCCATATGAGCACAACGTCGACCAAGTAAGGATATATATGAATATTGTTGGGGCCTCTAGGGGCGTTTTGATGTACGTCACACATGACGGAAGGGCAACGTATGAGGTCGACACATCAATGAGCGACAACGAGCTCGAGTGCAGGGTTATAGAGACGGTAAGCAGGAAGATCGCGCCTAGATATTCTTGGGAATGCAGATATTGTTGTTACTCACATTTATGTAGCAAAGCTGTTCTACGTACATCCTAGCTGTACTATGCCTGTAGCCGTGACCCTCGGTTTCATTTCTGCACATAAAAGCCATGCGATGAGCATGTCAGACAACATATCCATGTAAAACAACACACTGTCATCTGTCCGTATGTATCCTATTGCAGTTTCACCGCGCAACAATACATCGCGTAAGTCGATGGTCAACAGAGCGACCGGATAGAATATAAAACTCGAGCGATTAATGCCTTCAACATCGGTCTCCTGAGGGTAATACGACAGCTCCAACGCGCTATGAACAGTGCAGAGCTCCATTATTCCATAGCTAGGCGTCCAGAACAGGTAGTCGATGTAGTTTATGTCTTCAAATACTTCCCACTTATCATAAATTACTGTAGACGGTATCCTGTTGAGCGCGTCGAGCGCCCAAACGGCCTCTCTATCGCTTCCAGTCCTCAACACAAGCGGTATCCTCCTAGATCCGGTTAAGTGCTGATCGAAAGCATTTATCGTAGCATCCATTAAATCCATGACCGACGATTCAGGCATCGGGTGTTCGCCCGACTCTATCCTTTTCCTCTCATCTTTCAATAGGTTAGAAATCCATGAGGCCAAGCCGTCAGGGAGCTCCAACGGCATACACGGCACCCCGACCGTCAGCCACCCAACGCCAATGACACTATACATGCGGCTACCTGTCCCGGGCACATGTCGGCGCCGAGTACATAACCGGTTATGGCTATATCGATCTCGTATGATTCGTACGGATCTACGATCATCCCTTGGTCGAACCATGCCGAAGCAATTAAACCCCCCTGTATCCCTTCAATCATGAACTTCGCAGATACGACTGGCGTGATCCTGAACTGCATGTTCTTTATGCCCCACACGTCCGCCTCTGGCGGTATCCATAACAAAGTCATCATCTTGCTCGGCCAATAGTAAAGACCTACTTCCCCGCCGTTCGGGTTCCAAAATCGATATATTGTCTCAGGTCCAAACCTGAACGACTCCTCCCACTTATAATAAACTATGTTGCCCGGTAATTCGCTTAGCTTCTGTGCAAACCAATTAGAGTAGTTTGCCAACGTGATCCTCCTCTCTCCGGACAGCTCACCGTTGAACACGGTCAGGAAGTCGTTTATCGCCGTTAGGGTTTCATTGACCGCGCTTCGGGGTTTTATCTCTTCTGCGCGATCCTCGACCCTCTTCTTCATCTCATTCAACAAATCAACGAGCCACCTGATGAAGCCATCCGGCAACTTCTCCTCAATGAACAACGTGCTCCTCCTCCGATCACCCACTGAAAACTTAAGGCTTAACATGTAAAAACATTATTGATACCCTATTTCTTTCAATTTATGTAGAAGAGTTTATAACCCCCCAGAACAATACATATATTTACTAGCAAATTGAAAGGTGACTTATCATGACGTACAGGTACCTCTCAAACCACGAGAAGAAGGCCATAGTCGCCCTGAAGATGCACGGCTTCTCGATATATGAGATATCCAAGGCGTTGAACAGGCACCCGTCGACGATCTACTACTACCTTAGGAGGGCAGGGCTTTGCTGAAGGCAGAGTATGAGGAGCTAATAGACTGGATAGCATTCTACTACGAGGAGGAGGGTCTGTCGATAATACCACTCATGCCTAACGACAAGAGGGCAGCGGTAAAGTGGGAGGAGTACCAGAGGAGGAGACCTACCAAGAATGAGATAGAGGAGTGGTGGGACAAGTACTGGTCGAAGGGATATAATATAGGAATTGTGTGCGGCGAGGTCAGCGATAACTTATTTGTGCTCGACTTCGAAAGCCAGTCGACTATGCTTGACGTGTTTAGCAGACCCGGCGACTTGGTCAGGAGCACGTTCTGCGTCGAGACCCCTTCAGGAGGTATACATGTATACCTAAAGAGCTACAAACCGGTCAAGAGCACAAAGGTACCGGGAATACTTGACGTGCAGGGCGAAGGCAAGTACGTCGTTGCCCCTCCTGGAAGGGCTAGGAGCAAGATCACAGGTGAAATTAGGCAGTACTGCCCGATGCCAAACACCCCGAAGAAGATAATGTTAGTAGAGGACGACGAAGTCGTAGATCTTGTAGTAAGCAAGGTAAGGCAGAGCATGCCAGACATACAGGTCGTCCAGACAGGCGTCGACTGCATGGACGAGCTGGCGTCCAAGCTAGCCGGAAAGCCGTATAGAGGCAAGGACCCACCGTGTATATTAAGGATACTTCAAGGCGTGCCGGAGGGCATGAGGAACGAGTGCGCTATAAGGCTAGCGAGCTGGTGGCTTACGTTCAGGAGGTTAAAGCCCGAGACCGTGTGGAGGAAGCTATGTGAGTGGAACCAGAGGAACAACCCACCACTACCAGAAAGCGAGCTCAGGAACGTGTTAAACAGCGAGACCAGACATGGGTACAGGTACGGATGTACGTCACTGTCAAAGATATTCTGTGACAGGTCTAGGTGTCCTATAAAACCATACAGGTTCTTGGTGGGATGGAGGGTCAGGAGGTATTGATTTAATATGTTCAGGTGCGAGTTATGCCAAACGAACGTCGGAGTTTACAACCTGCGCATTGAACATAAGAGAGGCGCTGACATCATGAGCCTAAACTTGTGCCACGCCTGTGCAAAGCGTTTGGTGTCTAAATCAAGTGTGTTCTACCCGGTGAGGGAACCAATAGAGTTCTTGATAGACTACCACAGGCTGTTATCTTTTAACAACAATGTTAGGCCGTTAGTGATACGACTGTTGAACTGTTCCGTCCGACTGCTTTGTAGCGACGTGTTGATAACGTTGCTGTTATTGTCATTGATTTTGTCGGTGTTCCCGGGACCGCCGTACAACTTGATCGTAGTAGCTCCGTTTTTGTCGTTAGTCGTATCGATGTACGTGATAGCCGACAGGGCGTTGCGCGTATGTAACAAGATACCGTTCGGCAGGCTTTACGATACGATGAAATCGTATAGTAGCGCAATCAAGGTCATCGAGGACGTGGATTGCTCCACCGAAGAAAAGCCCATAAAGGTCACCCTGATTCCAGTCAGGGGCGTCGCGATACATGTAGGCACGGACGGCAGATCAGACCTGTTTGACGTAATCAAGTCAATGATAGACAGAACCGAGAACGAGATAAACTTGTACAACTCAATGCGCAAGGTTGCAAAATCTACATGTTCGCTATTCGACAAGCTTGAGAAGGTAGTCGATGTAACAGCAATGATATGGCTCATAATATTTGTTGCGAGCGCAGCAATCAACTCACTAATTGCAATCGTCGCAACTGTATCGTTTCTTGTATTTACCCTGCTGTTTACAGTTATATCATGCTTGTTAGATGATTTTTTCGATGAAATAACTTCTAGCAGTTCGTTCTACTCAATAAAGCTCATGCTGACAAAGCTAAGCCACGTAAAAGACAACATCACAAAGGTCGTTGAGCGGGTCAGAAAAAGTCAAGTCTAGTAAACACAACTATTTTTTGG
>Ga0180301_10000757_pt1 | contig 25260 bp, 24 predicted proteins | sample GuaBasSediGuay16_FD_121797 | JGI IMG/M metagenome (GOLD analysis project Ga0180301, IMG submission 121797) | Subseafloor sediment microbial communities from Guaymas Basin, Gulf of California, Mexico - Guay16, Core 4569-2, 12-15 cm | ecosystem: Environmental > Aquatic > Marine > Hydrothermal... | reverse complement strand
CACCTTGCCCCGGGGCAAGGTGGTCTTTAAGCCCCCTGACATCATGGAGGTGGATGCCTATGGTCTGCTCCGAATAAGATTTCAGCAGGTCATTGTGGCGGAGGATGCCCAAATTTTCCTGGACCCGGGCATGGCCCACATCGTGCCAGTAGCGAATATGGCCACCCTGGAATGTCTTAAGGATAAACCCTATTTCCTCAAAATCGGGCATTTCGTGAAAATGATACCGGTTTTCAATACCCAGGAAAACCCCCTTTTTTTCGGCCTCTTTGTTCAGCTCTTCCAGACTAAGAAGGACCGCATCCAGATTTTTCTGGGCGATGGCCTGTCGGGTGGACCTTTGCTCCTCCATGAAAACCAGTCCTGCCTTTTCCTGTACTTTGCCGCTGGTATATAGCCTTAAAAACCCTTCCACCGGATTCGGCATGTCCACTCGGCCTAGGTGGAGCACCACGGCCCGGGCCTCTAACTCATGCGCATACTCAATGGTCCGAATGGTGTATTTAACCGCCCTTGCGCGTTCCTCAGGGTCGGTGCTGGATAAAAGAAACAGGTCGCCGCTGCCTGCCTCAAATCCGAGGCCCTCTGGTACGGGGAAGAAATTGTGGATGCTAAAAACCGGTAGGGCCTTTTTCAATCGAGGTTGCATCTCCCGATACATGCTGTGTGTGATCCGGTATTCCAACTCCACCCCCTGGAGTCCCAATGCAAGGATTTCATCCAGGATATGATCGGCCCGGTCCGCTCTATTGTGCCACCAGCATGTGGAGATACCCAGCATGAGTTTCCTTAAACTTAGGAGTCTTGCCCCAATTGGCCTCCAGCCCGCAGGGGCCTACGCCCTGGATGGAGTATTGGAGCAACGGAGTACTGGAGTAATGGAATTCCCATGTGCTTATCTTTTTACCGATAAAGCTTGGTTGTGTCAAATAGACTCTTTGCCCCATTAGCTGGTAACGGACCGCTCTTTTCCAATCTCTGGGTTGGCTGTGTGACTTGGTGTATTTCATTCGACCATTTACGGAACACCGATCCAAAGCTTTTGGCCAAACCAGGAGAGGACATTAAGTCTATTCAGACGCGGGTTGGAGGCTGGAAGATATACTTACCAGAATCCGTCCGGAGGGGTCTGCTTTTTAGTTGCTTCAGTACAGGCTGTTGCCCAAATCCCTTTTTGCTTGTCTAAAACGTTTTTTGATAAATCTAAGACTCGCTCCAGGCGATCCCGCACGTCGTGCCTCTGTTTAAGCCGTCAGGTGCAACCTTTGCGCTAAATTCACCCTTCGGGTTCAAACAGTTGAGATCGCTAATCTTCCGCTTCGCCAAGATTTATTACAAGCTATTTCAAACCCCTTTTCCTTGGTCTGTTCAGCCATTTTTGAAAGTTCTAAGCTCGCTTCGCTAAAATTGTAAGACTCGGGCTAACGCCCTCAAACAGTTACAATTTTTTGACGCTTCGCTTTGCTAAGAACTTTTCGCAAAAATGGCCAAAATGAGTCGTCAAAAGGTTTTGAAATAGCTTCTAGCAAAAAAACCTTTTAATGACCACGCAAAGGAATTTTTTTGGACGACAGCCTGAGTAAAGGTGACCTGTAAGATAGGGTAAATGAAAAAAGCGAAATTCTTGGAAAGAAGCGGTTGGTCCGGAGCCGGGGTCAGTGTCTCATCCTATTGTTTTCAATATAGGTGCGGTGAGACAAAATGTCGCCGCCGGCCCCAGATTTCTCCCGCTACTAAAAGATAAGCACGAAACATAGCATGGTCAAGAAAGAGAAAAGCCTCTGGGGTAAGGGTTTACCCCAGAGGCTAAGGATGAGACACTGATAGACAGTAAAATCTGTCTATTTTTTCATTATATCATTATCTCTAGGAAAATCAAGGGCAAAGTGTGTAGGGCCAATATGGCACAGCCCACGAGTTCAAAGAAAAAAAGGGCTAACCAGCAGGATGGCTACCCCTTTTTTCTTACTGCTTTTTGGTGCCGAGACCCAGAATCGAACTGGGGACACGCGGATTTTCAGTCCGCTGCTCTACCGACTGAGCTATCTCGGCAAATGTGACGATGAACATCTATTAGACACTATAGCCCTTGTCAAGTTTTTTTTGGGGAATCCCCACGTCTCCAAAGGCGTACTGGAGAATGGCACATGCTGCAACGGCCGCGGTGTCTGCCTTCAGGATTCTTGGCCCAAGGGAAACACGAGCAAAACCCCACTCCAGTGCCAGCTTGACCTCCTCGGGCGTGAAGCCGCCTTCCGGGCCTATGAGGGCCAATACCCTGCGCATATCTCCTGTATCCCACGGGTAAGGCCGGGATTTGAGCCCGGCCTTACCGTGATGGAAGATGATCCTCAGGTCATAGGCTTTGGACGTACCAACCAACGTTTTAAAAGAGACGGGTGGCCCAAGTCGAGGTATTTGAGATCGGCCGCACTGTTTTAGGGACTCCCGTGCAATCCTTTCCCAGCGTTTCTCCTTTTCGGCCCATCGTCCTGGTTCAGGTCTTGGCACGCTCCGTTCGGCACAAACAGGGATAAAGGCATATATGCCCAGTTCCGTCACCTGCCGCACAATACGATCCATACTTCGGGCCTTTAGCAGGGCCTGTCCGATGGTGATTTGTACAGGAGATTCTGTGATCGAAGGAGATTGTTCCATGACAGAGAGGATAATGGCGTCAGGTGTGCTATCCGTAATTCGGGCCCGATATTCCAGGCCCTCGCCGTCGAAAAGAAAAATCTCGTCACCAGGCTTTAACCGCAGTACCGTTCGAATATGCTTTACATCGGGCCCTGCCAGGGTCGGCCTGTCAGATAGGATCTTCTCCCTGTCAAGGAAAAAACGTCTCATCTTGTGTTACCCTTTTGCAATTATGTTTAGTAGTTATATCAAACTGCTAAATAGTTACAACAGAAGAAATCGTTTTGTAAATTTCTTTTTTTTGCTATAAGATTCACTTATGAAGATTCGGGAGCGCCTTGAACAGGAGGAGAAAAGAACACTTTCTCCCTTTGCTGCACTGAGTGCCGAGACCAAAGGTCGGCTTATACCGGAGGAACCGTGCGATATTAGAACCGCTTTCCAGCGGGACCGGGACCGGATTATACACTCAAAGTCCTTTCGGCGCCTGAAGCACAAGACACAGGTCTTTCTCTCGCCCACGGGGGACCATTACCGAACCCGCCTCACCCATACCCTGGAGGTTGCACAAATCGCCCGAACCGTGGCCAAGGCCCTGCAACTCAATGAAGTGCTCACCGAGGCCATTGCATTGGGCCATGACCTTGGTCATACACCTTTTGGCCACGCGGGCGAAGCGGTGTTAAACGAGATTTTCCCGGCCGGCTTTTCTCATCATAAACAGAGCCTGAGAGTGGTCGATGTCCTCGAGAAAAACGGCCGTGGTCTAAATCTTACGGCCGAAGTGAGAGACGGCATCTTAAAGCATTCCAAGGGCAAGGAGGAAATTCTTCCTGGTGACCCCGCATCATTGCCTGCCACGCTTGAGGCGAGGGTGGTAAGGGTCTGCGACATCATCGCCTATGTAAATCATGATGTTGACGATGCCATTCGTGGTGGCATTATCGTTGACGGGGATATTCCAAGGATTTGCCTTGAGGTCCTGGGAGATTCTCATGTCAGGCGCATTGATACCATGGTAAAAGACCTCATTTTTGCCACGCTGGAGGGGTCGGCACTGGAGCTTCGAATGCATCATACCACTTATGAGGCATTGGTCACGCTGCGGGACTTTCTTTATGAACGCGTCTATGAGATTCACACGGTTCATGACGATTTTGTGCGGGCCAAAAAGATTATCTACGAACTTTACGACCGGCTGCTGGAAGACGAAGCAGTCTTCCAGCAGCAGATCGGAGACATTCCGGCGGGCGTCTCTAAGGAGCAAACCGTGTGCGATTTTATTGCTGGCATGACAGATCGGTATGCCTTGCATTTGTATGAAAAGATATTTATGCCGAAACCATGGATGGTTTACTAAGGCGTTTCGTGCAGAGGCGGCTTCACAAAGATCTTGACATATTTAAAAAGAACGTGATAATTTTAATAAAATATAAAAATTAACAACGATTTCTACTTAGGCTAGGCAACTGGACCGCTCGGAACAAACCCTCGAAAAGGAGTCTCGTTATGAATACCGACGAGGAAGCCACAAATGATCAGGCATCTGCTGGGGATGCCTCTGGTGGGCAACCCCCAGAGATGGAAGAGATCATTGATCTTGTTGTGGATGAGGTCCCGCCAGATGATGACGGCAGTCGACCGGAACAGGCCCCGGAGATTGAATCCAACACAGTAGAAGACGACGAAGAGCCGATTGAGTTGACGGATCTCGTTGAGGAAAGCGCCTCGGAGCCCCAGATTGGCGACACAGCCCTTGAGGGGGGAGCAGAGGAGAGTTCCGAGCCCGCGGGGGAAGAGGGGCCTGAAGAGGAAGGGTCTCCTGAAGAGGAAGGGTCTGTTGAACGCTCAGACGAAGTCGCCCCTGAGGTCGATTTCGAAGAAGAACAGGAAGCAGGTATTGAACCGGGCGATTTTGTCGAGGATCTGGATTTTGATGCTGAGGCAAGCGAATTGTCGGAAGCCGAGACGAGCATATTTGAAGCCGAGGAGGATAGCCTGGTAGATGCTCTCGGTATAGAGATATCTGAAGAAGGCCCTGAGGCATCTATAGAAGAGCAGGGGGACACAGATGAAGAGACAGGGCAATGGCTGGCCGATACCGGCGAACCCCAACTGGAGGCTGAACCAGGATTAGAAGCACCTGAATTGTCTGTTGACATTGGTCAAGAGACGCCTGTTTCCAGGGGTGCTGCAGAACCCCTGGGCGAGGCATTGGAACAGGCAGTGCTTGAAAAACTTTCCGAAGAAAAGTTGGAGGAGATCCTCACAAGGGTCGTCAAACAAACCATTGAGGAAAAAGCTGAGCGTATACTCCTTGAAGCTGCTGAGGCAGCGATTGCCAGGGAGATAGAGCGGCTCAAACAAGCCCTTTAACGACCGAACAACATCAGACTAAATTTTTTCAACCACAATGGGGGTTAAGGAATTAATCCCCTTTTCAATTTTGACGGTTTCGTAAAAAGTTCCATTTTGTTCACTCAATATCATTTACAAAAGACTTTTTACGAGTTCATCAATTTTGAGGGCAACTTACATGAGTTCACACTTACTCAGGAAGGGTTATGAATCCGGAGAGGTGGAAAGACGTTGGTACGCATATTGGGAAAAGGAAGGCCTTTTTGCGGCCGAGGACGTGAGTGACAAAAAACCCTTCTCGATCGTCATTCCGCCACCCAATGTGACTGGCGTCCTTCACATGGGTCACGCCCATAACAACACCCTGCAGGATATCCTCTGTCGTTACCGTCGCATGCGGGGCGATAATGTGCTGTGGATGCCGGGTACGGACCATGCCGGCATTGCGACCCAGAATGTGGTGGAAAAGGTGCTGGCCAAAGAAGGGAAAGACCGGCACAGCCTGGGGCGTGAAGAATTTATCAAGCGGGTGTGGCAGTGGCGGGAGGAATACGGTGGCCTGATCATCAAACAGTTGAAACGCCTGGGGGCTTCGTGCGATTGGGATCGGGAGCGCTTTACCATGGACGAGGGGCTGTCTGAGGCCGTGAGGACTGTGTTTGTGCAGCTCTATCAACAGGGCCTAATTTATCGGGGTCACTACATCATCAACTGGTGTCCTCGTTGTCAAACCGCCCTGTCAGACTTGGAAGTGGAGCATGAAGACCACAACGGACATCTGTATTACGTCAGGTATCCGCTTGAAGACGGAAAAGGCGGGATTATTGTAGCCACCACGCGTCCTGAAACCATGCTCGGGGATACGGCTGTCGCGGTCAATCCCAACGACGAACGGTATCAGGCCCTGAAAGGCAAAGCCGTGATCCTGCCCCTAATGAACCGAAGAATTCCCATCATCTTTGACGAATATGTGGATATGAAGTTTGGGACGGGTGCCTTAAAGATTACGCCTGCCCATGACCCCCACGACTTTGACATAGGCCAGCGCCACGACCTTGACGCCATCAAGGTGATAGGGAGCGATGGCCGCATGAATGAACAAGCAGGCCGCTTTCAAGGAAAAGACCGCTTTGAATGTCGAGAGGCAGTGGTTGAGGCCCTCAGGGAGGAAGGTCTCCTGGAGAAGGTAGAACCCTACCAGCACAGCGTGGGACATTGCTATCGGTGTCGAACAACCGTAGAGCCTTATTTGTCCCAGCAGTGGTTTGTTAAGGTCAAACCCCTTGCAGAAAAGGCCATTGCCGCAGTCCAGACAGGTGCCACCCGGATCATACCAGATACCTGGACCAAAACATATTTTGAGTGGATGAACAATATTAAGGATTGGTGCATCTCCCGGCAAATCTGGTGGGGGCATCGTATCCCGGCCTGGACATGCGAGACCTGCGGTGAGCTGATCGTAGCCATGGAACCACCCACGGCATGTCCTGCCTGTAAGGGTAGCACCCTTGTTCAGGAAACCGATGTTCTGGATACCTGGTTTAGTTCTGCGCTGTGGCCCTTTTCCACCATGGGCTGGCCTGATGATACCCAGACTCTCAAGACCTTTTACCCCACCTCGGTGCTGGTGACTGGTTTTGATATCCTGTTTTTTTGGGTTGCCCGAATGATGATGATGGGGCTCCATTTCATGAAGGAGGTCCCTTTCAGGGATGTTTACATCCATGCCTTGGTCCGGGATGCTGATGGCAAGAAAATGAGCAAGTCAAAGGGGAATGTGATTGATCCTCTGTATGTGATTGATGCATTTGGTGCAGATGCCTTTAGGTTCACCTTGGCTGCCCTTGCTGCTCAAGGACGTGACATAAAGCTCTCTGAAGATCGCATAGAAGGCTACCGTCACTTCATCAACAAACTCTGGAATGCGGCTCGCTTTTCCCTCATGCACCTGTCGGATTTTCAGCCTGATGTGTCCACGCAGGATGCCCGCCAGCTTTCGCTGGCAGACAGGTGGATTCTAAGCCGGCTCAATGGCGTGGTGGAAATGGTGACAAAGGGCCTTGACGAGTATAAATTTAACGAAGCCGCAATGACCCTTTACCAGTTTGTATGGCATGAATTCTGTGACTGGTACCTAGAGATCATCAAGCCTGTACTCTACGGGTCGACAGTATCTTCTCGCGACGGATCCGAGGTTTCCAAACCTGCTCACAATGAGACGACCCGGTTTGTTCTCTGGTCGGTCCTTAACGAAGTGCTGCGTCTGCTCCATCCATTTATCCCGTTTGTTACCGAGGAGATCTGGAATAAGCTCCCTGGCACCGAAGGCTCCATCATGAAAGCGGAATTCCCCGCGGTTACCCAGGAACGCCATGACCCTGAAGCAGAAGCGATTATGAATCTGCTTATGGGCATCACAGGCGGCATACGAAACATCAGGGGTGAGATGAACGTTCCGCCATCCATGCGGGTAACGGCCACGGTTCAGTCTGCGGACCGTGAGGCGCGCGAGATCCTTGAAGCGCATCAGGATATTGTCATCAATTTGGCCAGGTTGGAGACCTTAAATGTGACCCCGCCGGGCAAGAGACCACCATCATGTGCGACGTCCGTCTTTGGCAACAGCACCATATTCGTTTCTTTGAAGGACATCATCGATTTTAAGGCCGAACAGGCACGCCTTAACAAGGAGATTGGCAAAATCATCAAAGAATTGGAGGGGGTTGGGAAAAAATTAAGCAATGAAGATTTCTTGACAAAGGCCCCCCAGGCGGTTGTCGAAGGGGTACGGGCAAAACAAGAAAGGCTTGTGGAAAAGAAAAACAAACTAGAAGGCCAGCTGCGTACCGTGAGCCAACTGGCCGGCGAGCTGGAGTGGACTAAAGTGCCTAGAATGAACTAAAGTGCCTAAAGTGCCTAAAATGCCTAGAATGAACTAAAGTGCCTAAAATTACAATCAACAATCAACAATCATCAATTATCAATCAACAATCGACAATCAGAAACCCATGTTCAATAACGAAAAACTGATCCGTCTGGCCCTTGCAGAAGACATTGGGCCCGGAGATGTCACGACAGATGCCCTGATCGAGCCGGACCGTGTGGCACGTGCGGTAATTTTTGCCAAAGAGTCCCTCGTCTTGGCCGGGCTACAGGTGGCCCAAGAGGTCTTTACCACCCTCGACCCTGCCATGCGTTTTGAGACCTTCTTTCAAGATGGTGATCGCATAGGGACTGGAGATACGATCCTGAAAGCTTCTGGCAAACTTCATGCCCTCCTCACCGGAGAACGCACAGCCCTCAATTTCCTCCAGCGGCTTTCAGGGATTGCAACCTTGACCCGGCAATACGTAGATCAGGTCGCAGGATCTCATGTGCGACTGACCGATACCCGTAAGACCCTCCCAGGGTGGCGCAGGCTGGAAAAGTATGCGGTCAAGATCGGAGGGGCCCACAACCATCGTTTTGGACTTTATGACGGCATCTTAATCAAGGACAATCACATTGCGGCGTGCGGTGGGATCAGCGAGGCAGTAGCCAGAGTTCGGAATCATCGTCCGCACCTTTTGCGAATCGAGGTGGAAGTCTCTGACCTGAACCAGGTCAAAGAAGCGCTTGAAAACGGCGTAGATGTCATCATGCTTGATAACATGGACCTAGACGATATACGCAAAGCTGTCCGTCTGATTGATGGCAGGGCCCTGGTCGAGGTCTCAGGAGGCATGACGCTGGACACGCTGGCTGAAGTCGCCAATACCGGGGTCGACATCATTTCCATAGGCGCTTTGACCCACTCGGCGAGGGCCGTGGACATCAGCATGAAAGTCGCTGAAGGATGAAAGCTCAAAGGCTAAGAAAGCTCAACTGTGCTTTTTCGCTATGCGCCGTGCGCTATGCCCTATGCGCTCGCAGAGCTTTCACTCAACTCCCTTGACCGCCGGGCCGCAGCTCGAACAGCTTCCATGAGATGCGCCTTCACCCGGTGGCTTTCCAGTACACTGAGTGCGGCTTCAGTGGTCCCGCCTTTGGAGGTGACCTTTTTTCGAAGCGAGGCCTCGGTCTCACCGGTCTCTTCCAAGAGCCTTACTGATCCCTTGATGGTCTCAAGGGTCAGCATCAGGGCGTGCGAGGGCCTGAGCCCAAGGCTGGCCCCGGCTTCCACCAGCGACTCGATGAAGTAAAAGACGTAAGCAGGTCCTGAACCGCTGAGGGCGGTTACTGCATCCAGGTCGTTTTCTTCAAATTCGATCACCTTACCGATCGCCTCCAAGATTGCGCGGGCCTGACTTAGATCAGAGGCATTTGCATAGCGGTTGCCGCTCATGCCGGCCATACCGGCCAGCACCAGGGCCGGCGTGTTGGGCATGACACGGACGATGGGCAGAAGTCCCTTTGAGGTTTCATCCAGCGGTGCATATAGGTGCCCCTCCACCCTTTTTATGGGAAAACCAGCGGCAATGGAGATGACGAGCTTGCTCCCCTTTATTGTGTGGGGAAAAGTGCTGGCAAGGTCCTGCAGGACCTCATCCATATGCTGGGGCTTGACTGCCAGGATCACAATATCCACCTGGTCAAAAAGTTCTCTATTCTCCCCGGTGATGTTCACCTTATAGGTATCCTTAAGTTGACGGAGCCGCGCCTCGCGTACATCACTGGCCCAGATCTTTGCCGGTTCACACAGGCCCGCTCTAATGAGACCGTTGATCATGGCCTCCCCCATGTTTCCCGCGCCAATAAAGCCGATCTTTTTATCCAGCCTTTTCATAAGACCCTCCTCAAAGCGTATGTATAAAGACCCCGTGGACTCAATTAACGCCTTCCGCAGATCCATGTCAACATACATTTGAAGATATCAGTGACCTGACTTCACAAAGAGATGCCCCGTGACGGCCGACAAACACCAAAAGAGGGGTGAAACTTGAACCGAAAAAGCGAGCGCATTCCCTGCAGCAAGCTCCAGGGAGCTTCAATAAAATTCCTTGACTTTTGGATTGCTTTTTTTGTAAATTTCTCTCGGGATAAGACTTTCAAAAATATCTAAATGAGGGGGAACAATGCATACAAACAACAGAAACCTATCTCTGTTTTGTTTGCTCTTTATCTTGGTAATCTTTTTTGTGACATCTCAGGCATCTGCCGCCCTTACAGCGGAAGATATCGCAAATCAAGTCAAAGAAGCCATGGGCACTGGCGCAACAGCTGAAGATGCTGTTAAATCAGCAGTTGCCTCTGCCATTGCAGAAGGGATGTCAGCAAAAGACGCGGCCTCCGCGGCCACAAAGGGCGCGGTGGAAGCCGCTGTGACCTTGAGACTAGATATCAATGCTACGATCCAGGGTGCCGTGATGGGGGCTGCCAGCGGGGCGATCGCAGCGGGCCAGGATATAAATGCTGCCATTGAAGGTGCCTGTCAGGGTTCTATAAGCGCTGCTGTAGCGGCAGGCGCAGATGCGCAGATGGCGGCACAGGCGGCTGTTGGCGGCTCTGTGAATGCGGCGGTCCAGCACAACCAGGATAGTGTGCTTGCTGCCTCTGCTGCTGTGAGTGGTGCGGTAAGCGGGGCGGCCGCGTCCGGGTTGAGCCCAGAGGAGACAGCCAGAGTGGTTTATGGCTCTGCCCAGGGGGCAAATGCGGCAGCCACAGCCACTGGCCAGGATGCCTCTGCTATTGCGAGTGGAATTGAAACCGCTGCATCATCCACAGCACAAGCCCATGGACTCGATTCTGGCATCATGGTTGCTGCTGCGGCTGCCGGACAAACGGATACCACACCACCAGAGGCTTACTCGCCTCCGGAGATGGCGCCTGCACGAGGAGCCCCGGAAGCTCCGGCTATGCCCGCTCCTGAACATGACCCAATGGAGCCGATGCCCGATCCAACAGCAAGCCCGGTGTAGAGAAGCAGGGGCGCTTGCCTCTGCCCCGCTCAAACGGGAAAGTAAGGGGCATCCTTTAGCTTCCGGCCTGTACGGTCTCTGAGGTTCGGAGAAAGGGTAGCGCCAGGGAGCAGAGAGAGGACTTCGCAGGAGTATTTCACTTGGGTTGCAAACACGCCCGCCCTCTTTTGTTTTTGGGTTTGCTTGCCGGATAAAGAAACAATTTTATTGAAACCCTTACCCCCCGCACCCTTCAGGGACGGGGGTTCTGATTTAAGGCAGCGCGTCACGTGGCAGACACGGAGTCGATCATGCACGGAAAGTACCGCTTACAAAAGGGGGTGCTCATGAGAGACATTGGCAGACATACTACTGCTATCAGTGCAAGGGATTCATTCAAATATTTTTGCCTTGGCCTCCCTCTTTTGCTCCTGTTTCTATTTTTTCCTGTCTCTTTTACGGCCGCTGAAAGTGATATTACGCTTTCACTCGATGCACAAGAGCGATTCAGCGATAACTTTTACAGGAGCGAAACAGAGAAGATAAAGGTTTACACGACCATCATCAAACCCGGGATCACGACCAGGGCATGGACGGACCGGAGTTCTGTCCTCTTTGCTTATTCACCTACCTTTAACTACTACAGCGACGACAGCGACATGGTCGATGTCTCTAAGGATGATTTTGTCGGGCACGAGTTGGCTTTTATGGCAGAAACCACATTGTTTGAGCGGCTTAAATTAAATCTCACCGACAGGTTTCAGGAGACCAGAGAGCCCGGTGCTTACGACGTATTGCGTGAAAGCGCAGCAGACAGGGAGAGATATAGGATTAATCAGGTCAGTCCCTTTATGACCTATGATTTTGCGGAAAAGTTTACGGTCATCCTGGGCTATCAGTATGAGGTCTATAATTACGAGGATTCTGAGAACTCTTACGAGCACCGAGGGTACTTTACGCTCCGGTATCATCTTGATGATCGAAACTCCCTTGAAGTGGAAGAGCAGTACTGGGGAAGGCGATATCCCACCAATCCGGACTATGATTCCAGCCAGACCAAGCTTATATTCAGGCGGGAACTCAGCGATTTTCTCAAGTGCGAGATCGGGGGTGGTTATCACAACCGAACATTTGAATCAGGCAGGGCCGGGGTCCAGGACTTTGACGGTTTTGTTTACCGCCTGGCGCTGACAGGGGAATCAGACGTTAGCAGGCTCTTTCTGAGTTACCGGAGGAACCTGAATGATTTTTCAAAAGGAACCGCATACTTCGACGCCCACAGGGTTACGGTGAATGTGGAACACACCTTCCTTGAGAAGCTCATGTGCAGTTTGGGTGGTTATTATCAGAAAAACGATTATGAGACCACCACGGGCACCACAGCCGCAGGGACCACAGAGCTGCGTGAAGACGAGATCTGGGATGGTTCTGTTGGCATAAAATACAGGATGGCTGACTGGCTGTCTGCTGGGATCTACTATGCATACTCGGACAGAGATTCCAACATCACAGGGCAAAGCTATTTGGAAAAAAAGGTTTATGGGAACATAAAATTTGAATATAGTAGTGCCAAAAGGAAATAGTCGGCAGATCCACAGATTACACAGATTTGAAATGATATAATGATATAGTGATCTTTGCGTATAGTTGTTAATCTGCGAAGATCTGTGGATGGGATTGGGGGATTGCAAAGGCAGTAAACAGTAATGAGTAAGCAGTAAGCACCAAGGATCGGGGAGTTTGCCTGCTGCCTACTGCTTACTCAGTACTGCTTACCAAGCACGACAGGTTTAGATATGCGAGATACACCAACCAAGATCGTCATCCTGGTGTTAACGCTCATTTTGCTCTCCTGGCCGGCAGCGGCATTTGCGCAAAAGGGAAAATACGTTTTGGGTATTGGGGATAGGCTTTCCTTTCTTCTTTATGCGGGCGGAGAGATGCAGCTTGAGGGTGGTAAACCGATCACGCTGACCGTTTCCGAGGATGGGACCATCACCCTCCCTTTTCTGGGCAGGGTCAGGGCCGATGGCTTGACCATTGACCAACTAACCCGTGAAATCACCGCGCGTTTAAAGGCGGATTATTTTGTTGATCCTCAGGTTATCCTATCGGTCGTGGATTACCGCAGTAAAAGGGTCTATATCCTGGGCGAGGTAAAAAACCCCGGTTCTTATGGCATGGAGCGTGAGAATACCAGCCTGATTGAATTGATATCCATGGCTGGCGGGGCCACAGAAAAGAGGGGCAAGAAGGCCTTTGTGCTCCGAGGGGCCTACGAGGATATTGCCTCCGGGGGCAAGATCAACGAACTGGTTCAGAAAAAAGAGCCGATTGTTGTGGACCTGCAGAGACTGCTGGAACAGGGAGATCTCACCGCTAACGTAGAACTGCGGCCGGATGACGTGGTGTATATCCCCCCCAGGGCGTTTGTAGACATTGCCCAGTCCAAGATATACGTGATGGGACACGTGAACAAACCCGGTATCTATGATTTCCAGGATGGGATCACGGCCCTCAATGCCTGTCTCCTTGCCGGGGGTTTTGCCAAGTTTGCTGCCCCCAACCGGGCCACGATCACCCGTTTTGAGAACGGGAAAAAGACGATTATCAAGATTGATTTAAACGACGTGAAAGATGGCAAGGCCGACGACATTACCCTAAAGCCCGGCGACCGGGTCTATGTGCCCAAGTCGTGGTTATGAATGGCGCAGAGCGCATAGCGTAAAGGGTAGAGTGCTGAACCCAACAAACTCAATGAACCCAATGAACCCTGCAAACCAGACAAACATCCATCTTTCTGACTACCTTTACATAATCAGGAAGCACCAGGGGGTCATCCTGGCATCCCTTTTCATCCTGGTTGGCCTGGTCACCGTATTCAGCTTTACCATGACCCCTGTTTACAAGGCCACGGCCAGGATGGTGATTGACAAGGAGGTCAAAAAATCCCCCCTAACCGGAGAGCGGCTCGATTATGAGTCCTACCTGTCCGAAAATCTCACCTTCCAGACACATTTTAAGCTGATCAAGAGCCGTCCGGTCCTCTCCAGGGTCTATGAGGTTCTTGACCTGGAACACAGGATGCATGAGGATGCCTCTCCCCCGGGGATGCTGGCCGTGCTGATCGGTAATATTCGCAAAAACATCAAAAAGCTAACGCTTATTTTCCGGGGTGAATCATCTCACCCCAGAGGGGAACCCGGGCCGATTGATCCGGTCGCCATACTTGGTCCCAAGATTGACATCGAACAGGTGCCAGACACCCGTTTGTTGACCGTTAGCGTGCAGGATAAGGACCCTGCAATGGCCCAGGCCATCGCCAACACCCTGTGCAAGGCCTATATCGAATACAACATGGATGTCCACCTCAAGGCAACACAACGGACCCTGTCCTGGTTGGCCGACCAGATGGGAAAAATGAAACAAAAACTGGAGGAATCAGAAGCCAGATTCCTGGCTTTCAAGGAGCAAGAAAAGATATTTTCCATTACGGGCAAGCAGAAGGTACACAGCCAGAAAATCCAGGAGATAAACGCCTCCTACATCAATACGAGGGCCAACCGAATGGACGTGGCAGCCAAGATAGCAGAGATGGAAAAAATACTTGCTGGTGACGAAGTCGACAAATTTCCGCCCGCATTTGCCAGGAGCGAGTTGTTGACCTCACTTTACCAGGAACAGGCCCTCCTGGCCATTGAACTGAAGAAAAACCAGGAGGTCTATAAGAGCAAACATCCCAAGATGATTCAGATCACCACCAAGTTGGAACAGATCAAAAATCGGTTTCGTACAGAGCTTCAAAAGGTGCTGTTGAGCCTGCGCTCAGAGTATTCGGTCCTGGTGGCCAGGGAAAAGGCCCTTGAGGAGGCATTGGAACAATATGAAAAAGATGCCTTAGAGACCAATAAAAAGGAGGCCCAGTACGCCATCCTGGAAAGAGAGGTCAACACCAACAAAGAACTCTACAACATAATGTCCACCAAGCTGAAGGAGTCCATGATATCCCAGGGGATCGAGACGGCGAACATCCGTCTGGTGGAACCGGCATCAAGGCCGGTTTACCCGTTTAAGCCCAGGAAGAAACTGAATATCTTCCTCGGCATCATATTCGGTCTTCTGACCGGTGTGGGCTTTGCCTTCTTTTTAGAATACCTGGATCAGACAGTGCAGAATCCAGAAGACATTGAGCGTCATTTTAAACTCCCTGTACTGGCCGTCGTCCGCAATGTCTCAGAAGATATGCGTCGCCCATGAAAATTCCTTTCTTCTCTGAAAAAACGTTCTCTAGATCTAAAAGGGCCAACCGCTCACCCATGCCCCGTCATGCGGATTTCAGCCTCATATCCCATTTTGCAGAGGCCTTCAACATGCTCAGGACAAACATCCGGTTTGCCAAGCTCGATACCCCGATAAAGGTCCTCCTGGTCACAGGGGCTGCCCCACGTGAGGGAAAGACCACCGTGGCGGTAAACCTTGCTGAGTCCTATGCCTTTTCCGGCCAGAAGGTCCTCCTGGTCGAGTGTGACCTGAGGCTTTTGACTTTTAAAGACCTGTTTCCCTCTGATCCGAAAAAAGGGCTCTCAAGCCTCATCTCTGAAACCTTTGATACCCCTGTTGAAAAGGGAGACCTTGGCAGGCTCAGCATGGGCGATCTCATGACCCTGATCGACCTTCAGGAAAAGACCGGCACCCTGACGATCGCCAACCATAGCGATGCTTATCAATTTTCCTTTGAGAGGGGGAAGTTGGTTGCATCGGTCTGGAAAAACCGCCCCAAAGACAAGCGCCTTGCCGCCGTGCTCATCAGCAGCGGCAGGATCACTGAAGAACAGGCCGGAGAAGCCCTGAACAGGGCGGCCGAGACCGGGCAGCGGCTCGGTTTTATCCTGGTCAACATGGGTATTGTGAGTCCTGACCATTTAAGGGGCCCCATCCGGCTTCAAATCATGGACACCCTGAGTCGAGCCTTCAACCTTTCAGAGGCCAGGTACCATTTTGAGACAAGTTCGCACGTGATGTACGAACGGAACCTCATCGACCCCATCGGATTCAGAGATATCCTGACGGATGAGGTGCCAGGGCTTCGCATACGCCCCTTCCTTTACGATCAGATCGCCGCTTCGACCATTGAGACGGATATCAAGAATCTCCATGTTTTGCCCGGCGGCCCCACACCCCCGAATCCGTCCGAGATGCTTGGTTCAAGGCGCATGGCTGCATTGATGAGCATGCTCAAGGATGCATTCAACTATGACGTTTTGATTATCGATTCACCCCCGGTCACCTCTGTGAGCGATGCCTCGATCCTTTCGGCCCTTTCAGATGGTGTGATTATGGTCGTCGGTGCCGGAGGAGTCAACCGCGCCATCATCCATAAGGCAGTAGACCAGTTGAAGCAAGCCAACGCACCCATCTTAGGATTCGTCTTAAACCGGATGAATCCAAAGGAAGAGAGATACTACTACAGGTACTATTACAAGTACAGAGACTATTATTATAAAGGGAAGAAAAGCAGTAAGGAGTAGGCAGTAGGCAGTAAGCACGGTTCCATAGACTTTTAGAAAAAGATTTCAGGGTATAGGCAAGGTCATTAGTCATTAGTCATTAGTCATTAGTCATTTGTTTAAACAAGGAATTCTCTGACTTTTGGTGTCATTTACAAGTGACAAATAACATTCACTATAAATGGCACGCACAGTTTGAACCCCAAAACATTCTCCCTACTCCCTACTGCTTACTGCTTACTGCTTACTGCTTACTGCTTACTCCCTACTGCCTACTGTACACACGTGGATATACCAAGAACTACAAACCGTATAATCGAAGTATCTCTTATCGCCCTGCTTGTCTTCACGCCCCTTGCCCGAGGAACAGTCCAGGTATGGGCGGTGTCGGTCGCCCATTTTATCACCCTGATCATGCTTACCGCCTATCTCCTTCGGGTGATCTTTAATGGGCAGCGACAATGGGTAAGGACACCCCTGGATTTTCCCCTGATCGCCCTTTTTGTCCTGGCCGTTATCTCGTCCTTTTCTTCCATTGAAGGGTATGCCAGCCTTCAGGCCCTTATGAAACTTGCTAATTATATTGTTCTCTATTTCATCATTGTTCATACCATAAGGCAACGGGACCAGGTGCGGCGCGTGGCCTATACCATCATGGGTGTGGGGGGCTTTCTGGCCCTGTTCGGCATGATCAAATACCTGGGTGAAATGTCTCCGCCCTGGTGGGACTATGACGTAAAATATAAAGGAATGGTGGCAACGTTCGGCTGCAAGAACCACCTGGCCGGATACATGGAGATGGCCATTCCCCTGACGATCGGCCTCCTGATGGCAGCAAGAAAAGGGTGGGCAAAGGCGTTGTGCGGTTTTTCGCTTTTTTTGTTGTGTATTGCCCTGACACTGACGCTCTCCCGTGGCGGGTGGATGTCCGGACTCTTTGCCCTTGGTTTTATGCTTGTGCTTTATCTCCTTAGGACAAAGAAAAGACACAAAGGCCTGATAGTTACGGCGGTTTCAGTAACAACGGTTGTGGTTCTGGCCGGGCTCGCCAGCACATCGGTGATAGAGAAGCTGGAGACATTAACCCACGGCCAGGATGTACCCAACTGGCAGACCCGCACGGCCGTCTGGGCAGGGACCCTTGAGCTCATTCGTGATCATCCGCTTCTTGGGACCGGGCCGGGGACCTTTGCCACTGCGTTTACGCCTTACCGGCCACCAGGTGTGAATGCGAGATTTGTTCACACCCACAACGATTATCTCCATTTTATATCAGAGACCGGCGTTTTAACCATCGGGATCATTGTGTGGCTCATGGTTGCCACCTTTTGGTCCGGCATCCAGAAGATCAGGGCCACCAACAGCCGGTTGATCCTGGGCATAACCCTTGGCTCACTTACCGGCATTGCAGCCATCGCAGTGCATAGTGTGGCGGATTTTAATCTCCACATCATGGCCAATGCCATCCTGTTTACGGTCTTGGCAGGGCTTTTGATGTCAAACAATCGCCAAGCGCATAGCGCAAAGGCTGATAAGCTATTGAGCTGATAGGCTTATGGTAGCTTCCGATCATTTGAAACGAATAACAAATAACAAGTAAGGGACAACAATGCTCAATACCAGGGCCCTTCTTTCTTTTTGCATACTACTCTTTTTTGCAACCGGCAGTTACTCCCTCTACCGGATGTTCATGGGTGACTACTATATCACGCAGGCAAAAGAGATCGAGAAGGGAAAAGACTGGAACACCGCCATCGGTGCCTATCGCAAGGCCATCGAATATGCGCCCGGCAACCCCGGGTATCACCTTTTGTTCGGAGAATTCTATCTAAGGTTTGCAAAGGCAGCCAATGACAGGGCACTCAAACAGATGTTGTTTGAGAGAGCATGGCATGAGCTTGAGGCAGCAAAAAAAAGGTCTCCCAGGGATGCCTGCATTTATCTGGCCCTGGCACAGACCTCGGAGGTTTACCCCGTTGAATCTGTTAGGTATTCAACTGGGGCCATGTCGCATCTGTCCTCAGCCAAAGCGAACGCTATGCTCATAAACCCAACCAACTCAACCAATGTAACCAAACAAACCAGTTCAACAGAACTGTACTACAAGCACGCGCTCTCCCTTTATCCCAACAGCAGCCAATATCGCTATCTTCTTGCCAGGTATTACAAGAGAGCGGGAAAACCTGACAAGGCGTTGAGACAACTCGAAACCATGATCACGCTCAATCCGCATACAGACAGATATATACGCCGCAATCCCTTCTGGCAGTTACCCGGCATTGACAAAGCCGCAGAAAATGGCCTTCGGCAGGCCCTGAAGAATCGCTTTACCCGCAACCATGCTGCCAGCATACTGGCCTCCCGAATGGCTGAAAAGCAGAAGTGGCTGGAGGCCGCATCTGTCTATCATCAGACCATGCCCGAAGGGGTCTTTGCCGACCGGAGCACCTATGATCTCAGGATGGGGCGGTATTTGCTGCGTGGAGGCAAAGAAAAAGAAGCCGCAGCCTATTTTTTGCGCGGGGTTGGTGCAGCACCTGACCGGGCTGCGGTGATCAGACGTTTTACAGGAGATTATAAAAAAGCCGGAAAGTTTGATGCACTCTTTGCCCTGCTTGATGAACTCAAAAACCAACATCCAGAAGTGGCCGAAATTGACCTCTATTGGGCGCAGTTGTTATACGAAAAAAAGGATTACCAGGGTGCCCTGTCCCATCTTAATTGTTTTTTAAAAGGAAAAGAGACCGCAGAGGCCAATTACTGGATGGCCATGACCTGTGCAAAATTGGAAAAACCTTACAGGGCCGAAACCTATATTAAACAGGCAATCAAGTGGGCGCCGGAAACCGCCCCGTACCGCCACTTTTATGCTGGTCTTTTATATAAAGCATGGCGCTTTGCCGAGGCCCTCAAAGAGGCCGATGCAGCGGTTCAGGCATCTCATAACAAAAATCCCTGGTATCTGGATCGCAAGGCCTGGATACTTTACCGGATGAAGCATTACAAAGAAGCCATGGAAACCTGGCAGTTGGCCGCTCATTTGAAACCAGGACATAAAGCCTTCCGTCGCAATATTGACATGGCGGCAAAGGCTATCGCGTTGCTCCGCAGAGAGCATGACGCTTAGCGCATAGCATATTTTTCTTTTCTGTTGCATTGCGCTATGCTCTTTTATGGCACCAATAATCATGGCAATTTTCATGTGTCAGCCAGGTGCCTGATCATCTCGGGACAACTGACCATTGGCAAGGGTCTCGCATAATATAACTATCTATAATGATTAGATATATTCTGCTATCACTCGATGTAATCGAAGGGGCGGAGCTGTGTTTGCGCTTTCCGCTTCGGAGGACTAACTAAAATGACAAGAACCGAGCGCCGGCAATTCAAACGATATTCAGCACCAGAGGCTTCCTTTGCAGTCTTTACATCAGATTTATGAGAGACTCGGACAGGTTAAGAATATCAGCAAAGGAGGCCTGCTCTTTGAATATATGGCCGATGAAAATTATAGAAATCCTGTTGAGAGCGAATTGGAAATAGATATTTTCATTTCCAGAGATAGTTTTTATTTATCCAAGATCCCTTGTAAGATTATCCGTGACAGTCAGGTAGTGCCCAACCACTCAATGATTACCTCTATCCGGATGAGGCAGTGTGGTATACAATTCAAAGACCTCGATCTGGAGGCAGCACATTTACTAGACGCCTTGCTCCACCGATGCGAGCCTTTACACTAAACCAGCGATTTCTGCCTGCGCTTTGATACCCTATGCGCCATGCTCTCTGCGCTCTGCTCTTTGCCCACACAGGGAAGTGAAGCCTCCCCGTTCGGAAGCACGGGGAGGCTTCACCAAAGGAGTATAGGACGTCTCCCAAAATCACATTGTGTCTTTTTAGGTTGACAATACAGATGGAGTGTATTACATAATTCATAAATTCCGTAATACGGGGAGGGAGCCTAGGTGGCCATTGTCACATCTACAGTAAAAGGCCAAATCGTCATCCCTGCTGATATCAGAGGGAAGTTTAAGATTAAAAAGGGGACACGTGTCAATGTCTACGAGGACGGGAACAGGATCATTGTGGAACCCCTTCCAGATGACCCGATTAAGGCAGGAAGGGGTATGCTAAAGACACGGGGGCGTATTTTGAAGGCTTTAATGGCAGACAGGAAAAAGGAAGCGAAACTGTGAAAAAATACGTAATGGATAGTTTCGCAATGATTGCTTTTTTTGAAGACGAACCAGGAGCAGATAAGATAGCCGAAATCCTGCACGTATTGATAAATCAGAAAGCTAAAGCATTTATGTCTGTAATCAATTGGGGGGAGATCTACTACAATATAATGAGAGTGCAGGGGATTGAGGAAGCTGAAGATGTAATAACACAGTTCAACAAGTATCCAATTCAGCTCATTGAAGCTGACCAGGCGCTAACATATGAAGCTGCAAAATTAAAGGGCAAGTACAAAATAGCATATGCTGATTGTTTTGCTGCTGCTCTTTCTCTAAGGCTGAAAGCCCCGGTTGTTACTGGCGATCCGGAATTCAAGAAACTTGAGCACAAAATTTCGATCCAATGGATTAGCACCAATTACGACCTAACAAACCCAGCAATAAAATCAACCCAGAAGCCCTAATCAAAGCAAGCGGATCCCAAACTCGCAACTCGAAACGCACAACACCCATGTACTTTTGCGCTTTCAGGCTTTGCCTTCTGCGCTCTGCTCTTTGCCCACACAGGGAAGTCAACTTGGTCAACAACCTCCCCAAAGTTCCCCATTTACTAGACGCCTTGCTCCACCGATGCGAGCCCTTACACTAAACCAGCGTTTTCTGCCTGCGCTTTGCTCTATGCCCTATGCGCTCTGCGCTTCGGAATGTCAAAATTTCACGGATGCCCCCCAATCACACTTGACAATGATAAAATATATTTGTAAATATATTGGCAAGGAGGTGATCATTATGCCGCAGTTGGCCATTTACATTGATGATGACCTGTCAAAGAAACTAAATAAAGCGATAAAGGCTTCTGGAAAATCAAGATCCAGATGGGTGGCGGATTTGATCACGGAAAAACTCGAAGATGAGTGGCCCGAACGGTTTTTCGAACTGGCCGGCAGCTGGGCAGGAGAGGAGACTCCCGAGCAGATTATGTCCAAGATACGAAAGGGCTTAGAGCAACCGGAAAGCAGAGAGGATTTATCATCTTGATTCGATTATTAGATACCAACACCTGCATCTATTTCTTGAATCTGGGATCAGAAAGAATAATCAGGCGATTCAAACAGCTGTCACCTTCTCAAATAAGACTGCCTTCGATCACAGTGGCAGAATTGTATTATGGTGCAGAAAAAAGCAAGTCAAAATCAAGAAACCGGGAAAGGGTCAAGCGATTTGTCTCCACCTTCGAAATTGTTCCTTTTGACGAAAAAGCCTGTATTACCTATGCTAAGGTTCGATGTAAGCTTGAAAGATCAGGAATTCCCATAGGGCCTATGGATCTTCTCATTGCTTCAATTGGTCTTGCCCATAACTTCGTGGTGGTTACGAATAATGATAAGGAGTTTAAAAGGGTTAAGGGGTTGAAAGTTGAAAATTGGCTCTAGGGCCAAGAAGATTAAAAAAGGCCCCCGAGTTGGAGCAACCATTTCACAGGGAATGCCATCCTACAACCTTTCTTTGGTATGTCTAACCACGAAGTATGCCTTATGCTTCATGTTTACCGCGCCCGCCCCGTAGGTCAGAGTGATCGTACTGGGGTGGAATCCTTGCTATTCCACCGGGGCCCTCTGCGCTATGCAAAATAACGGAAGTCAACATAGCAAACAACATCTTCAATTTTTCAACATCCCAGAATGCGTTACTGATTTACAAATAGGCGTCCCCATTTTTACATAGTTTGACTGGAAAGATGACAAGCTCGAAATGTTGTGATAATGTTTTTGAAAGTCTTTAATTTGGAGGGCGATTTATGAAAACGATTGAAACCGAGGTGCCGGAGCAGCTTTATAAAAAGGCTAAAGCTTTGGTTCAGGAAGGGTGGTTTCGGGACGAAAAGGATGTTTTTTCTGAGGCGATACGCCGATTCCTAACCACCCATCAATCTGAGCTGATGGAAAAGTTCGTTCGTGACGACATTGAATGGGGCCTCCACGGTAATGATTAAAGTGATAACGAAGGCAGTATGTGACGCTGGCCCCATCATACATCTTGACGAACTCAACTGCCTTGATCTTCTTACTGATTTTCAAGAGATTGTCGTCCCACGTATGGTGTGTGAAGAAATAAGAAGGTATCGGCCATCAGCCCTGAAAGGACATGACGTGTCGTTTACGATATTGGATCAGCACATTTTTCCTGATGAACCGCTTCTAGCCATATGCCGTATTTTTTCGCTCGATCGAGGTGAAATTGAGGCGCTGACACTTATGAAGAAGAATCCACAGGCCATGTTTCTTACTGATGATGCCTCTGCCCGTTTGGTTGCTGAAGAAATGGGCTTCAGAGTCCACGGGACAATCGGTATCCTTATTAGATCCGTGCGCCGTGGGCAAAGGGAACCTGAAGAAGTGGACCGTATTCTTTCTGAGATACCGTTGAAGAGCACTTTGTACATAAAACATTTACTGCTCAAAGAAATTAAATCCAAGATCAAAAAGGAGTTTGACCTTTAACGGAATTTACACCACACACACGGCCTTCTTCGCTATCTTTGTTCTCAACGATCTCAACGAGCCAAACGTTCCCAAGGGAGTCAACCGAGTCAACAACGTCTCCAAAGTGATAAGCAACTAATCTCAAGTTCCTTAATCGGGTTGTATCATCATGTTGATTCCACAGTAACGATTCTACGGGGCAGGCTGCGGGGAATGTTCTGCCTGAGGGCAGCGCTTCGCACCGACCGTAAGGCAGTCTAACTTTTTTAGATACGCTCGCTATTGCGGTTCAAGAATGTCCCCAACATTCACGCATTCATTTTGCATGGGAGGAATTAGGATGAAAAAAATGATCAAAGCAGAGATTTATTACGATGGAGAATATTACTGCGGAAGGTGCCTTGATTTTGACGTGTTCACTCAAGGCAAGACACTGGATGAACTTGCTCATAATCTTAAGGAAGCCATTCAATTACACTTTGAAGATGATCCGGAAAGCCAGATGGATTTCGTGCCAAATCCGTCACTCTTTACTATGATAGATTTGGGAGAAATCCATGTCTAAAAAGCTGCCTGTAGTATCTGGTAAGGAGCTCGTTTCCGGTTTAATCTCATTGGGTTATCATATCGTGCGTCAGCGCGGCAGTCATATCAGACTTGAGAAATCGACCAAGGCCGGTGTCCATAAGATAACGATTCCTAATCACAATCCTATCGCAAAAGGTACGCTCAATGATATTCTAACAAGGGTTTCTATCTGGAACCAAGTGACAAAAGACAAACTCATTGAGATGATAAAGGATTAGGCTGTACCATTCTCTGCGCTCTGCGATTTGCCAAGTAAGTCAACTTAGTCAAAATGCCCCCAACATTCTCTCAACATTCTCTGAAGTCAACATAGCAAACAACATCTTCAACTTTTCAACATCCCAGAATGCGTTACTGATTTTCAAATGGACGTCTTCCACTTCCTACAAGATGATTTTAGATGCAGTATTTGTCTGTAAGAAAAAAGAGTTATGCACGCTTAGCACGAACGTCCCCTCAGTCAATGCGCAACGCGCTTGACAAAACCGAACATCTGTGCGATATTTCAAATAGTTACGGGTTTTTTAGGTGGCGAACCCTATTATGAAGAAAAACCTATCGCGTGCGGACATAATTGACTTTCTGAGAACCGACAAGGCCTATCTTAGTAAAGAATTTGGTGTGGTCAATATTGGTCTTTTCGGTTCTTATGCAAAAGGAAGCCAGAATGCTGATAGCGATGTCGATATTCTAGTCGAGCTGAAAGAGCCACGCTTTGAATGGCTTGCTGGCCTAAGTATTTACCTGGAGGAAAAACTGGGACGAAGAGTCGAATTAATTCGGAAAAGCAGTCTGCTCAGAAGTCGTTTTTTCGAAAGAGTTGAGAAGGACGCAATCTATGCTTGATAATATCGTCAAAGATAATCTCCAAAGCGTGCTCGAGTCAATTGAGCTGATCAAGGGTCGTTTTTCAGAGATAACCCGTGTTGATGACTTCATTTCGACTCCAGAGGGTGTTCTTGTCCTCGATGCTATTGCCATGAGGCTCCAGGTTATTGGTGAATTGTTGAAGAACACCGAAAAACTTGTTCCCTCCTTGTTTGAAAAGTATCCGGAGATACCATGGAATAAAATCATGAGGCTGCGAGATATCATTTCACAATGATATTGTAGATTATGAGATTATCTTCGATATCTGCAAGAACCATATTCCGAAACTTGCCGCCGCTGTTCGCAAAATTATCGAAAACTAAAGGTCACCAAGTTTCCCCGGACTTTGGACCTTATACTCCATGCCCCATGAACAAAGCGAGTGGGCGATGAAAAAAAAGTTATTCAACATAGATAATATGAGAGGGCTGGTCTCCAGGAGGTGTGATATGTTCACCCTCAATATCAAATCATCGCACTCTTTGGTGCAAAAGAAAGGAGACCAGCTCAGGAGAGCCAACTACAAGCTATTTCAAAACCCTTTTCCTTGATATGTTTTTTGATATTATTTCAGTGGTATGTGCAAAAAGGGTATATGAGATATGGAGGCAATTTAAGAACCGTAAAATTCGTGGAGTGCGAAATACCTTTATAATCAACCACTTATTCATTTAGGGCATTGCGATCAACCCAAAATCTTTGGGTTGATCGAGATAGAAAGGACCCTTAAAGGGACTATAATGACGGGTAATTTCAGCAT
>Ga0180301_10000756_pt1 | contig 25261 bp, 46 predicted proteins | sample GuaBasSediGuay16_FD_121797 | JGI IMG/M metagenome (GOLD analysis project Ga0180301, IMG submission 121797) | Subseafloor sediment microbial communities from Guaymas Basin, Gulf of California, Mexico - Guay16, Core 4569-2, 12-15 cm | ecosystem: Environmental > Aquatic > Marine > Hydrothermal... | reverse complement strand
CCATTAACTATCTTTTCTACCATAATTTTGGATAGTTTGTCAGCAACCCCTGGAATATGCACAGTATTTTCTACACCATATCTCTCCATGAGAGTCTTTTTTAAACTTTCCTTCTGTCTCTCAATAGATTCTCTTGATCTTCTCTTTCCATAAAAAGGATTGTTCTCTCCTTTACGCTCTTTAGATAACTTTTTCTTAGTTTCTTCTGAATGATGATAATAACCTTTCAATCCTTTATTCCAAGCTGGATGAGATTGAATTTGTCTCTTTTTCTCAGAAGTAAGGATAGCATCAGGAAACATCTTAATATATTCATCTTTGCTTATCTTGTGTCTATTCCTGAGATGCCTTGAGTCAATACTCAGACTCCTTTTACCACATAACTTACACTCCACATAGTCAATACCTTCAATACCTTGATACTTTTTATTCCATCTCTCCAACTTATCCTTTTTAACTCTCTCTTTGTAACATTCCTTTTTTGCGGTTCCAGTGCATTCCCTACACAAAGTCCCTTCTTCATACATGAATCTGTCCAGAGTAGTAACATTGTAATGACCTTCTGGACAGAAATACTCAAACTTAGTTCCGTATCCATTGTATTCTGAAGATACCAACAGACAATCCTTAGACTCAAAGACTTTCCTAATTTGATCAATATGCAATCCTAATCTGCCCCTACAAATAGGACAACCATTTCCATTCTTAATCTCACCGTAGGACACCATGAATACATGACCTTTCTTACACATACATCTTAATTTCTGGGATGCATTCTTATATTCAATAAAGCAGGGATGAAACCCAGCTTCTTTGAAAGCAAGAACTACATCATTTATATCTTTCCTTTGATTATTAGCACATATATAACAACCAGCACCCCTACTGAAATTAGTCCAAGCTATACTGCCACGATGTCCTTTCGGACAGATATACTCCAATTTCTGAGATGAATTTTTATATTCAGTAGTAAGGAGTTTGTATCCCCTTTTCTCAAACTCAGACCTTATATACTCAATATTATGTCTTGCTTTTCCTGCACAGATAGGACAACCATGTCCTCTCTTGAAGGTATGGAAAATTGTAGTTCCATGATGTCCTTTAGGACAGATATATTCAAGTTTCTCTCTTGAAGGTATGGAAAATTGTAGTTCCATGATGTCCTTTAGGACAGATATATTCAAGTTTCTCTCTTGCATTCTTATACTCTTTACTTAGGAGCTTATAACCCCTTCTTTCAAACTCCTTCTTAACCTCTTCGTATGTATATTTTCTGCTCATGTGATAATAATAATCATTAATTCTAATTTGTCAAGAGATACTTAAAAATTTATCTGGGAAAGTGAGAAAAGTATTTAAGAATTTATCTGGAAAAGTAAGACAGTTTTCAAAGAGCATATCCATTAATCTCCCCTAACCCCAGAGTGGGGATTAGGGGAGAATTGGTTACATTAGGTTAGGTTAGGAAGAAGAGATAGAACATGCCACCCAGTATCTCCAGTTTGTTACACAACCACCAAACCTTGTATAGATAGAGGCGAACATATCTTTACTCGTTTCATCGACCCAAAAATCGAGCTCAACATCCAGCCTCTGAGTGGCTATAAGCCCAAACTTCCTCTTCCCTAAGAACCAGCCATCAGTATCAGTCAAGTAGCTCCACTGTAAGGCATCAACGATTCCCGCCAGTACATTCACGGTGTTATCCATGCTGTTTGGCACTAATGTGCTGTTCAGTATCTCTTTTGCAGTAAAGTTCAATGCAGGTGGGATTAATAGGGTATCAGGAATCAGCTCTATTATCTCTCCCCTTTCATCCCTGTTATTTACTGTGGTATATGTGTTATACACGGTCTTGAGATTGTCAGCAGTAAGTGCCAAAGCAGCACTGTAGTTTGAGTAGGTATTACCCACCTTATCTGGATGGTCTGTAGCAAAGAAAGGCTTTCCATCATAGATGAAATTGCCTGAAGGGTCATCCACTACACCAGTAATGGTGTTGTTGAACACTTCATGTCCAGCAGTTAATGCTCCCTTGTTGAAGAACTTGGCATAGAATTTCTCCTTTGTGATTATGAGAGATCTTGACCATCTACCCACAGTTGACATGAGCAGGTTATCAACTTTCTGAGCATCATCTACAGTCTCTCTTGAGAACCTGACCAGCCTTCCAAATGACCTATTCTTACACACTATGGTGTAGCCTTCCATTGGAGCATCAGCCTGCAAGTCTTCCCCTTCAGGTTTTTCCAGCAACTCTCCAAGGCCAATGGCAGAAGTGAATTTATTATAAGCTGAATCCGACTCTACCACTTCAAATATATCTTCATACCTTGGAGGCACTTCAGGGTAGCTTTCCCAGAACCAGTCATATAAGTTCCGTTTCATCAATTCGGTAAACTGTGATCTATGCACACCAGCCATAATCTATTTACACCTCCGATTTACTTTCAAATCAATTCAGAATTATATAGCCTGCTTGTGTGTAGGCTTAACTTTCACATAGGCAATCTTGTTATCAGTATCCACATCCACAATGCTCAATGGAGTGGCATTTGTTGAGCTGAGCCATACTTTCTGTATGGTTGCATATGTTGCACCTGTGTTGTAGAGACCTGCACCCCTGCCTATAAGAGACTCGGCTATGGATGCAGTCCTTTCATCCACAGGACAGGCAAACACATTGTCAAGGTTTGTGATTACAAACACTTTATCTTTACCAGCAGTAGAGCTGGATTTCCAAGCATTCTTGCCTTCGTCATCCTTTGGGGTTACAGCCCAGCCCATTATCTGGGTATCAGCAGATGCACAGAGAGTTACTCTCCCTGACACCAGCTTTACAAACTTACCACCCCTTCTGTGGAAATACTGATCAGCAGCAACAGGATATTCTCTGCCTTTGCCATCTCCTTCTCTCCATCCAAATTTGATTTCAGCCATAACCTATCTACACCTCCAAATTATTTGCAATCATAAAATGGGAATAAGAATAACCATCTCTTTTAAATATGACTTCACATTCAGTATACTTCCTATATATTGTTCCATTCTTTGTCTTAACATCAAACTGCCCTCTACTTCTACATACAACTTTTCCAATTATTCCATCGTTAGTCCTAACCATATCTCCGCTTCTGAAGCCAAAGTGATGTCTATTTCTTGAAAGATGAAATCTGGGAAATCCATACTTATCATTTCTAACAATCTGTCTATTACCTCTCCCTTCAGCCTTTATATACAACCCATACGAAGGATAAATTATCTTATCATAGATTTCCCCTACACATAAAGCATCGATCCAATGTTCCTTCTTCAAACCCAGAAACTTTCTATTATGACTTGTTGTTATTCCATCACTGATATAGTATGGTTTCCCTAAGAACTCTAAAAATTCAATCAATTTAATATTGAGTCTATTTAGAACACTTGGTGCTTTTAGAGACTTACCAACTAATTGCTGTATGTTATCATATCCAAATTCAGACGCTGTTCTGTTACCTTTTTCATTATTACATTTTCTACATGCCAAAACAAGATTATCAATCCTATCAGACCCACCCCTACTCTTAGGTATAATATGATCTATTTCAAGGTTAGAAGTTGATCCACAATATACACATCGATGCTTAAACTTGTCAAAGATATAACTCCTTATATCTTTAACACCATACAACTCTCCAAACCTATATAGATTTCCATGCACCGATTTATCTTTCATCTTGTGAGAATCAAACTTACTAACTTCAACAAATATCTCACTGATCGGAGATAATGCTACTATCCTATTAATCCATGTTACATAGTTACTCAATACAGAAGAAAGAGATGGGCTAATCCAATTACTAGAAACTGCCCTATAAAATCTTGCTTTTCTTCTCCTTAATCTCTTCCTTCTGAATCTTCTCCGTAAAGCTCTACTTATCATTCTCCTTCTCACAAGATAAAACTTATGTTTTATCACTGAAGCAAATACAACTCTACCAACAGAACTATACTTATCTCTGCTTTTCTCAACAACAACCATTCCACTTTCACTAACACCAGGATCAAATTTCAAACAGTGAACTCTGGGTTTAAAATCAGGATAGGATTCTTTAAGTATAATAGTAAACGGAAACATCTTATAAACAGATGCCTTACCTTCCTTTAAAAGTATTCTTGCTCTGGCAGGATGACAAGAAGCTAATGGTCTCTTGTCCTTGTCTAAAACAAATACTCTCATAATTATAACTCTCCTTAAAGAGAACCTCCCAAATAGGGGTAAAGTTCGCCTCGCCAATGACAAGAGAGCTTACATGTTATGACCCTACACTCTCACTCCCACAATGAGAGCAATAGAACCATAACCACAGAGCTTGGAACTGGCGAATGCATCCCAAGATGTGATAACTTCTCTTGTCGTAGCCATCAGGCTAAGGCTGGTTATAGGCTTTATTAGTGGGAACCTATAACACCTCAACTCGGCCATAATCTATATTTAAAAAATAGATGGTCTCTGTATTTTGTCTCTTTGTTTCTGTATCCGCTCCAATTTCTCATCTCTTTTCTTGTATATCTCTATCAGGTCTTCCACACTCAATCCCAGCATTTCTGCCTCTTTCTTTATCTTGGGATCATTGGGATTGTATTTCCCATAATTTGACTCCTTAGCTGGACTTGCACCAGTCTTGGTGGTAGCAGATCCACCTACTCCTTTCCCACTTACACTTGCTTCAAACAAGTTGTCATTATCAGGATCTTCAGCAAACTCTTTTAGCACTTCATCCACAGTCTTTTCATCCCTGATCTTTCCCCTTTCATCTCTCTCTATTGCAACAAATCTGTCAAGGTCAGGATCGTATGTGAACCTATCCTTAACCAGCTTAACTATCTGGTTGGGATTAATGGGTTTGTATTTTCTTACTGCATCAAGTATTTCAGCTTGCAGTCTGTAGTCTCTCAACTTTTCTATCTGAGACTGTTTCTGCTTGAGTTCATTTTCAAATTTCTCTCTTTCAGATTGCAATGTCTTGAGTTGCTCATCAAATTCAGCTCTCAGTTTCTCAATCTCTTTCTTAGCCCTTATCCTTTCCCTTTCCACCTCATCTGCCTTTTCCAGCTTCCTCTTTTCCTCCTCCTCTAACACCTTCTGTCTGAACTCTCTCAACTCTTGTAATTCCTGCTGGATTTTATCAAAATCTGAGAGCTTTGAGACCTGAGGTTCAAGTTCTCTTAACTTTTCCTGCAATGTTCTTCTTTCTCTCTTAGCTCTATCTCTCTGCTGAATCACTTTTTTGAGTTCTGATTCAAGATAAGAGATCCTTTCATCTGGATCAAAGTCCTTATCCTTATCATCTTTTTGAGTATCAGTAACTTTATTATTGTCTAAATCTTTATCATCATTGCTATCCAGCGTGGTCTGGCTATCCAGCCTTTCATCTCTTTCCATGACATACCTCCTATTCTTAGATTGATTTATTCATCATAACATTATGCCAAAAGTTTAATTCTTTATTGAAAACCTCATCAAGCTCCTTTTTTGACATCTTATACCAATCAAAGTTCACAAACCCTTTAGGATACTGTGGAAAAACAAATCTAAAATATTCTGTATTACAGCTCGGTGTAGTAATTTCAAATTTCTTAAAATACTGATCCACCTTACCATCAAGATCAAGGTCAGCAAGCCAATATTCTACAAACTGCCTATCTCCTGATACAAGAGCCTGATACTCCCTTACCTGAAACCAAATGGACTTTCTATACCACTTTTCTTTTCCATCAGTTACATACACAACAGCAACCAGATGGAGATTCCATCTCCACTTATAGTCAAACTTACTTATGTCTTCCTCTTTTACTACTTGTCTCTGAACCAGAATAGATCCATCAAACAGAGTCTTGATCTTAAGGTCTTTACTCCCTTCTGGATTATCACACATCCACTTGTAGACTTTTGTTAACTTTGACGGAGTATCAGCCCTTACACAGAAAGTTATGGTAAATAGAAAAGATAGTAAAATGATAGTAAATAATCTTTTCACTCAGTCCAACTCCTATTCTTGCTCCTTTTCCGATGTCCTATGCTGCACTTCTTCCCTATACACATCTTCATAACTCCTGAATGTCTCTCCCAAATTGGTATTCGGATTACCATCTTCAGTAGATCCCTTTCTCTCTCTCTTGGTCTGCTCTACCACTCCACTACTACTATCTATCTCATCTTCAATCTGCTTTCTAATACTTTCAGGAGCAAGTGGAACAGCTCTCCTTGCTATGTTTTTCTGTATCATCTTATTCAATGTGGCTGAGAAATTCTTTTCCATTACCCTGAACAGTGAATCTATTTCTTCAGACAAGGATGCCACATCAAATGTAGATGGATACTTGACTTCTTCATAGCTTTCTACATCTTCATCCAGATACATCAATACCAATTTGGAGATTTCATTTTCACACATCTGATATGTGGATGCCTTTTCTGCAAGTGCAGCATTTACACCTTGAAATCCTATCTGAGCAGCTCTACCAGATCTACTTACATACAGATCCCCAGTAGAGCCAAGCAATCCTGCCATCCTGAATATCTCTTTGGCGTGGTCAAGTATGAGATTCCAGATTGTCCTTATATTAGTTGTATCAGGAGATATAAATCTTGGTGGATGGTTGGCATTTGCGGGAAATGTCCAGATGGTAGATGTCCCTATCTTGTAAAGTGGGTCATCTCCTGTCTCCTGTGCTTCAGCCAACTCTCCTGCATCTGGCACAACCAACTGAGAAAATGTATGTCTTTCAATTTGCTCATCTATACAAGAGCACCAATTCATTATGGCTCTGTTTACATACACTATATCCTTTAATAGAGACTCCCCTATCTTATCTTTATCCGACTCCCTATGATATACAGTAATTACAGGGACAATCCCCAGCTTATTCTCTCCTTCTGCTGGGGATCCATCTGGATACTTCACCAGATTACCATCTTCATCTTCCACTCTCCACATTTCTTTAGTGATCAGTCTGTAGTGCTTGTATGTGGATCTCTCTTTAAAAGGATCACTATCATCAAAGTAATCTTCTTTTATCAGCACCCAATTAAATTTTCCCACATCATCTACAGACCAATCAACAAGCCTTGTAGGATAGATGAGTTTGCAATAAGGATGAATTCCTTTCTTTTTTGCGTCTCTCCTACTTATCCTTTTCCCATTTCCAACTCTTGGAACATCCACAAGGACATGGACAACTCCATATACCAGAGACCAATATCCTATATCCCTTATAACTTTGGATATGTGGTCTCCCCTACCATTTGCATTCTTTCTAAAATCTATCAATCTCTGATCAGGTGGTCTCTCTATGTTTTCCCTAAATATATAGAAATTATATATATTAACTACTGTCTCACAGAAATTGAGATAGTAGGCTCTTGACAATCTATCATCATAACTATCTTCATCTTCCAACATGTGTGAGAACAGATAAGAATCATTTACAAAATTATCCCCACCTTTTACAGCATCATAATACATCTCCCACATATCAACATTGTCTTCGTAGTAGGGATGTCTCCTATCTGCCAATTTTATCTGTTTACTATTCTCTGCCACCTTCTACCCCCTAATTCCTCTTAGCTGGTCTGGTAAGTAGTTTAAACCCACTACCTTTTGCTATTTGGAAAGCATAACCAAGAGCATCTACAAAGTCATCCTTCTCATCACCAACACCAGTAAAATAGATCATCTGATACACTGCCTCATTATACATTTTCTTTGTATTCATCTTATGCTTATCAAATACAATTGTCCCATCATATATAAATGGAACAACACTTTCAAATCTCATTCTCTTATCAGTTACCGCCTTTACTTCTTTTACTGGCACATATATGCCAGTTTCCCTTGATTTCTTTCTGAGAATATCTGCAACCACTACCTGAAAGGCATTTGTCTCAATTGCAAAGGCTCTATATCTGTATTTCTCATGGTGAGCAAGGATTGCATAGATCTGATCATCTACAGATCTCCTCTTCATGTCAATATCTACAACATAGATGTATCCACTCTTTATATCTCTTGCCAGAGTAACAATACACGAGTAATCAGATGTGCTTTTCTTTCCTAGAGATGGATCAAGTGCTCCATAGTAAACACAATTCTTAAGTATTTTCTTTATCTCTGGATTAGTTGAAAAATTCTCAAAGTGGATATTGTCCATACTCACCAGAGTCTGACTTGGATCAAGTGCTTCATTCTGTTTTTCATGATAAAAACTTGTAGGTCTTGAATAGTATTCAATCATCAAGTTATACAATGGATCTCCTTCAGGCCAGAGCAACTCAGCCCCTTCATCCATCTCAGCTCTGTGCTCCTGATAAAACTGCCAAGCATCATCCTTTGCATTGGGATTGAACCTATCTGTCAGGATCTTATACCACTCATCCCACAGTTCCATATTATTGGGGAATTTTTCAAGTGCTTTAAATTTTATCCCATGCCAATCTGGATACTCATCAGTTTCAATCAACTTGTATAGTAGGGCTTCTCTACCAAGAATAGTTCCTATCATTATGTAATCACAGTCATCTGAACCAGCATGGATGAGATCCTGATTAAACCATTTGTAAATAGACTGTCTCAAAGCTTCTGATCTGATCATTTCTACTTCTTCGATATCATCATTCACAACAAGACCGAACCTATGTGTTCCAAATTTCCTACCCCTTATCTGACTACCAGTTCCATAGGCTCCAATCTTTACATTGTTCCTTGTTATTATTTCATTATTTCTCCATATAGGCCCTTTTCCACATGCTTCAGGAAAATCTCTCTTAAGTTTTTCATTATGCTCCAACTCAGTCTTTATATCATAGAGCCTTTCTTCAGCAGTTGAACTTGAACTTGATATTATTCCTATGTAATGCTTTTTCTTATAACAGACACACCATACTGGGAGGATACAACCTACAATGGTAGTCTTGGCACTGTCTCTTGGAGCTGCAATAGCCAGCTTAAGTGGTCCTAGTGTTTTTTTCTTGTGTGCTCTGTTTATGTCTCTTGTAAGGGTATTATATAGGAATCTGTGGAGTTTACTTGATGGTTTGCTAAGGTAGTGTGGGAAATATCTGACTGCGAATAGATACAGATTATTCTCACATAGTTTCTTTAAGGCAAGTAATTCCTCAGGTGTTAGCTCTCTCTCCTGTTCCACTCTCTCTACTGCCTTTGGTGGTTCAGGATAAACTGGATTGGAATGTCTCTTTCTTTTCTTTACAAGTGCAAGTTTATTTTCTGACCAGAACTTTTCGTCTCTCTGTCTCTTAAACTCTATCTTTTCATCAAGACTAAGATCCCTGAATTTCTGTCTATTCTTTTCAACTTCTCTGTAAAACTCTTCTCTTAATACTTTCTCTCTTTCGTCATCAAAATAATCATGTAAATAATCTGGTAATTTACCATCATACTCTTTTGCAAGCTCTTTCCTATGCTTTTCTACTTCATCCACACTACTATATTTGGGCTCTTCTCTTTCGTAATATCTAGACATTCTCCCTTACTCGTTTTTCATGCTCCAATATGATGGCATCTGCTATCTTTTTACCTATTTCTGGATCTATTCTCTCAGGCTCTGATATGTTTATCTGAGTGTTTACCTGAGTAAATGCATCCACTTTCACATTATCAAGACCATATAGTTTTGCTCTCAATTGTATTGTTTCAAGCCATGCGTCAAAGAATCGCTTTGCATCAACTGATTTTCCCTGAGTCTTATATTTATCAAACAACTGCCTCGCTTCGTTGCTTGCTTCAATCAATTCAAGATACAGCTCCGATCTTTTCTCAGCGATCTGCTCAGGAGTAAGATCAGAGCTCATCAAGTCATCAAGATACTTTATGTTTCTCCTGACTGTCTCAATAGGCAGACCAGTTTCTTTTGCTATCTCATGGTTGGTCTTACCCTGATCTAATAATCTCTTTATCTCATTAAGTCTGTTAAGTCTCTCTACAAAATTGACATTTCCAGCAGGCATAGAAACAACATCTCCATAAAGAAAAAAGTGGGAAAGGGAAAAGATGGGATCTGAAATAGTAAAGAATGGCTAACCGCCTAAGCTATCCCACCAAAACTGCTATCTTCCCCATCCCATTGCTCTGATAAGAGTGTCCTGAAAGCAGAAAAGATAAGGGATTTCAAAACCCCTTTCTATATATAGTGGATTTTACAAGGAATTTTTAGAGGTGAGTCTAAATAGGCAAAATTATTAAGAACTTAGGCAGGCTTATTTTATTCCTTATTGCAACTGATTCTCAATAAGAAAAAAGATAACTAAGAAATTCCACATTTTTGTAGGAAATCATCTATAAGTCTTTTTACCTTGAGTGGATAAGTCTTACAAATATTTGCTATTTCTGACATATTCTCTATTTTTCTATCCAGATAGCAAGTAAGGATCTTATTCATGAGACTGTATTTACCCAGCCTACTCCTTTCCTGCTCAATTCTATCAATCATGTATCTTAACATTCTTGGACTCAGCTCAACATGATAACATATCTCGTCTATAGACTTTCCATCAAGGTAATACAACTCCACTGCCAATCTCTTATCAGACTTATCAGGATTACCATACTGGATGCATTCAGTAATTGGTAGAACCGATGCAATAAGGGTATCAAATGGTGCATTCCTTACATACTTATTAACCCATTTCTCATTCTGAGCACACAGTTTTTTACAAGTGTTTCTCCTTTTACAAGTCCCACAGTATTTCATGAGTTATCACCACTCCTTATAACATCAGATAATCTGAGTATCCAAGGATTATCATACAATACCTGAGTAAAGGCTTTTCCTAAGATACTCTTAACATCTATATCAGAATTTATCTGGGTGAGTTCTCCATTGAATAGATTAAAATTAATCATCACAAAGATCCCAACTATCATAAGAGAGAATAGGTATTTACTATCTGCATTAACATCTTTATAGATGTTAAGACTTAATCTTTCAACATCAACAGTTACAAGAGCATCTCTCTGAGATGAATGAAAGGGAATGCTATTTCTATCTATAATGTTAACCCTGAATCTATTTCCCATCTGAACTATTACACTATTTATCTTATCAAGATAAATGTCATTGTTATACAGAATATCAATCCAGCCATTTGCAAGCAGAGTTACAATTCTGTCATCCAATATAGATGATAGATAGAATGAATCTATAGCATGAAAAAGCTCATGTAGAAAAGTATTCACTATACTTGTATTACTAACTCTCTTTCTCTTGTATGTATCTGAAATGTATATATTATTTACCATCGTAGCTCCCATACACTCATCATCATCAAACTTGTATGGGAAATGGATACTGTAGTCAAGTATTCCCACTCTGACTGTCTTAGGAAACATGTTTTTCTCCTTTTAGTATAAAGTCAATACTATCTACTATTGCTCCACCAGCATGTTTGTGTCCACCCCCACCATACCTTTCTGCTATCTTGGATACATCTATATCATCCCTTGCAGTATAGAAAGACACTTTCCATTTTCCCTTTCCTTTGTATCCAAATATAACAGCCATATCATAGTCATATATAAGGTCTCCAAATATTCTGGAATTGACTGAGATTCTGTTAAGACAGATGCATCTGTATCCATCAATAACACTTTCAAATGCATTCGCTCTCCTGAAAGCTGAGTAATCCTTATTCACAAATTGAAATACTGCTTTACCTTTCTCAACTGTGTCAAGGTAAAAACTCCAATCATCATCTATAACCTTATTCCATACAGTATCCATATACTTTTCAACTGGAAAGGTATCATACATTCTCATCCCATACTGAAAAGGTAGGACATCAGGATGGGCTTCATGATCCCACACATCATATCTCCCTATAAGATGAATGCCTATAGGAGTGTATTTCTTACCTGAGAAAAATTTCCAAGTAAGTTCACAGGCAGCTCTGTGATCTCCAAGTCTCTCATCACTCAGGATTGCAACAAATTTCTTACCAAAAGCATCCTTGAATTCATCATACTGATCCATGATGGATTTGTGATGATCAATCCATACCATTTTCTTTGCAAGTTTTGCAACTGAGATCATGTTTTCAATAGGTCTGAGAGATATATCCACCATTACAACATCCTGTCCTATCACATCATCCCAATTTACCTTATCATCATACCTTAGTCCTACCATTCTACAACTTGGATGGTAGTATTTAACAATTGCTCCACTACACTGTCCATCTAAATCAGACATGTGATAATAACAAATCATAGTATTACTCCTTTCTCTTTACAATATCTTTAGTAAGTTTGTTATTAAATAATTTGTAATATTCTTCTCCCAACATCCTTGTATCACTATAACCCACCACCTGAAAGGAATTGTTATCATAGCAGTTTATAAACAAGATGCACCCATTTCCACATTCACCACCACAATCTTTACAAAACTCATAGACACACATTCCCATAACAGAAAATTCACTCTCACCACTAAACATTGAATTTTCAAACAAAGTCAGCTTGTATCTGAAATCAGAGATGTAGAGAGATGGATCTTTGAAACTCAGGGAGATCTCAAAGTGTCTTACATAGTTAGTATAGGACACATAATCAATACCCCTTAGTCTCATATAGGTAGCTATGGTTTTCCACCCAACATAGTCGGACTTTGTAAGATCAATTATTCCCTGAATATTGTCTTCCACTCTTCACAACTCTCACATTTTATAGGTTTTTCCTTATAACTATATCTATGACTGCATCTGGACGGTTTGGATCTATTCTGTTCACATTGCCACTTGCTGACTCTACCAAGTGGACATTGCTTGGTATTTTCCCTGAGCCATCTCTCTATGTCTTCTTGGGTGATCATCTCATGCTCCCTTCAAACATCTTTAATATCTTTTCTTTTACAATTTCCCATGTTTTGTCATTTGGAACATTCAAGATAACATACCCCAATCTTCCCCTATATGTATCCTCTGGTATAACGACAAATCTACCTTTCTTATATGCTCTCTCTATCATCTTGCAGGTCTTGAGCATACTATTTTCGCTTAACCATACACATTCTCCATATAATGAAAATCTCACATTACAATCTTTTCTATTAATATAAAATACCTCTGATAAACTTGTCTTGTAAATCCCATCTATAGGAACAACATGGAGTTGATCAAGATCTGCCATCTTAAGCAAGCTGAACAGATAAGGACATCTCTTGTATATATAATCTGCACTTGCTTCACCAGAGAATATGTATTCAAACCATCTTTTCACTTTCACAAGCATACTATAAAGAGCATCTAATGCATCATATATTGCTCCAATGACAATATATGTTATTCTGTCAATACTATCTATCATCCGTGGCTCCAATAACAGAAGGTATCTCAATCTTACAATAAGTAACCTTTCCTATAGGAATACACTCAGATTTACCACTAATATATGATCTATATTCAGAATACCGAAAATCTACATCTATCTTATACTCCTTATTAGCTATCTTATCTATAATCCACTTCGCAGTATCATTATCTACTTCAACATACCTATCAAAATATCCAACTACATCATCACCCTGAACAAGACACACATAATCCCACTCTTCCATTTTCATAATAGCACTAAGAGCTTTACTATAATTTGCATCTTTTTTACCCATCACTTAATACCTCCTCCAACTGAATATCTATAATCTTATTATAAATAATTCCATCTCTAATAGATAATCCATACTTTTTGACACACTCAAAGGCAAGGTCATAAACTCTTTCTCCACCCAATTTTCTATACCAATAAGAACTTGAAACATAAGGACTGTAGTTATCCTTCTTTGAGACACTCACAACTGCTTTGGTTTCATACCATATAATAAGATAATCTGCATCTACCATTTTCATAATAGCACTAAGAACTTTACTATAATTTACATTCCTTTTACTCATCATTCATTCTGAGCACACAGTTTTTTACAAGTGTTTCTCCTTTTACAAGTCCCACAGTATTTCATCTCCTATCTCCTTAAGTCAGAGACCCTGACATTCATGTTAGGGAGAAGACGCATCTCCATTAAAAATGTTCTGAAGCTCTCAAGTAATTTAAGTTCTTTATAATTTGCTGAATCACTAATAACAGTCCCATCCAATTTTTTCAGACTGAAGTAGCCTGTCTTCCTCCTACCAAAAATAAAACATTCAATACCCCTATATCTGACTTTATCAAATCTCTGAAAGCCTTTCACAAATCTCTCAGCAATATTACGGATATGACTTCTAATTCCTTTAAATAACTTACGATTACATTTCCTGACTTGTTTAATAAAATAATAAACCGAACTCCTAATTTGATTACTACCACCAGCAATTACAAATGCGTCATTGATATGACTCTTTGTTAATCCCAACTCTACTCGTCTCAACTTAGTAAGATAACCATAAGTTACAGATACTACATTTCCTAACTCTCTTAGCTTGTTCACCAATTTCCATCTGATAGTTGACATAAAGGTCTCAGCTTTAAACCCTTTATTCACCTTCAACTTCACTTTTAATTCTCCCTTATGTAATCTCTGATGACAAGATCTGCAAAGTGTAATTAAATTATCTGGTCTATCCCCACCAACTTGTCTTGAAACAATATGATGAACCTCTAATACATTATCTCCCGATTTACCTTTACAAATTTGACAAGTATGATTGTCTCTACACAACACATACTCCCTTACATTCCAGAAACCTTTTTGCTCTCCATTCTGATACTCTTTTCTTGACATATTAGGATTCTTAATCTTTTGAATGTCAAAATTTGCCACTTCAACATTGATCTTAGTTATAGGAAGAATCTTCTTCACCAGATTAACAGCTTTAATATGACTATCTAATTTATGCTGTATAGAGGGAGATAACCATCCTTCAGGTCTTCTACGATTCAAAAATCTTGGTTTGCGATACCGAGTCTTACGATGCCGTCTTGCTCTCCTATATTCTCTGCGTTCAGATAACAATTTCACAATATCTGTTCTAAGTTGAACTTCTGCACTATATACTTCCTTCTTTTGAGTAATAGCAGAAAGCCCAATATGAGAATATCCACTATCTACCCCAAGAACAATAGGTTGTTTGTAACCTGAGCTCCCATAAAGAAGTTGTATTGTAAAAGGTGTTCTCTGCACTACCTTTGCCTTACCCTGCTTAAGCAATATCCTTGCCTTTGCAGGATGACAAGGCATCAAAGGTTTACCTTGTTTATTTAACACATAAACAACCATACATAAATCCTCCTAACATAAAGGAGTTTACCTCTGCCTGAAGGCAGGTTAGAGTCTGCATCGGGGAAGTTATTCTGGCTTTTTGTGTTGGTAGCACTGCCCCTACCCCGACAGGACTGTTTAACCACCAACGACAGTGTCTGGAGCTTGCGAAACACCCCAGAGTGCCATGACCAGAATAACGGCTGTATGGAATTACCATCTCCATACCCCCTAGTCAACCTCAGAGCTATAAGCTCTACCCTTTATTAGGGTGGGGTGGTTGACATAACAGCATAACATTTTGAAATTCTTACACATCCACAATCAATGCATCTCCTTCAATCTTGAAATCCCCATTTAAAATCTTATTTTCCACAGTTTCCAACTCAATTTCACCACCATCAAATACAGTCATAGTCTTGGATCTAATATCAACCCAAAGTATAAGAGATCTCTCTTCAACAAATTCAGCATTACCATACTTATACTCCACTACTCTCCTATTCCCCATAATACATAATCTATCACACCCAAATAACCTGACATAAGATAGAATCAGCTTGAATTGATCTGGAATAGGAATATTATCTATAGGAGCCCTGTATATCAAACTATCCCTCAACATATATCTATACTAATCAATACATGATCATTATACACTTCAAAATCCCCACATTGTATCCTATCATATATCATTTCAGCCACACTATCTACATCATACACTTTAGATTCATGAGATTTGACAGATGACCTAAAATAACCATTGATTCTAATCATATCATCATCTTCTATTACTACGAAAACTGATGATCTTTTCCTATTATATACCATTATCCTAAATTCCAATCCTTCAACACCCAACATTTTTATCAAGGCAAGTATCTCCTTCAGTTTCTTATACTCGTCTATTTCTGCTATCTCACTGCTTATAATGTAATTAATTTCACGAAAATATTTGTTTCTCATACAAGAAATATAATCATTTTTATTCACTTGTCAACCCCAGACTCTCCATCTTATATCTCATATACACAAATTTCTCACCTTCATCATCCTTACCAATTTCCCATTTCCCCTCTCTTATAACTCTCATTATAACATCCTCAAGTTTATACTCCATCCCACTACTACAGACTACAACCCCAGACCATATTCCATCACTCTGTTTATGTAATTTCATAATAAGTGAATCTCCCTGCATCTCACAGTCCACATACAATACACATTTCTTACATCCAAGTATTCTTGTATAGGAGAACAATAAATCTATCTTTTTGCACACCTTCCTAATATTGTATATGCCATTCAGGATTACTACTGCCATCTAGAAACTCTACTCTACTCTCTTATTACCATTTCAATAGTCCTACCATACCAACCACTATTGTTTTCAACTATCTTAAAATTACCATTTATGAAATGAGAATAAATCAATCTATCAATTCTATCATATCCACCATCTCCCCTTCTAACATTCGCAATCCACTTTTTGCTACTAATCCCTCTAAATATGTAAATTTCATCGCCTGAAGAAGCTACATAAATATGAACACAATCAATACCACACATGACAGCATAAGCCATGATAATTCTTACAGACTTGTGTCTTCCAAATAAATCTTTTACATCTACTCTTTCAAGCCAATTATTCATTCAACCACCCTTCTACATAGATATAATCTTTATAAAATTTAAAACCACCCATATTCAAGAGTTTAAGGATAACATTATTGAATGAATCTATATTGTATCCATCTGGAACATGAATATGACCATCCCAATTACCATCCTTGAATCTTTGTAAATATACACCACCTTTCAGAACACCGCTTTTCTTATGCAGACCATCAAAATCCATGAAGAACTTACGAGCATACAAATGAACAACCATCTTATCGTAACCATATATTCTTGTAATTCCCATTAATATTTTAATACATTCAAGACTACTCACTTTTGGATCTTCTAAAAGAAAGATCATATTACTCTTTCCACATCTATTCATATTAATACTATCCCCACCCTTTCTTTATAAAGTCCATTCCAACAAAGCACAATATCATCTATCTCTCCTTTCAGCACCCTATCAAAACCAAGAGCCACAATCTCATTTAAATCCCTATTGCCTTCAAAACCACCATCTAACAAACAATAACATCGCATACATACATCCCTACTTTCTCTACCATCACAGTCCTTACCCTTAACAATTAAACAAACTCTAATTAGCGGATCACCACCCCTTTCCCTAATACATAACCTATCCAATCCCATCATTTTGCAAAGAGCCATAACAGTTTTTGTCATCTTATTCCATCTCCACTTTCACAGCTACTTCTATCTTTCCATCTACATTATTACCTACCCAACAATCCCCATCTATTATCTTATTTACTGCTCCCATCAAAGTCTCTTTCAATTTTGATACATCTGTATCCAAAACTGCATCTAATATCACTCTCCTATCTCTGAAGTCTATTCCTATATGTCTGAGAGTATAAGCATCTGTAAATATTCTTACTACATCATATCCCATCATCCTAACTATAGATATATTAGGACATAGATTTATGAGCTCTCTAAACACTACTCTACTTATCCAACTTTCTACCGACAATAGTTGTTCCATCACACAGATACTTCTCTATCATAAACTATCATCTTTATGACATCTCTATCATCTAACTCATTGTAAGAATCATAATCTCCATTAAGAGCCTTGTCAACTGCTGCCTTTACAATTTCTCTGACAGATTCAAGTCTGAATTTATCCAGATTCACTTCTGTTTCCAATAACCTATTCCTGAAATCCACTTTCATCCTACCAAAAGTAATATCCCAGAATACAATTTCTACCACATCATACCCCATCATCTTGAAATACAATAGCTGGGGAAATTCCCTGATAAATTCTCTAAACAATATCTCTCTTTTCCAATCTTTAATTATCACCTCTCCATCTCCTCTCATCTCTCTCCAACCAACTCTCCCAATCATCCAACAGCACACCTGAATTACCCCTGAGTTCTTCCCGAAACCTTCCCAAAAATCTCTCAAAACTCCCATATTTCCTAATTCCCCATACTACAGAAAGTCCCACCAATAACAAACAAAATCCTATAGCAATCAAGTATCCCCACCAATCACTAAACAGACCATAGATAGCATATCTCATAACAAATCTCCTAATCAATATTTATTGTCAACACCCTATCACCCTGCAAAGTCTCATATTCCTGATAATCCCCACTCTCTACTTTGTCCAATGCAATCAAGATATATTCTCCACAATCTTTCATACTGACAGTATATCCAACACCACTACTAAAACTAATAAATCTACCCTTGAAATGGATTTCAATCCGATTCATCCACTTAATTCTGGGATCAACATAATACTCCTCCTTATTGAAACACTTGTCTCTCCATGACAACTCCACTATGTCATATCCCATCATCCTAAATACCAACACTTGTGAAAACTCTCTGATAAATTCCCTAAATACACATCTCTCTTTCCAATCCCTTATACATATATCCAACATACTACCACCCTTTCAGGATCATCTACACCCACTATCACATTCTCATCATATCTGCCACTTGAAATGCTACTATAGGCTTTTCTAATCACATCATCTGGAATCTTATCTACAAACAAGACACCAGTTGTAGGACTGTGGTAGGTAATCATGACCCTATCTTTAAATATTACCACTCTCCAACTACAACCCTTACCCATTATAAACACCTTTTTCCAACCCATCATCTTACATATACTGAGAAACCCTTTCATATCCTTACCACACATACTTTCCTTTCATATTCTTTCATTATATACTCTCTAACTCTAAAATCACCATCAGATAATCTGTCCAATACTGAATTAAACACCATATCAACATCTATAAGTATCCACAGTTTCCAACAAAAGTAACACACAAGGTTAACTTTGTCAATCTTACCCTTATCTGACATAAACCAACAATAAGTATTTCCATCAATAAAATTGCGTTTCTCTATACTATCCCTACCAACCACAATACAGAATTTACCAAAATTCTCTCTTTTATCTACTACCTGAATCATATTGAATCCCATCATCCTACCTATAGCTCTTATAACCTTAACTTGTTCAGGTTTCAGTAACATTCTCACCTTATATATACACCCGAAAAGTAGCTATTATCTTTACACTATCCATATCTCACCCACCGCCCCATCACCCTTACTGAAATGAGACCATAATACATTATCCCTTATCTCCACACTTCCCCTACCTATCTCCACCAATGCTTTCTCTGCAACTCTGTTCAAATCATCAGTATCAATTTCTCCTACCCAGCATCCCAAACACATCTTAACACCATCAACATATACACCCTTATACCCATAATACCTGCACTCAACACTATTATCCACAAATACACACATTCCAGAATAATAATTCCTCATACACAAGACATCATATCCAAACATCTTACCTACACTTGCCAATACTTTAATCATCACCAATAACTATTCTTATAACTTTATTATTATCTGAGACTTCATATTCCTGATATTCACCTTTATGTAGTTTATCTATTGCAAGTGGAATATATTCCCTAATAGTTTCCATTTCAAAGAAATCAGCTCCATTAAGTGATGCACATCTGTCTTTGAAGAATATTACAATTCTTGAAGTGGCTTTGATACCATATCTCTTATGAAACACCAATTCCACCTTATCATATCCAACCATCTTAAAAACCAATACTTGTGGAAATTCCCTTATAAATCTATCAAATATACATCTCTCTCTCCAATCTCTTATATTCATACCTTATTTCCCTTATATCTATTGTAATCATTTACTGAAAAAAGTCAAGACTACCTTTATCATTAATTCATAACCACTCTAAAGCTAAATATATTGGCCTAATTCAAAGCTATAATCATAGATCTTACCTACACTTGCCAACACCCTGATCATATCCATACTTCCACTTCCACCCACCCACTACCATCAATCCTGTACTCATATTCAGTATAGTCTCCATTCATTACTTTCTCAACTGCCATATATAGAGCATTCTTTATCTCATCAAGTTCATAACTAAGCCTGACAAATCTTATCCACCAGTTCACCACTCTTCCCTTAAAATCTATCCCCAATATATCTACCCCACTATAACACTTATTCCTGCGAATTGCAATCCTTATTCCATCATATCCCATCATCCTAACCGTAGTTAGTTTTGGACACAGTTTAATAATCAATCTAAATATTCCCTGCTCTATATAATCTCTGAATAGCATCTTCCCAACTATCTCCCACTTGTAATATAATCATCTGATAGAAAAAGTCAAGCAGTAATCTGAAGATGAGACAGATAGGATAGGTCTATCTAGGGGTAGAGAGTAAAAAACAGTTGAGATTATTTGTCTCCTAAAAATATTTAATTCAATTAATACTCACTAACTCAGCCAATATCAGAATATTTGATACCTGAAGAATAGGAGATAGTAATAAGAATAGAGATAGAGATAGAGATAGAGATAGAGATAGAGGTAGAGATAGAGACACCCTAACCCATACCAAAATTTATTATCCCCAGAAATAGAAATAGGAATAAAAATATCTTAATCCAATACCAAAGTATTTGATACCTGAAAATAGAGATAAGAATAAGGATATTCTAAGCTAATATCAAAAATTTGATACCCTGATCCCCAATACTAGAATATTTGATACCTGAAGAGTAAGATAAGTATGAAATAGAAATACCCCAACCTATACCCAAATATTTGAACCTGAAAAATAGGGATGAAAAATATAGGGAGATGGGGGAGGGGGTTGACGCTTGCCCGCCCCCGCCCCATGCGGGTCAACTCGGCACGCTTTTTGCATACGGCTATGCAAGATCTATGCCAACATCCCGCCATCCATCCTACCCCTTCTGGCATACTTCTTGCATCCAGCAAGGCAAGAATCATGCCAATTCCCAAATCCCTTGTCTTTTCACCAACTTACAAGAATAAGCAAGAATCATGCCAAAGGAAAATCAGAGCTAAGTGCTGGAAATGGTTAAGGATTTAGGTTGGCATGGTTTTTGCAGGAGATCATTGCTAAGAAAAATAAAAATTTTTTGAGAAAATGATAAAAAAATGCTTGACAAAATTCTGGGATATGGTATGATGGGGTAAAAAATAAAAAAGGAGGTGTTAGGTATGAAAAGAAAACAATACAAACATAGCAAAAGATGGGCAATGTTGGACTTTTTTGAAGGAAAGGTAAAGCTGAATGAGATAGACAAAAGAGCTGAGGAATATGAAAAGACAGCGAATGATTTTGAAAAGAAGTTTAAGGTAAATTATCTAAAATAAAAGGAGGTGTTAAGATGAAGCTAAGAGATGTATATAAGGACATCAATAAAGGTAAAGTTGAAGCAAGATTAAATACAGCATTCGGCTATTTTAGAATTATAGGTGTAAATCGAGAAGATTGGACACAGGTATCCCTTCAATCCTCATCCCTTCCCTTCAAAAATCCTCTATCTATCTTTATACTTCCTGAAGATAAAATAAACTTCCTATATCTCCTATAGTGCAATCTTGAATGACATTCAATACATACTGATATAAAATTTTCATAAGAATCTTTACTGCCTTCAGATAAAGGGATAAGGTGATGTGTATGCTCCGCTTTCCTAATTCTGCATATCTCACATATAGGATTCTCTTTTCTATATCTCCTTGCTTTATATAGGGATCTTTTCTTTTTTCTATCACTACTTTCTTTTACAATATCTTCAATCTTAGGTATGATTTCCTTCTTTTCAGCTCTCCTTACTTTCCTCTTTTTTCTCCTTTTCTTTTTGGGTGTATCAGTGATCCAAAAAGGATATAGATCATCATCTGAAACATAAACCCTATTGCCATTGAAAATCCCTAATAGGTGATCCATACAAAAAAGTTAAGCTGTTCTCCAAATTTTTCAATCCCAAAACCCAAATTTCAAGAAAAACTAAGAATTTTCCCAAAAAACTAAGAAAAAACCCAAATAAGATCAATGATCCCCTATAATCCCAAATATCTGGCTGATATAGGGAAATATAGGGATTGACAAAATAAATGTATATGGTATGTTGCAGGCATGAGACGGCGGGGGAAAAAAGTAAAGATAAAAAATCCCGCAAGGTTGCTGAAAACATATCAGCACCTTGCAGGGCAAGTCCTGACCCTGATAGGCACCTACAGAAGGGGTGCCATAAGATATGGGGTATGCTATACCTCAAAAGGGTCAAGGCTTGATATTAATGTGAAAAATCTTAAGGAGGTGAAGGGCGATGACTAAGTCCTTCACCTCCTCCCTCCTATATACTCCCTCCCCCCTATCCCTCCCCCTGTCCTGTCCTGATACTACAGGGAACAGGACAGGGATCACCCACCTTGGCAATAATCCCCTATACCCAAATAAGGGGATAGGGGATAATTGTATAATAGAAAATTCTAATATAGGAGGTGTTACAATGAAGTACATAACAATTGAAAAAGGTTTTAACTTCGGGGAAGTCTTTATTTATCCCTCTGCTCCCACACATATTAGGGCAAACGGTAAGGAATTTAGATTAAGTTTTGGAAATCTCCTAAAATTTAAAAAAGTCCCAAAGTTTAGGAGCATGAACTCTTGGGAAAATTGGATTATAAACCATCTTCCTAAAAAGAGGCTTGAACGATTTCTTACTTCTGTCTATGGTGAGAAGATTAAAATCGCTCACTTTGTAGGTGAAAAAGGCCTTATTTCATTTGCCTAATTTCTTTACCCTATCAGCTTCTAATAGCTATTAGAAGCTGATAGGCATTCAAATTAGGCCACTTGACCCACAAGGGTTAGGTGGCCTTTTTTCTTATAACTTCAATCCCCTATCCCCTATTTTGAAATTTCCCAAAGATTCTAAGGGGATAGGGAACAAAAAAGGAAAGGAGGAGATAAGATGAAAGACAGAGATACTAAACTTATAGAAAAATGGATTGAATCCCTGAAGGAGGCAAAAGAGTATCTCAAAAAAGAATACAATATCAATGAAAGGAGGTGCTAATCATGACTAAGAAACATTTTTCACTTATTGCCAATATCTTGGTATCAGGCAAAAAGTTAGGATACATTGACAACAAAAACCTTAATAACCTTATCCATTTATCCTGCATAATTCTAGGAGCAAATTTCAAGAATTTTGATCAGGGTAAGTTTAGGCGATACATAGAAAAAAGATTAACAGAATAAAAGGGAGGTGTTAGGTATGAAATACTATATAATACTTTTTATCAAAGAGATAAGCAGGTTTAAGGACTTAGTTAATTATTGGTTTTGGGTATTTCTTAAAGATTTTTATATCATTTACAAATTTGATCACAAACCCACAAATAAAGAAATAAATGAAATGCACAAGGATATTAAAACTTATAAGAAGGAGGTTTAAACTATGGACTTAAGGAAAGCCTATGACATTATTCATTACCTTACTACTTACAATCAATCAGAATTAGATGGCCAAGAATTTTTAGAGGATTTACCCAGATATGGAATTTTTGGCTATTGGCTTACTAAAAGAGATGTTTTAAACATCTATCTAAAGACTCATATCTCAAGTGAAATAAAGAGACTTGAAAGGGTATCTTATAGGGCTATTAAGGAAGGGTTTAATAAAGTCTATTTCCATAAAAATAAATGGATTTTTAATTATTAAAAGGAGGTATAATTATGAAAAACAACAAAGAGAAAATAGCTAAACACTTACTGAAAAAGTATGCTCCTAACTCTTACAAAAAATATGGGCTTCCTAAGAAGCCATCCATAGAAGTCTATCTATCTTTTATAAATGAAATTTCTGAAAATAGAAGAAAAGAATTAGATAGACTTCTCAAGGCAGAAGATAGAGAAGGATTAATTGAGTTTAGCAAAGAATATGATATTTTATTTCCCAGACAAAAACTCCATTACCAATGAAAGGAGATATTACCATGACTGAAATAGACAGCATATTAAAAAACATGGATAGACTGCTTGATGAATTTGACTCACAGTTGCAGTCTCTGATTGATTATCTAGATCAGGAGATTGAAAGAGCTGAAAGGGAATTAAAAAGATGGGAAGGATCTAATAATGAATAATAAAGAAAAATTGACCCTATGGATAGGTATCTCTTTTCTGTCCATCTCCTGCTTATCCCTGTCTGAAAATCTCATATCAGATATTGGATGGGCAGGAGTATGGACAATTGCATTATTAAAAATAATAAACCTTTCAAGGAGACAAAAATGAAGGGAATAGTGGCCATAAAGTATAACAGAGAAGACAATGAAATAGAGATCCTCACGGATGGGACTTATATTTCCCCATCCGTAATTTGGGGATACTTGGAGAATATATTTGAACACGGAGAGCTTTTGAAAGCTCTAATTAAATCCATAATTTACGGGGGGTGGTATAGTGTCCCAAAATAATGGAGTATAGAATAAATTTTTTATTGACAGAGCTTAAATATTAGAACATAATAATTTGTAAAAGGAGGTGTTAAGATGACATACAAGAATTTAGACAAAAAGGATTTAGTAAGAATCAAAGATGAATTATTAGAAGGGCTAGACAGAGATCTTAAAAAGTTTATAGACTATTGTATTGAAAACGATATTGACATAAATGGAATCCATTTTACTATTACTCCAAATATCAATTATAAAACAAGTGGAGGGATCTATGAACACTAAAAAAGCCTGCATATTCCGAAAACAGTTGGCATTGTATGCCCACAATTTTAATCCCAAATGTAAAAAGCATCCTCATAGATGCCCTATTGACTGTAAGTCTCACAAATTAGACTTGGACACATCCTTAGCCTGGACTTTATCCTCTTTATTAGAAGATCTAACAAATGGTTATTTGGAAAACGATAAATTTAAACATTCTTTGCTTGCTATCAGATCTATCCTACTCCCACACAAAGACTCTTATCCATTATTGTAT
>Ga0180301_10000755_pt1 | contig 25266 bp, 26 predicted proteins | sample GuaBasSediGuay16_FD_121797 | JGI IMG/M metagenome (GOLD analysis project Ga0180301, IMG submission 121797) | Subseafloor sediment microbial communities from Guaymas Basin, Gulf of California, Mexico - Guay16, Core 4569-2, 12-15 cm | ecosystem: Environmental > Aquatic > Marine > Hydrothermal... | reverse complement strand
GAAGATCCTCGTTTTTCTCTACGAGTTCGAGCACCCTATCTGTGCCTACATATCCGTACTTACGTATCAGACGGTCGTTTCCCTCATCTTCTCCGAACTCTTTTACTCCGGGGGCAATTATGACAAGTTCACCGCCTTCTGCAATGGCCATTCGACTGCGGTGTATAGCCTTATTCCCTATCCATGTGCTTTAAACTCGGAGGGATCGAGATATGCGATTATTTTGGATGGAGCTTTGTCAAGAAAGGTAATGTTTACATTTTGAGAGAGCTCTGCCGCTCTGTAGAAACATTCTGTATCATCACCTATGAAAAGTCCCTTTGTTAGGGGTTCCCCTTTCTCCGAGCTGCCTATAACCGTGTGAACGTAAAGGATAGGAAGATCGGCTGCAAATCTTTCCTCGGCCAGATTAAGCAGCTCCCTCACAGGGGTATCCGCTCTTCCCATCATCCTCTCAAGCCCGTATACAGCTCCCAGATAGTGGCTCTTGTTTATGCTGTCGCATCCACCCGTACCAATAAAGATGTTTTTGTTGTAGTTGGCCATGCCGATTACCTCGTGGGGAACAACTTGTCCGATAGAGAGAATAAGATCGAAACCGCCGTGTAGGAGCAACCGGTTTACCTGTGCCGGCCAATCGAAGCTGAGCTTGTTCTCTGAAAGTCGGTTTATAACTTCTGCAGGTATGATTCCTAGAGTCACAACATCTTTGCGCCAGTTGTGTATTCGAAATAGACTTTGAGGTATATCTCCGTACATCCTGCTGATCTCTTCACTGCTCATGGGGGCATGGGTGCCGATTGCGGGTAATATATCGGTAAGTGCTCCTCCAAAATAATTCCAGGCGTATTGTGTAAGCAGACCTGCCTTTGAGTGAAAACGGGACATATCGGGTGGGATTGCGAGAACTTTCCTGCGGGGTCCAATCCTTGAAAGTGCTTCGTAAAGACCCTCTTTTAAATCCTGGTCGGATAAGCTTCCCTCAATTATACTTTTTTGAGAGTACAGCATTTCTCTATCTTTTCTCCTGTATGGCAGATAAGCAAGATTTGGAGTCGGTACTTGCAGAGAAGATCTTTTCTTTACTCACTTCTTTCATGGATTCAAGGATTATATTCAAAGAACCCCTTTCCTTTGATTTCGGGAATAAACACTTTTTTACAATTAGGATATCACTTTTTGATCCTTAAAGTCAAGAATTGGGATTACTGTTGTAACAAACCAAAATAAAATGCGTGCAATTCCTGCAGAGACAGCAGGGAAGAGGCAGAGAATACTATAACCCTGAAAGAGCTGCAAGCACCTCTCCGGGATCGGAACGTTTTCTGTAATCCGGATCAAAATGAACATATTTAATAAGACCGTCCTTTCTGATCAGGTACGTTGCAGGGACGGGAAGAATAACAGTTTCGTCGCCGTGCGCTTTCGGAAGATTTGCCACCAGCATAGTATTATAGAGAGCTACCTTTAAATGCCTGTTGCATATGGGGCACCATTGCCCCCGATAAAATACCAGAATTACCGGGCCTTTCTCCAATAATTCCGAGAGGACAATGGTTTTCCCCTGGTGATCCTTTGCGACAAACAACGGTGCCTTTTCGTCGATTGCGATTGCTTTAGTGGTCATGGTTACCGCTTCTTTGATGCCTGCCCCAGTAATCGACCGAGCTCCCTGCATTGTTTAAGTTCATTTTCTCCGAGATCACCATGCGTAGAGATGCCCTCTCCAACGCTTTTAAGTCCGTAGAAAGGAAAAAACTTCTTTATCTCTTGAAGCGCCCCAGTCTCGCCGGGGTTTTCACTGGTAAAAGCCACCGCAGGTTTTCCGGCAGTCTTTTCGTGTACAGGCCATGCCCGGTCGAAAAAATCACGCAGAGCTCCGGCCATACCACCGAATGTATTCGGTGCTCCGAAAGCGACAGCATCCGCGCCGGCGAAATCGTCAGGTTGTGCTTCAGCAGCTTTCACAATTTTTACCTCCGTAACCTGTACGCTTTGCACTCCTTCGGCAAGAGTTTCGGCCATCTTTTTTGTCTTTCCTGTGAACGTATGATACACAATTAATACTTTACTCATTACAAACTCCTTTTCTAAAGTTTTTTAGGTAAAATAGAATAATATTATAATATTAACGTTACGTTACGTCAAGTTTTTTACAAAATAATATAGCCCTTTTTATTGCCCACTATCATAGACCCTCCCGCTTATCTCTTAATTATTTTCCAGTCCAAAATCGCGCAACTTAGATAGATTTTCACATCCTTTACAGTCCCTTTCGCGATTTGGTGTTTGACAGGTGTCACATATAGATGTTTCATTAACCACATTTGCAAGATTTCTTTCTATATTTGCCAGAGCTTCCTTCTTCTCTTTTATTTTCTCCAGTGCGGTTATAAGTGTATGTCTTAGAAACAATGTGAGCTCTTTGTTTTTTGTGTGATCGGATTCAAGTACACTGAAAATCGAACGTATTTCATCGAGACTGCATCCGGCTTCCTTTAAAATGATAACCTTCTTTAAGATTTTAGCCATTACGGCAGGATATACTCTAGCATTTCCCTTCTTCCCGATGCAGGATGAAATAAGTCCGATTTCTTCGTAATATCGGATCGTCCTCAAGGTCAGACCACTCTTCCTGGCCAATTCTCCTATAGTTATTTTTTCCATAATAGTTACGTTACGTTAGTATTAAATAAAAAACAACTCTTTATCAAGCATCTTCAATAGCCAATAGCAGATTGCTTTTCGAACTTTACGTTTCGATATTGGTTTGCGATATGTTGATTGCTTTTTCAGACCATTAGCATTACTTTATATAAGCAGAAAACTATATTCGAGACGGCTAATTAAACCTTTCAACGACTTTATTCGGGCTCACGGGAGTAAGCTTTCCGTTGAAAGTACACTCGGACAGGGCAGCAGGTTTTCCTTTCAACTGCCTGTTGCAGAAAAGCCGACATCCTGAATACCACGCCTGGTTCAACGGCAAAGGCTTTAGATTGTTGAAGATCCAGGGAACCAATTCGGAGACTGTCGGATGGGGAATAACCGTATGTTGCAAAGCTGTGTAGGGTAGTTCTGCTTGCATTGCCAGAGCGATCATTCCGATGATCTCATCGCCCCCCACACCAAAAACAGTAGCGCCGAGAATCTTTTTGCTCTCTTTTTCAACAACCACTTTAATGGTCCCACCGGTCTCGGCTTTCTCCCTGGCCCTGCTCACCGAGCTCATCGGCATGGAGCCGACAAGACAGTCTATTCCGGTTTTAGCCGCTTCCAACTCATTAATCCCCACCCTGGCAAGGGGAGGATCGATATGCATTGCATAGGTCATCTTACGGTCGGAAATTCGCCTCCCTCCTCTGCGAAGAAAATGATCGAGAAACACCTGACCGTCATGAACAGATGTATGGGTAAAGGCTCCTCTCCCGTTTACATCGCCGAGTGTGTAAATATGGCCTTGGCTTGTCCTGCAGTAATCATCAACCAGAATATAGCCCCGCTCATCGATCTCGATTCCCGCGGAATCCAGCTCAAGTTCTCCACTCGCCGGAATGCGTCCGGTGGCAACCAGGAGATGTGTGCCTGCTATCTCGCTTTCCTCTTCATTCTGACGATAACGGAGCACTATCTGCTTACTTCTCTGTTCTACTTCCGTAATCGAGCTTTTTAAATGGAACTGAAGACCTTCTTCTGCAAGGAGTTCCACAGCGATTGCAACAATTGCCTCATCTTCAACTAAAAGAATCTTTTCAGGCATTAACGCCCCCTTTACCTTATCCCATCCTAAAATTTAATATATCCCGCGTTTGCGGAATTTTCATTGTTCCGGTGTCCATAAGGGGAAAGAGCCGGCTTGACCGGTTGTAGATAAACTTTTATCATTAACCTTTTCCAGGTATTATTTAGAAAGCGGGCGATTTCTTATAAGTATCATAAGCAGGAAAGCTTAAAATGGAGAAACAGGTTCTTTCATTGAAAAATTTAACCCTATACAGGGGAGATGAGGTAATCCTTAAAGATGTCTCATGGGAGATTACCGATGGAGACCACTGGGCACTGCTCGGACCGAACGGTTCAGGTAAAACGACACTCTTAAATATTGTCTCGGGTAATCTCTGGCCCTCCAGGGGAGAAGTCTCCGTTCTCGGAAAGCAGTTCGGTAAAACAGATTTGAGGGAGCTAAGAAAGCATATAGGATGGGTTACCACATTTCTAACGGAGAGAGTTCCCCAGAGGGAGACGGCACTCAGGGTAGTTCTATCGGGAAAGTATGCAAGCTTCGGAATATACGAAAAAATAGACGAGGAAGACAGGGAGAAGGCGAAATCGCTTCTCCAGTTTATGGATTGCTCCTACGTGGAGGATCGTTCCTTTCGCATAATCTCTCAGGGGGAGAGGCAGAAGGTACTGATAGCAAGGGCATTGATGGCCGATCCTGCCTTGATGGTGCTGGATGAACCCTGTACTGGCCTGGATGTAAAAGCACGCAGGAATCTCCTGGCTTCCATTTCGCGTATATGCAGAGAAAAAGAGACAACGGTCATATATGTTACACACCATTTCGAGGAGATAATTCCAGAGATAGATAAAGCAATAATGTTAAAAGAGGGCAGGGTATTTGCAAAAGGGAGAACTCAGGAAGTACTTTCGGAACAGATCATAGAAGAATTATTTAAATAAGAAGCATTAAATAGTTAAGGATTCCACATGACAGTGCGGGACAACAAAAACAATTATATTAACCGCTCGGTGAGTATAGATTAAATTTTTAAGAGGAGGGCTTTGAATATGTCAAAACAGATTAGAGATGCAGACGGAAAGGTTGTAGCAGAATTACTGCAGGATGAGGATGTATATTCTACTCTGGAAGATAAAAGGCTGGCTGTAATCGGTTATGCCTCTCAAGGGAGAGGACAGAGTCTGTGTTACCGGGACTCCGGCGTTGATACAATTGTGGGAGTAAGAAAAGATGGTGCCTCGTGGAAGAGGGCGGAGGAGGACGGTTGGCAGGCAGGTAAAACTCTGTTTACCATTGAGGAAGCAGTGAAGAGAGCAGATATCATCCTTATGCTTATAGCAGATACCGTTCAGCCGGAAGTGTATAAAGAAAGCATTGAGCCTAACTTGAGAAATGGACAGATGCTCGTCTTCTCTCACGGTTTTAATATTCACTTCAAGGAGATAGTACCTAGAGACGATATCGATGTGGGGATGCTGGCACCAAAGGGGCCGGGGTTTATTGTTCGTGCGGAATACGAGAGAGGTTTTGGTGTACCTGCTCTGATCGCCGTGGAGCAGGACAGAAGCGGTGAAGCATGGCAGACCCTTGAAGCAATGGCTAAGGCAATAGGGGCGACCAAACCGGGAATTTTTAGAACGACTTTTAAAGAAGAGGTAGAGACGGATCTTTTCGGAGAGCAGGTGGATCTCTGTGGTGGTGTGATAGAAATGGTTAAGCACGCTTTCGATATACTTGTGGAAGCCGGTTACAATCCGCTTATGGCCTACTGGGAGGTGCATCACGAGCTACACGGTTTGATCGCTCCTCTTTGCTACAAGTACGGCAATGTGGGAATGCTCAACCGTGTATCCTCCACAGCACGAAAGGGTGCGCTTGTAGCCGGTAAACGAGTAATGGATCAGCATGTTAAAGAAAATATGAAAACATGCTTGAAAGATATAACCAGTGGTAAGTTTGCGAAGGAATGGATGGGAGAGTACAGAAAGCATGGCTTCTCGAAGTTACAGGAAGAAATCGATGAGCTGGCCAGGCATCCGCTTGAAACTGTGGGCAGGCAGGTTAGAAAAATCATGTGGCCTAACAACGAAGAACATTGAAGAGATATGAAAAAGATCGAACTTCTGGGGTTGAAACTTCCCGAGGTTAATACCGGCGACGATCCGGTTAAATTGATTCTTGATGCATCCGGTAATCAGGCTGGAGGGATAAGTGATGATGATGTACTGGTAATTACCTCTAAAATCCTCTCCAAGGCCCTGGGATATACCATCGAAATAGAAAAACTTATCCCGTCGAAACAGGCTAGGAGAATAGCTGAAGTTACAGGAGCTAAGCCAAGGTTTATCCAGGCGATACTCGATAACAGCGAAGAGGTTCTTTTTGCAATTCCTGTATATAAACTGGCCTCAAGGGCTGAATCATTGGATAAAGCAGCCAGAGACCCGGAGAAAGCCCTTGCTGCACTTAAGAATACATCCTGTGAGCTTATAACTCTAAGGGATGGCCTTTTTAGTGCAAATGCAGGTCTCGACTCCTCAAATCATCCGGCAGGAATTGCCAGCGTACCTCCTTCCAAACCGGACGAATTGGCCCGAAGGATAAGAAAAGAGATAGAAGATCGAACCGGACACAGAATTGCGGTGATTATAACCGATACGGAGTGGATCTCTCCTACCGGGACTCTGGACTGCGCTCGCGGCAGCTCAGGGATACAGGTCAATTCCCGTAAACTGGGAGAGGCCGATCTCTATGGGAAACCCAAGTATGGAGGTCTGGACAGCATAGTGGATGAGATTGCAGGTGCTTCAGCCCTATTGATGGGACAAACTTCCGAGGGGATTCCGGTAGTGATTTTAAGGGGATTGGAATACAAAAGATCTGAAGAGGGTGTTGCAGATTACTTTCAGTTTAAGTCAAAAGGGGCCAGGAGGATTGTAAGAGAGGTAATAAAAACATCTCGAAAAGCTTTGGGGTTGAGGTGGCTCCTGAGGCTTGTTTTTTGATCCGGAGTTTAAAGGCTGCCATTATCCGCTTGGTTTAACAAATCTCTTGCAGGTGGAACATAAAAGAGGGAAATATTTTCGAGGTGGCAATCCCTTTTCCGGAATTTGTCCCTGAATGAATATGAAGGAGATACAATTTCTATTATCAGACCCGGAGTGCCGAAAACACCCCTCTCCTGTAACACAGGATTATCTATTATAAACACAATATCGGGCTGAACGACCACATCATTTGCAAGCACCACGTCTAGAGGTGCACGTAAAACATCACCCAGGTTTTTCTCCTTTACAAACCGCCACAACAGAAACACCATATATCTTAAAGCCTTCTGATGTATGGAATCGGGTGCAGGAGTAACTACGAGTTCTCCATCGAGCACTTCGTACCGCTCATCGTTTATTAAGGGCTGCATAATCGCTGTAGGTCCAGGTTTTCTCTTTCGCTTCTTTCGACAGCATTGCATTATCACTTTTTTTCGTTATAATAAGGGAAAGTTTGCGAAATATCAATGTAAGAAACTTTCGAGTATTCCTGCCTGCAAATGTTTCCCCCCTGGGCTTAGAATATTTAAAACATTCCACTCAAAATCTGAAATTGTACTTGACAGATCTTGGATTATCATATAATATTAGTTTGATCGTCGTTCAAACTAAAAAAATTCTGATAGATTAACAGGAACTGGTACTATTCCCTGGTATGTTGAATAGAGGCCAGAAAGCGGAAAAGGAATAAAAACCGTAATGGGTAAAAGACTAACCATTGGGGACAACGATTTGATAAAGAATCTCAACCTTGGGATCGTCCTGGATACAATCCGTACAGAAGGAGCTGTATCAAGAGCCGGAATCTCAAAATTAACGGGATTAAGCAAATCTACATGTTCGCTCATGGTAGAGAAACTTCTACGCTCTGGCCTGATAATCGAAAAGGGTAAAGATCACTCTTCTGGGGGGAGAAAACCTGTTTTACTCCAGATAAATTACGAAGCAGGCAGAACGGTCGGAATCAAGTTTATGGCGGATCGTATAATTGCAGCACTGGTGGACCTTAACGGAAATGCTGTAAAAATAATCGAAAAACCAGTTCCGTTTCCAGTGGATCAGAAAGAATATTTCGCTTCTCTGGAAGATGTAATCTCAAACCTCCTCGATTTTCAGCAGAATGGGGTGGAGAGGAGAAAAGTGCTGGGAATAGGGATCGGTATGAGTGGGCTTATAGATTCAGAGGAGGGAGTTTCTCTTCAATCTTCGATTCTGCATTGGGATAATATCCCTATAAAACGAATACTGGAAGCGCGATTCCAGATTCCGGTTTACCTGGAAAATGATGTAAATACCTTCGCCCTGGGAGAAAAATGGTTTGGTTTTGGAAAGGAGATTGAGAACTTTATCTGTGTCACAATCGGTAAAGGGATTGGTATAGGCATCATAATCGACGGGAAACTTTACAGGGGGTCACATCACGGTGCAGGCGAGTTCGGACACATGAAAATCTCGAGTGATGAAGATGCGCCCCTATGTTCCTGTGGTCACCGTGGATGCATCGAAGGCTTTGCATCCGATCCGGCCATCTGCAGGTATGTGGAACAGAGTATTACAGAGGGGAAGGAAAGCATTCTAAAAGGAGAAAAGGCAATTACCATAAGCAAGGTACTGAATGCAGCACGTAAGGGGGATACTTTGTGTCTCGAGGCTTTCAAAAGAGCAGGGTATTACCTTGGATATGGGCTTTCAAATCTGATAAACCTTTTCGACCCAGATACTATAATCATAGGTGGAGAGGGAACCGCTGCAGGAGAGTTTATATTTCCGGAAATGGAATCGGTTATCCATACTACAAGCATCTATGGTCTGGACACCAAGGTAAAAATTCTTCCTCTTTACTATGAAGACAATCTGTGGGTGCGGGGTGCAGCCACACTGGTAATAAGAGAAATCTTTAAAATCCCGTTTTAAAAAGCAGGTCGATAGAGTAAGGAGTCGTAGAGGAAAAAATGAAGTTACTAGATACTTTGTGCGAAAGTCGAACTAAGTTATTATCTTCGAGTACGGTAAAATATACAGGGCGAACTAAACAGGGTTGAAAAATGATCGTAGGTGAGAAAGGTATCAGAAAGCATCTATGGATAGCTGTTTTCCTTCTACCCAGCCTTATCGGGTTAGGCTTGTTCAAGCTTCTACCTATATTATGCTCGATGGTATTGACCCTTTTCCGGTGGGATCTGCTGACTCCCCCGCAATTTGTGTTCATGCAAAACTTCAATAACTTGATTGCAGATGAGGTTTTCTGGTCGTCTCTCGCTCATACTCTCTATTACATAGCAGGGTATGTACCGATGGTTATCGTAGTAGGGCTGGCTCTGGCTCTGGTCATGAACCAACGCCTTAAAGGAGTTGTGATTTTTCGTACTGCTTATTTTATCCCTGTGGTTTCTTCCTGGGCTGCAGTGGCACTACTGTGGAAGTGGATCTTTAATCCCAGGTTCGGACTGCTTAATTATATTCTGGGTCTCATTGGGATTTATGGCCCCTCATGGATTTTCGATCCCCTGTGGGCAATGCCTGCAATTATCATAACCAGTGTGTGGAAAGATCTCGGATTTATAATGACACTTTTTCTTGCCGGATTGCAGGGAATTCCCGAGATCTATTACGATGCAGCTTCCATTGATGGAGCCGGAAGTGTCAGGAAGTTTTTTGCCGTTACCGTGCCTCTCCTTTCACCAACTACTTTTTTCGCTCTTACCATTTCACTTATCCATTCATTTCAGGTTTTCGACCAGGTGTGGATCATGACTCAAGGAGGTCCGGCTGGAGCAACCGCCGTGCTGGTAGAGCAAATCTACAAGAATGCAACCGCCTACAACAGGATGGGATATGCATCAGCCCTGTCGTGGGTTTTGTTTCTTCTGGTTTTTTCCGTTACAGGATTGCAGATGATCATTCAGAGAAAATGGGTTCACTATGATTGAAAGAGAAAAACTTTCAAACCCGAAAGCAGCTACAAAAACACTTTTCTACATGGTTTTGATACTATTCTCATTCTTTATGATAATCCCATTTCTCTGGATGATTTCGACCTCACTTAAGCTTAACCAGTATGTTTTGAGCATTCCTCCCCGGTTGATTCCAGAAAAAATTACTATAACCAACTACTTAAGACTTACAGAGATTTTTCCCATGACAAGAATAGTTTTCAACAGTCTGTTTGTTGCTGTTACAATGACCACCGGCCAGGTTTTCGTGAGCTCCATGGCAGCCTACGCATTTGCACGAATGAAGTTCCGGGGAAAAAGTGCAATTTTCCTTCTTTACCTTGCAACCCTGATGATCCCCTTTCAGGTCATCATCACTCCGCTTTTTATACTGATGCGTTATCTTCGTTGGACCAACACTTACCAGGCACTCATTTTTCCAGGCATATTCAATGCCTTTGGTACTTTTCTTCTAAGACAGTTCCTTTTACCCTTGCCCCGGGATCTGGAAGAGTCCGCTTTTCTGGATGGAGCAAATCATTTTATGGTGTACTGGCGGATTATTCTCCCCCTGGCCAAACCGGCCCTTGCAACCCTGGCAGTGCTAGCCTACATGGAGGCATGGAACTCCTTTTTATGGCCATTAATGGTTATACGTGATACCGGCCGTATGACACTTCCCGTAGGACTTGCCACTCTTCACGGACGGTACCTCACCGAATGGAACCTGGTTATGGCTGGAGCGGTAATCACAGTTGTTCCAATGATAATAGTATTTCTTCTCGCACAGAAATATTTCGTAAAAGGAATAGCCCAAAGCGGATTAAAGCAATAAATCCATCTGTCGGATGGATATAAAATTTTATAAGGAGAGGAAAATGAAGACGAGGAAAATGGTTCTACTATTAGTACTTCCCCTATTACTATTCCCGTTTTATCTGGGTGCAGCAGGGCAGCGAGAAAAAGGGAAAGAAGGGGAGGCGAAGGCTGCCGAGATAGTTTTTTTCAACTTTTCAGCAGCCCCTGTGGCAGGACATCAGGAGGACATGAAAAAGCTGGTGGATATTTTCGAGGAGCAGAACAGGGGGATAGATGTTAAGCTGGAGACAGCCCCGTTTAGTGAATATTTCACCAAACTTCAAACTCTGATTGCAGGAGGGCTTGCTCCTGATGTATTCGAGCTTAACTACGAAAACTTTGTTAACTATGCTTCAAAAGGAGTTCTGCTGGACATGAGCAGTCTCGCGGACTCGGACAGTACGTTTACAAGTGATATCTTTTATCCACGCGCCTACAATGCTTTCAACTACAAGGGTATGCAACTCGGCTTGCCTGAATCTTTCTCCACGGTAGTGCTTTTCTATAACAAGGATCTCTTCGACCAGGCAGGAGTCGGTTATCCGAAAGAAGATTGGACCTGGGAGGAGGCGATTGTTGCGGCCAAAAAAATAACAAACAGAGAGAAGGGAATATGGGGTCTGAACTCAGGTATTCAGTTCTGGGAGTTCTATAAGAAAGTGGCGCAGAACGGAGGCTCCCTCTTTAATGAAGAAAAAACCGAAGTGACAATCGATGCACCTGAGAATGTAGAGGCTCTGGAGATGATGGTCAGCCTGGTAAAGGAACACGGGGTGATGCCCAGCGAAGCGGAGAGGGGTGGAGTGCCGGATGAGGAGCTCTTTAAGTCCGGCAAGCTAGCCATGTATGTATCAGGTATATGGATGTTCGATGTTTTCAAGGCCCTTCCGTTCTCCTGGGATATCCAGGTAGAGCCCGGAATGAAGCGAAAAGCAACCCACTTTTTCGCCAATGCTGTTTCCATTTTCGCAGCTACCAGACACAGGGATGCTGCCTGGAAATGGGCCAGGTTCCTTACATCCAGTCCCGAAATGGCCAAAATCCGGATTGAAACAGGTTGGGAACTTCCTGCGCTTACAAACAAGGAATATCTCAAAGGTTATCTGGAGAAGAGCCCACCCCAAAACAGGGACGTTGTATTCAAATCCCTGGAATACGCCATAGTACCTCCTGTAATAGAGCGCCAGAACGAGATGCAGGACATCATCAACCAGGCAATCGAGCATGTCTCCCTGGGTAAACTCTCACCGAAGGAAGCCCTCGCTCAGGCGGATGCTAAGGTGGAGAAATTGCTTAAATAGGAAGAAAGGAACAACTAATTGTACGACTCCGGCTAATACTTTGATTCTGCCTGTCCCTGGGAAATCCAGGGCGGGCGTTGAATCATACTGCTTGAGAGGTTAATCGCATTATGGCAGAAAAGATAGTTCATCAACCACTCGGATTGGAAAATCCTTACTACCAGGAGCCGACCGAGAGGTTTCCCCGATATCCCGAAGAAGGCCAGGAGGTGCTTCTGGGAGTTGCAGTGAGAGATGTAAATCCGGGAATTAAGGTATGGGCTACCTGGCGATCAGATGCTGGAACTTCAGGGAAAAGCAGTCAGGGGAAATGGAGAGAGAATAAAAATGGTTTCAGTTATTGGTTTGTTCCTCTTCCTGCTTTTAAAAGAGGCAGGAAAATTACCTACAAAGTACATGCGCTTTGTGGGGAGAAAGAGGTTATTTCAAAAGAGTATTCCTTTTCTGTGTCTGGTTGGACAATGGGTGGAGAGCTGCTCCATCACCGTAATGTTGCAGGGATTCTGGAGCTTAACTGCAGAACTACAACCCCAGTGATCCCTTACCAGGTACTGCTTTCATTCGTGGGGACCTCGTGCATCAGGGTTCGTTTTCTCGGCGGGAAAAACTGCAACTTCCACCGCCCTGAATCAGGTAAAAAGATTTTCTACCGCGGTTCGGATAGGCTTAACTCCTATCTGATCGAGGAAAATGAGAGATATATAATCATTACCAATAATAAATTGAAAGTAGTGATTATACGCAATCCTCTAAGAATAATCATCCAGGACACAAGTGGAAGAGAAATCCTTGAACAATCCGAGCCGGTACAGTGGCTTGTAAGTGGAGAGGGGGATCCGGCAGAGGTAAAACAAACCTTCAAGTGTCCTCAGGGGGAGAAGTTTTACGGGTTTGGAGAACGGTACAACGGTCTGAATCAAAGAGGGAATACTCTGGATATCCGGGTTTTCGAACAGTATAAAAATCAGGAGAAAAATACATACATCCCCGTTCCGTTTTTTATATCTTCAAGGGGATATGGGCATTACATCAATTCTGCAGGGTATACCCGGTACGATCTTGATTCCCAAACCGATGGTTCCTGGTATTTTCGAACTTCCATTGGTAGTATGAGAGAAGTCGAAAGCATTGTCTTTACCGGAAAACCTCTGGAGATATTACGAAATATTACAAATTTCGTAGGAAAGCCTGTTCTTCCCCCCTCCTGGGTTTTCGGTCCCTGGATGAGTAGTAACGAATGGAACTCTCAGAAAAGAGTACTTGAAGAAGTGGAAAAGTCGATAAAATTCAATATACCGGTAAGTGTACTGGTGATAGAAGCATGGAGTGATGAGAAGACATTCTACATATGGAACGATGCAAGGTACATTCCGAAAAAGCCGGAACAGTCTTTCAGATATAAGGATTTCACCTTTCCCAGGGATGGTCTATGGCCTGATCCCAAGGGCATGATAGAAAAATTACACACTATGGGAATACGGGTGCTCCTGTGGCAGATACCGGTGATGAAAAAACTCTCTTCTCCTCATAAACAGCACGACAGGGACGAATCCTATATGATCGAGAAGGGATTCTGTATACAGGAGAAAGAAGGTTCTCCTTACCGGGTGCGCGCTCCGTGGTTTCATCAGGGGCTGGTACTGGATCCATCAAACAGGGAAGCGGTGCGCTGGTGGCTGTCGAAAAGAGCATATCTCCTGGATGAGATGAAGATAGATGGTTTTAAAACCGACGGGGGTGAACACCTCTGGGGAAAGTCGTTGATCTGCACACAGGGGTACAGCGGGGATGAACTAATCAACCTCTATCCAAATCTTTACATTGGTGCATACCACGAGTTTGTAAGGCAGAGGCGAGAAGGAGATGCTATAACTTTCAGCAGAGCAGGTTATATTGGTGCTCAGAAATTTCCTGTACACTGGGCAGGGGATCAGGATTCCAGTTGGGAGGCGCTTCGTTCAATTCTTTTTGCTCTGTTGAATGCCGGGCTTTCCGGAATACCGTTCATGGGTTGGGATATCGCCGGTTTCAGTGGGGAAATACCCACAGCGGAACTTTTTCTCCGTGCTTCCGCCATGGCGGTGTTTACCCCTATAATGCAGTATCATTCAGAGTACAATTATCACCGTCTTCCCTCCAGGGACAGAACCCCCTGGAACATTGCAGAGCGCACAGGCAAGCCGGAAGTAATAAGTATTTACCGCCAGTTGGCTCATCTAAGGATGAAGCTGCTTCCCTACATCGAGGGAGAGGCGCAATATTGTGCAGAAACCGGTGAACCTCTTATGAGACCTCTCTTCCTGGATTGGCCCGGTGTGCCTGAAGCGTGGGATATCGAAGATGAATATCTCTTCGGAAGAAGCATATTGGTGGCTCCGGTTCTTGAGCCAAACCACTTCTCCCGGTCTGTCTATCTTCCTCCCGAAGAATGGGTCGACCCCTGGAGTGGAGAAGAGTTAAAGGGTTTGGAATGGATCGATAGAGACGTCCCTATAGACAGGATTCCGGTCTTTGTTAGAAAGGTGCACTATCGGATTTTCGAGAGAATATTTAAAAATAACGGTAAAAAAAGCAGGAGATAAATGAGATCGATTGAAGAGAAGCTTTACAACAGCAGCATGAAAATCATTCTACAGAACCAGGCCGAAAGCGGGGCCTATATAGCATGCCCGAATTTCAAGAGGTACAGGTATTCGTGGTTCAGGGACGGAGCATTCATTGCTTATTCGATGGATCTATGGGGAAATCACCAAAGCTCCCGGAGATTTCATAACTGGGCGGCACGTGTAATCGAAACACGGGAAGGAATCATCGAAAGAGCTATCCGGAAAGTAGAATCCAATTTTCCCCTGAATGAAAACGAGATCATTCATACCAGGTACACGGTGGATGGAGAAGAGGGGAAAGAGCAGTGGGAAAACTTCCAGCTCGATGGGCTCGGTACCTGGTTGTGGGCACTCAAGAACCATCTGCTGCTTTCTGAAACAGAGCCTTCAGCATCTTTTATCAAGGCTTCCAGACTTGCGGGAGACTATCTCCAGGCACTATGGCGGCTTCCATGCTACGATCTCTGGGAGGAGTTTCCCCATAAAATCCATACATATACCCTTGCATCCATTTATGCAGGTCTTGAATCGGAAGCCTTTTTAAACAGTACCGACAGAATACGATGTATTGAGCAGATAAAAGAATTTATTTATACAAATAGCATAATTGACGGCCATTTTGTCAAGCATGTGCAGTCATCAGAAGTTGATTCTTCTCTTCTGGGCCTGGCAGTACCTTATTCTGTATTTCCGCCCGAGGATTCTTTGATAAAAAATACCGTTTTGTTGATAGAAGAAAAGCTTGTCTCCGGTAACGGAGTACACAGGTACTCAGAGGATTCTTATTACGGTGGAGGGTTATGGATCCTTCTTACTGGTTGGCTGGGTTGGTACTATGTTCAAGTTGGTAATACCGAGAGAGCAAATAGATTGAAACGGTGGATGGAGAAGCAATCAGACTCTGGCGGTCAGTTACCTGAACAGATCCCTCAATTCCTGAATCGACCTTCCTGCTATCAGTACTGGGTGGAGAAATGCGGCCCTGTGGCTAAACCCCTTCTCTGGGCGCATGCCAAGTATCTTATTCTCCTTAACGTTTTAAGCGGCAAGGAATAACTTTATTAAGTTTGTCCTTTCTTACAGTAAGAATAAAAGAAACATCGTTGACAAAACATTGGCTGCAATTTATTCTCTAAAAAAGTAGTTAAGTTAATAGGAAGTTTATGGCTTATATTCTGCAACATAATCAGGAAGGAAATAAGGCACTGGTGGCTTATAGTGAACACAGAAAGGAGTGCACAGTATGGATTTCGTAGAGCAATTATTCGGCCTGAAAGGGAAAACCATAGTCATAACCGGAGGGGGGGGAGTCATTGCAGGAGCAATGGCAAAGGCTCTTTCAAACTCCGGAGCAAAGGTATCCCTGTGGGGAAGGGGAAGATCGAAACCAATGGAAGAAGTGGTTGGAGAGATGGAGGAAAGGACCGGAGCTTCGGGAGCATTTCACGGAGTTAAGGTGGATACCGGTAAAACGGAGGAGGTTAAGGAAGCGCTGGAAAAGACAGAAAAGGAGTTTGGCACACCGGAAGTTCTTATAAACGGAGTGGGCGGCAATATAGGAAAGAGTTCTTTTATAGAAGCGGATATGGAAACGTTCCGCAAGGTTCTGGAGATGAACCTTATAGCTGGTTTTATGATTCCGACTCAGGTTTTTGCATCCTACTGGATAGAGAGAAAAATAGAGGGGTCTGTGATAAACATGGCCTCTATGGCATCTTATATTCCTCTTTCGGGAGTCTGGGCTTACGATGCTGCAAAGTCCGCTGTAATGAATCTTACCATGGGAGCGGCAAAGGAGTTTGCTTCCCATGGAATAAGGGTAAACGCAATTGCTCCCGGATTTTTTCTGGGTTATCAGAACAGAGCTCTGCTGGTAAAAAACGAAGAGACCGGTGAGCTTACAGAGAGGGGTAAGGCAGTAATCGATCATACACCCTTCGCTCGTTTTGGTCGGGAAGAGGATCTCTGGGGTGTGACAGTTTTTCTTGCAAGCAACAGGGCTTCCGGGTTTATAACAGGTGCAACCATACCCGTGGATGGTGGTTACCTGGTACACAATATCTGAAAGGGTGCTTATATAAATTTTGCGGTAATCCCATGCCCCTCGAGCCTGGTGGCACTGCCAAATATTTAAAATGGAGCTTATATGCAGACTTTTCTGGATGAAGACTTTTTACTGGGTACAGAAACGGCAAAAAAACTGTATCACGATTATGCCGAGGATATGCCCATTTTTGACTACCATTGTCATCTTCCCGTCGAACAAATAGCGGATAACACCGGATTCGAAAGTATTACCGGAATATGGCTCGGGGGTGATCACTATAAATGGCGTGCCATGCGGGCAAACGGAATTTCCGAGCATTTTATTACAGGTAATGCAGACGATTGGGAGAAGTTTAGAGCATGGGCTTCCACAGTTCCACGTACAATCGGGAACCCTCTTTACCACTGGAGTCACCTGGAACTTAAAAACCATTTCGGAATAGTCGGGAAGCTGCTAAATCCCGATACAGCAGAGGATATTTATCGCAGGTGTAACGAACTGCTTAAAACCGATGAGTTTAGAGTAAGAGCCATAATGGAGCGGATGGGGGTGAAGGCCATTTGTACAACCGATGATCCCACCGATTCACTGGAGCATCACAAAAAAATCAGGGATGACGGTGGTTTTTCTATAAAGGTCTTTCCTGCATTCAGACCGGATAAGGCAGTAAAGCTCACCGACATAAAGCTTTTCAATGATTGGGTCGGGAAACTTGAGAAAGCGGCGGATATATCTATTTCTGATTTTAAAAAGTTTTTGGATGCTCTTAAAAAGAGGCTGGAGTTTTTCCACGGTATGGGATGCAGGATTTCCGACCATGGTCTCGATGCACCGGTTGCCGAGGATTATACTGAAAAAGAAGTTGAGGTCATTTTCAGCAGGGTCAGGGCTGGAAAAGCTACAACACCCGAAGAGAAAAGAAAATTTGCCACTGCTGTACTCCTCCAACTCGGCAGGTGGTATGCAGAAAGGAGTTGGGCCATGCAGCTTCATTTTGGAGCCATGCGGAATACAAATACACGAATGTTTCGTAAACTGGGTCCCGATACGGGTTTTGACTCAATTGGGGATTGGCCGTTGGCAGAACTTCTGGCAAAGTTTCTCGATTATCTTGATTCGACAGAGGAGCTCCCTAAAACGATAATCTATAATTTAAACCCCGCTGCCAACGATGCAATAGCAACAATGATCGGTAATTTTCAGGATGGGAGCGTTCCCGGAAAAATGCAGTTCGGGGCAGCCTGGTGGTTCAACGATCAGAAGGATGGGATGGAGAGGCAGTTGATAACACTGGCAAATCAGGGGTTGTTGAGCAGGTTCGTAGGGATGTGTACAGACTCAAGAAGCTTCCTCTCCTATCCGAGACATGAATATTTCCGTCGTATTCTATGCAATCTTATCGGAAGGTGGGTGGAAGACGGTGAGGCGCCAAAGGATATGGAGCTTCTTGGGGAGATGGTACAGGATATCTGTTACAACAATGCGAGAAATTATTTTGGGATGGAAGTATAGTTAAAAGGTCGTTGTCAGCGGAAGAAGTGTAAATACAAGGAGGAGTAGAAATGCTGCTGGAAAAATATTCTTTTGGTATCGGAGACAGGTTTGCCTGTGAGGGTATAGCACAACTCAAAGCAATAGTAAAAGCTAAAGAGCTGGGTATAAGCATTACGCCTGTATGGAACAAATCTCAACGCGAACATTTAATTACTGGCACTTCACCGGAAAGTGTAAGGGTCGAGGCGGATAATGCAGTAAGAGCACTGGGATGGAAGGACCCCTACAGGGTGGATGCGGATCATATTGGATTGAAAAATGTGGATTCGTTTCTCGCCACAAGCGATTTCTTTACCCTCGATGTGGCAGACTTTATAGATAGAAAAGCCGAGAGAGAGGATATCGAGCAGTTTGTTAATAGATATAAACGATATATAGGTGTGCTAAAGATTCCCGGGATAGATGAAGAGCTCGAAATTACTGAGAGTACCATACAAGCTATCGGAGAGAAGTACATTCTGGCTGTAAAAGAGGCGGGGAAAATATACACCTACATAGAGGATGCAAAGGGGAGGGACAACTTTATCACCGAAGTTTCAATGGATGAGGCTGCCATGCCACAGACTCCTGTAGAGATGTTTTTTATCCTGGGGGCTATTTCAGATGAAAAGATTCCTGTACAGACTATTGCACCAAAGCTTACAGGCCGATTTAACAAAGGTGTAGACTATGCAGGAGATCTTAAGGCATTTGAGAAGGAATTTAACAATGACCTTTCTGTGATAAAGTATGCGGTCAGGGAGTTTGGCCTTCCTGAAAACCTGAAATTGAGCATACATTCCGGTAGTGATAAGTTTTCGATCTATGAGCCTATAAGAGAGGCGATAAGAAGGCATGACTCGGGTCTCCATGTAAAGACTGCAGGCACAACCTGGCTGGAAGAGCTGATAGGGCTGGCATTGGGAGGAGGAGAGGGGCTTAATATCGCAAAAGATATATATTCAAAGGCATACAATCGTTATGATGAGCTCTGTGAGCCCTATTCCGCGGTAATCGATATAGACAGGAAGCTTCTACCACATCCCAATAAGGTAAAAAAATGGGATGAAGAAGAGTTTGCGAGGGCACTCAGACACGATAAGAATTGTCCTGATTATAATCCCCATTTCCGACAGCTTCTCCATGTAGGTTTCAAGATTGCAGCGGAAATGGGTAAGAGCTATCTCTCAGCTCTGGAGGAATATAGGAGTATTATCGAAGAGAATGTAGTTGAGAATATTTTTGAAAGGCACATAAAAAGAATTTTCCTTTAATTGTCTGCTATCCCGCTTCAAGCATTAAAGATTATTTATCCTTTCTTTTAAATCACTTGAGTATTCCGGTATAGCGCCAGACCTGGAGGCAACAAAAGCACCAACTTCTACGGCGAACTCAGCCGCTTCAAACAGCGATTTTCCCGATAGAAGGGCAAAGAGAAAGCCGGCACTAAAACTGTCCCCTGCCCCTACCGTATCGGCTACATCCACACTGATTCCCGGGACTTCCATAAAATCGCCCTTACTGTGGACTGCGCACCCCCTTGCTCCCCTGGTTATGCATACAATAAAGACATCGTAGTCTCCGCAGATTCTCTCTGTAAATTCTCTCTCTGTTAGTTTTTTGTTGTATAGTAGATCAGATACAACTACAACCTCTTCGCTGTTGAGTTTTACAATAGAGCTTTTGGAGAGGGATTTCTCTATAAGTTCAAGAGAGTAGTAATTCTGGCGGATGTTTACGTCATAAAAAGTATGTTTTGCCCTGACTTTCCTGAAGAGTACCTTAAGTATTTTACGGTTATTTTCGGTACGCTGGGCCAGAGTACCGAAACTGAATACCATCCATTCTTTCTCTTCAAGTTCTTTTAATTGAGAAGAAGAGAGTACAATATTATCCCATGCAGTATTTTCATGAATAATATATTCAGGGTGCCCTGCAGAGTCAATACTCACCTCCACTGTACCTGTAGGAAAATCCTGTTGTACTTTTATAAAACTGGTATACACATTGTATTTTTTTGCTTCTTCAAGGGCTCTCATCCCCAGATCATCACTTCCTACCGAAGAAATAAGAAAGGATTGCAAACCCATTTTCGCAAGATGTCCTGCCAGATTGAAAGGAGCACCTCCAATATAGGCATTCCCCCTGATTATATCCCAGAGTAATTCTCCGAATGAAAGTGCATACATGATTTATTCGAGCTCCCTTGGTTTATTAAGTCTATTATTTCGAGAAGTGCCGCCCATCATGATTCATTGCCCGGAAAAGTCTTTCCACTTTTTCCGGAATCCATCTCCCTCGCTTCAGCTTCATTCCATATGCGGTTTGCAATTTTTTTGTAAGACCTTGATGCAGCCTTTTGGCAACAGCACGCATGTCCTTTTCCGGATGCGGAGTTGTTGGAAAGTCGGGATTATCCAGACCAATTCCACTGGTCAGAAGAGTTTCCAGGAGAAGTTTGGCAGCAAGAAACCGCTCATGTTTATTTACCCCGAAAATCAAAAAATCGTCCATTATGCCGATAACTTCCCAGGTAACTTGCTCGGCCTGGGAGTATTTCCCGGCCTCCTTGTCCTGGTCACTGAACCTCATGGGCAGATTATCGATAATGTAATCCAGATTATTAACCAGATATTCCAGATTAAACAGTCCGGTGGCACAGTTAAATAGAATCTTCTTGCCTTTATTTTCTGCCTCCCTGACCTCTTCTGTAGTTATGGCCGTGCCTATATCGGCACAATTGAGCTTACCCCTCTGGTCATATATAAGGATGCCGCCCTTTATATCGACGGGCGTTTTAAAAGAAAAATCAAAACCAGCCTTCTTTCCGCTTAAGGCGAGTAATCCCACAGAAACCGGATCTACCGTATATCCGAGATTGTCTATATTTCCAAGATAGACAAATCGCTTTCCCTCCTTATATAACTTTTTGTATATCCCTTTAAGTACGGCGAAGTTTCTACCGTGTCCTCCGGGGAGAGGGAGGAGCTCTCCTTCCTTCCCATACGCTCTGGTGAATAAAGTTTTAGGTTTCCCTTCCGAACTGTGGGTAAATGCAGCTATCACCGGCTGTACACCTGTTTCCGCTCTTGTTATATCCAGTCCCGTTACCTCTATAAGGGGGGCAAGCATTTCACTATTTCTGTATTCTTCACATGCTCGTCTAATTTGCTCATCGTTGTAAATGCTGGTCATCTGAAAAAGTGGATAAAGGGGCTTAAGGTCTCCGTCCGTATAATCAAACTTTAGATTTCCCGCTACGGTATCTCCCGAAAGTTTCTGCTCGAATTTAAGAGCCTCGATGAGCAGGGAGCGCATCTTTAGCTCCATAAAACTCGGCCCCGGTGACCGCTCGGGATTTATGAATGCCGGAGTGATACCCTTGGCTTTCCCTTTGTAAAGCCCTGAGATTTCTTCAAAATAGTCTTTCAAAATCTCGAAGAGCTCGGGGCTGATAGATCTGTTTTTTTTTATATCTATGAAACTTGTTGCAGAGCCGCCGTTAAGTATACCGTAGGATAAGTACGGATAGAGGAGTATGCCTATTTGTTCAAGACCTTCCCTTGAAAATAAAAGCTTATCTCCTTTCTTTTCGCCAAAGCGTGCAAGGTCTGCAGTAATGCCCAGCTTCTCCATGTTACTCAGCGCCTCTTCTCGACCAATTTCCCATTTAAAATCGCCCCTGATGTCCATGATGGTTTTCCCATCTATCCCCGGGATTCCGGTAGCCTTTATGGGCTTAATGTGATCGTATGCTCCTTTATTGTAATTGGAAAGTATTTTAAGAGTCTCTTCAGCGTTTATTTTTTTTTCTTCAATTTCCCTCTCAAGTTCTGGTGAAATATGAACAGAAGAGGCCATTCAATCATCCTCCCACAGGTTTAGTACGTTATTCTATATTTTTAAGTAAAAAAGATGCCGCATTGGCGGCGCCATATATAGAAGCAGAGTAATTACGAATTAAATAGACCGGAACTTTTTTTAACAATTTGTGGATTTCCGGTTTACTTCCAATCTCAAAATACTTCATAAAGAGATTATCTTCAATGAAAAATTTTTCGTTTTTTATCGCTATCCCTCCTGCAAGATAAAGCCCACCATAGGGAAGCGTCAGGATGGCAAGGTTGCCGGTATATCTTCCGTAGATTTTTACAAAGGTCTTTATAATTCTTGCACAACCCTGATCCTGTGAGGCGTTTTTTGCGATTAGTGCCGGTTTCTCATTATCTGGTGCACTTAAAACTTCCAGGGGTATAAAATCTCTTGAAATCTTCCCCGTGGAGGTGAAAAAGTTATATATATTCACTATACCTCTTCCCGAAAGGAAAAGCTCAACATAGGGGTTGAAACCCATCTTCTTTGCTACAAAATCTTTCAATTCTTCTGTTTCTCTATCGAAAGCGGAAAAATCCAGGTGCCCGGCTTCAGAAGGATAGGCTGTTGCTCGATCTTCCGATTCGATCAGCAGGCCCATGCCGAAACCGGTACCTGCACCGGTAACTATCTTTACCGGACCATCTGGTTCCGGGAAAGTACCGTCTGTATGAGGAATTTTCGTTATCATCGCCGGATCTTCCCTGTCCAGGAGAGGAAGGGCATAGCTTAAAGCGGTAAAGTCATTAATGATTAAGGTAGGTAGTTTTGTAACTCTTTCTATTTCTTTACCGTCAAGTACAAGTTCTGCATTGGTGAGATAACATCGGTTTTCGATTATAGGTCCTGCTGCGCTTATACAGCAGGTCTGTGGTTTCATATCCGGTAATTTTTCGTTAATATCCTTTAAGATGATTTCAACCGGTTCAATAAGATCAGGGAGTGTCTGTGTTTGGAAGGTGCGTTTAAGAAGCAGCTCGAAATTATCTGTCTTTCTCCCCACCAGAGCCAGATTTGTATTTGTTCCACCGATATCTCCGGCAATGACAAGTGAATCAAAATCCTTACTTACGTTCACTTTTTAAGATCTCCTTTATTATTCTTCCTCTTTAGAAAGGAGAAACTTGTACTCGTCTTGAGAAATAAAATCTTCAGCCTCTTGCCCGGATGCCTTTATGGATACGAGTGTATTTTTTATTTCTTTGATATCCTTTCTGTGAGCGGAGCGCGAAGTTTCCAGTTTTGGAAATATAGGGCTTAGATGTTCTGAAAGAAAATACTCCTTTCGGAGAATGCGGTTAATCAAATCGATAAATGATTGCTTGGTTTTGAGGATCATTTGGAGATATAGAGCACGCTTGGAAAGGTGAATGTTTTCTTTAAGAGTGGTAAAGATTTTATCGATTGTGTTATCTATAAATAGAATATCCTCTATTGTTTTGACGGTGAAATACTCTTTATCTATATCAAGAGAGATACCCTCTTTCAGGGTTTTTAAGAGCATATCCAGATACTGAATATTGTTTTCGTAGTGGATTTTTTCTCTCACCAACGACTATTTTACCTTATTATTAAAGATAAGAAAAGCATTTTTCTCTAAAACCTGACCGTTAACCGAATTGAGTTGCAGGTGGAGCATGTCCAGGACTGTCAGTTCCAATTCAGGTTCAGAAGGCTGCACTGCGATATGTACAGAGAGAAGTTTAACAGATCAGGGGTAGAACCGAGGAAAAATCACCGGGGAAGGTTATAAAACGATTCTGGAATACTTAAATGAATATTCAATCGATGAAGGTTATATTCAGGAGCCGTCAGATAACGATGAGTGGCTTTCTGATCTCGATAGTCTAAGGGTGTTTGAATCTTCCCTGTTCAGACCTATCTGGCACTGGAAACAGGAGAATCTGTAATTGTGCAGACTATCTCACTTGACATTGAGACTTAATTATGCTAGATTAATCTATACCTCTTTATCCATACCATCGGGATGGATCATTATGTCCGGAAGGAGGAATCGTGAATACTTACGAAGTAATCTGTGTTTTATCAACCGAAGAGGAAAAGTATAACAGACTCAAAGAAGCGGTTAAAGCCAATCTCAATCAATCGAAAGGTAAAATAATAAAAGAAGAGGATATGGGTGAGAGAGAACTTGCCTATCCGATAAAGAAGCACACAAGAGGGCATTACCAGCTCTTCGAAGTAGAAATGACTCCAGATATTATTCCTGACATAGAAAAAGCCTTTAAACTACAGGCGGATATTTTAAGATATCTCATAGTAAAAAAGGGGTAGTAACCTGTAATTCACAGGTGGAGGGAGACAAATGACAGATATAAATCGGGTGATCCTTGTGGGGAGGTTAACCCGTGATGCCGAGTTAAGGTATACCAATGCAGGTACACCTGTAAGCAAGTTCTCCCTGGCTGTTAACCGGAGAAGAAAGTCGGGAGATATGTGGGTGGACGATCCAAATTTCTTCAATATTGTATTATGGGGAAAGGCAGCAGAAGCACTGAATCAGTATCTGGTAAAGGGAAAGCAGGTGGCTATAGATGGAGAATTGCGTCAAAGCAAGTGGGAACAGGACGGGCAGATGAGGAGCAGGGTGGAGATAAATGCCAATAATATACAACTTTTAAGCGGAGTCAGAGGAGCCCAACCACAGGGAGCGGGAAAGGAATATCCTGATATTGATTTCACAGAAAAGGACGAACCTGTGGATGATTTCGAAGATGATATCCCCTTTTAAGTTCGGGTAAAATATTTTTAAGCAAAATTCAGGAGGACAGAGATAGTATGTCTGATGAAAAGAGAGATCAGGCCATTGATGAGCAAATAACAGAGGACAGAGGAAATGTAAAGGAAGATGCAGAAAATAAAGAAAGGGATCAGGACGACAGGACAGAGGGGCGAATAGGATACAGGTCGAGGGGCAGAATCTTCTTTAGAAAAAAGGTCTGTAAGTTCTGCACTCAAAACATAAAAATCGATTATAAAAACGCCGATTTACTTCGCCGTTTCACTACAGAGAGAGGGAAGATCCTTCCGAGAAGGATAACAGGAACATGTGCGAGACATCAACGTGAGTTGGCCCGTCATATAAAGAGGGCGAGAACAATCGCTTTACTTCCCTTTGTAAAGAAATAAACTTTACATTATTTTCTATAAATGAGAGAAATAAAACTTAACAACCCATGGATAGAGGTACTCGGATTAACAGCGCTATCTTTGATTATCTTCAAGACGAGTGTATTTTTTTTCCTGTTTCTCATTCCTCTACAGATAATTTACTCGCGAAGGGGGCGGGAAATGTTTACATTTTC
>Ga0180301_10000754_pt1 | contig 25275 bp, 30 predicted proteins | sample GuaBasSediGuay16_FD_121797 | JGI IMG/M metagenome (GOLD analysis project Ga0180301, IMG submission 121797) | Subseafloor sediment microbial communities from Guaymas Basin, Gulf of California, Mexico - Guay16, Core 4569-2, 12-15 cm | ecosystem: Environmental > Aquatic > Marine > Hydrothermal... | reverse complement strand
GAGTTAGGCTAGCCGCTACTCCACGTAGAAAAAATGCTTACTTTGGCGTGTGTGATTAAATTTTTAAGGAGAAGAAGGGAGATTTTGTGAGCGTTTTCGTAAAGATGGAGGGTGTTCAAATCCAGTTTATGATTTGTATGGTTGCTTTGTTTTCTTCGATCCACTTTAGGGTTTTTCCTTCCATTTTTGGTATTTTTCCCACTTTGTGAAGTTTAGGTAACCTGAACTGATGTCAAATCCATTTGAAATAAATATTATGTCTCCTCCTCCACCCCACTTACCCCATCCAGCTTTCCTGAGAGCTTTAACATTCTCAGGATCTCTGCTAGATTTTTCTATGTTGAATTCTGGAACTACAGCCCTATAGTATTCTCTCTCCAATTTAGCTGTTATCTCCCAATAAGCATATTTTAGCTCCCTATTATATAGATTTTCTTCCTCCCATATCATTATGCTCGATATGTTTGGATCATCCTTAACCTCTGATATCAGTTTTAATGCTTCTTCCATAGCATCCAAACTTAAGGTGCATATACGTACCTCTCCGTCTCCAACTTCATAAATTAAATCCTTTGTGAGTTTGTTTATGTTTTCTATGAGTGTTAGTTGTTCTGGGAATTCGCTTGATCCTGGTATAACTCTTATCCAAGTTTTACCGTTTGCTGAGATGATTGGTCCCGGTCTGAACTCTCCGTACTCCTCTATTTCCCTTCCTTCGTCATCTTCGTAAATCCATTTTCCAGCTAAGTCCCCCGTCTTGATTATGAAGGCTCTCCAACCTTCGTATTTTATCGAGGTAGCTGCGATGTAAATGTTTTCTGAGATTTTAAAGATGTAACACTGTCTATAGATGTCTTCCATTATTTTTCTCTTTGTTTTAAGTCCTTTGTTCCATGAGCTTCTAATTTTCTTTTTTTCGTTTTCTGGGATTTTTAGCCATGTAACTTCTCCCCTATGATTGGTGTTTTCATTTCTTCCAATGTTAGTGCGAATATTCTGTCTATGGGGTGTTCGTCCATGTCTTTCCTTAAGCCTTTTATGGCTTCTTCGATATTGAAGTTATATTTGAAAAAATATTGGATTTTTGTTAGTGAGGTCTCTCCTGGCGCGTTTCTGAACATTTCTAGAAGCTTTTCACTGAGTTTTTCATCAGGTTTGTAATCTTTGTATAGGAATTTGAATTTGCCTTGTTTACCCATTTTATTCCTCACCTTCATAGTGCCTCCGTAAACACGTGTATTATTAGGTCTGTTATTGCGTTGTTTATCATTGGCATTATTACGTTGTTGAGTATTGTTCCTATTACTGTGTCTGCTATGAGCTCTGCTGGTCTACCTAAAATGAAACCTATTAGTAGGTCGAATATGCTTTGGTTTATTAAGGGTATTTTGAAGCTTAGGATTTTGTGTAGGGTTTCGCCTGCGTTACGGTTTATTGTTTTGATCCAGTCACATAGTTTGTCACATAGTTCGTTTGTTGTGTAGAAAGGTATTCCCATGCTTTTGAAAACTATTGCTAGTCCTCCGATTATCATACCTATTGTGAATGCTTTGTCTGGTTTTATTGCTTCTTTTACGGTATCTCCAAAGCTTCTACTTTTTTCGACGATCTCGTTTTTTAAAGCGTTCACTAATTGTTTTTTGGGTTTATTATAGTTTTTAGATGTCTTGTTTTGTATAGTACCATAACAGGTGAGGTTAAATTGTTAAAAGAAGTTTAGTTTTATGGTTGTTTTTTCTTTTCATGCTTGATATAGGTGTCGATTAAGATTTTTAAAAAGTCGCTGTCTGATAGGTTTGTTAGTTGGTTTTTAATTAAGTATTCATGTTTTAGGTTTCTGAATTTTTGGAAGACTTCGCTCTTCACTCTCATATAATTGTATTTCATCGTGACCCCTATTACGTTTGAAGTTCTTTTTGCATTTAAGCTTTTGACAACAAAGGTAAACAATATATACAATATTTACTATAAAGTCAAATGAAAGGGCAAAGTTACGGAAAAGACGTACAATGTTTGTTAAAATTTGTTTGAAAATCAAAAAGAGTTAGTATCGAAGATAAGAAGAAAGTATGGAAAGTAAAGCCTTTAGAGAAGTTAACATCCACATAAAAAAATTCCAGAGTGTTTTAACTCTAGGGTCACCCATTCCACTAGTACTTGCAATTCTCAAATGTATCGTAGCATGATGTTTGACGATTGTTCAACAAACGTTATTAAAAAGACGATATATAATTAGGAGAGTGTGGAGTTGTATGCCGAAGCTTCACATAAGTTTTCGCATTGAAGCAGAGAAGTTGAAAGTACTAGAGGGTATAGCCAAACAAAAGGGGAGAACTGTAAGTTCTATTTTAAGGGAAATTGTCAATAGCTATATTGAGGGAGGGGTTCTCCCATTTTTTGAGACAGTGCCAGTTGTACTTGAAATTTATGATAGAATGTTGGAAATTCTTCTTAATTTGGATAAACTTCCTTTAGAAGAAGCTGCTACGATAATATATAACTATTTTATTTGGAAATATGGAAATAATTTGGAAGATTTGAGTTTAAATGAGATTCTGGAAGAGATTCGGAGAATTTTTATGTATTTCTGTAAAATTGAAAAATATACTCTTCGTGAGACCGATTGCAGCGTAATAATTCATATTAGAACTGCAAGTACTAGTCAAGCTACTTGGATTTCACAGTTAATGAAAATAACCATGAATAAATTACTTAGTCACGAAATTAAGGTACATAACAGTGGCAGAAGTGTTCTCCTTTTAATTTTGTCCACTTAATAGTTTTAATAACATTTTTAAAATGCTTGAAATATGGTAATAAACATTTTTAAATTCCCCTAATTTATATTCCCTCAACATCCAAGTAGTATTAAGTTAATAATATTTCTATTCCTCTGCTGTTAATGGAGAATGTGTATTCTTTGAGGCTGTGAACACGGCCTTTTAACTTTAATATTTGTATTTTTCTGATCCAATCGTTCTCCCCTATTTTTTGAAAACTTAGCTTAATTATTCCATCTACAAGGAATTCTTCCACACCATATTTACTCAAATTGTAACCCTTTGGCTCTGTTATTAGTAAGGCTGTACAGTCAAATTCTCTTAAGAAGTAAATTAATGTAAGAAGGTCTTTCTGTATAGATAATTCGTTTTCAGTATTTATTTGGATACCGGAGAGAGAATCTATTACTAATCTTTTTATTTCCTCTTTAATAATTAGGTTATGCGTTATGCTTATAATTGATCTGACGTCAAAGGCTTCCGATCTAAATATGTTAGAGCGGGGTTTAGTTAAAATACCCATTTTAGCTGTTGTAAGATCTAAAAACATTAATTTACGACTCTCTTCTATACTCTCTATTTGCCAATCGAAAGATTTAATATACTTCTTTATGTCTTTTGGAATATCTTCCGTTAAGACTAGCAATCCTGGCTCACCAAACATGCATATACCATTTATTAAGAATTGAAGTGCAAGAATGGTTTTGCCTGAACCCGGTGGACCCGTCAGTAAGGTTACAGAGCCTTTTGGCAGTCCACCTCCGAGTATTTTGTCCAAGCCATCTATTCCAGTTTTTGTTATGCCTTGTTTTCCCATTTCAGACACCATTAAGATTCGAGATCGACTATTCCTGACCATAATTAAGAATTGTGATTTTATTGCACTAATTTCGCGTGTAAGGTAAGTTATTGCAATATTTTTTGTTTTCAATGCTATATTGATTATGTAACATTTGTATTACATCTGGAACACGAAGAATATATTATAGAATGATGTTGTGTATTCGTAGCTTCCGGTTTCTGCATTGTTGCGAAAGTCTTAATGAAGGAGGCGCTTTATGGAGAAAGAAAACCTTTATAGTAAATATCATAAAAGATTGTCTTCTTCCGCTTCTCGCTCGGCTGTATTTGATGATGTTGATCGAAAAATTATCAGATGTTTGTTGAAAAACCCAAGAACCACGTTAAGGGAAATTGCTAAAGATGTTGGTGTTACTAGAACTACTGTTAGAAACAGATTAAAAAAGCTTTTTGAGAATAAATGTATAACTACTAAGGTCCTTTTTAATATAGGTACCTGTAATTTTAGGTTTGCTTTTTTAGGATTAAATTTTTCGGAATTTAGGGACTTTAATAGATGCTTACAGATAGCCATGTATTGTCCCCGTGTTATAATCCTTATTAAAAACATAAACCGCTATCATGTAGTTTTAGTACTAATTGCAGAGAATGATAAAGAATTATATCGCATAATAGATGAGTTTCAATTCCTTGAAGGAGTTAAAAACTCTTATATTGAAACATTTGCAACTGTTAATCTTTTAAAGCCTGTTTTTATCGAATTTGTTCCTTTTTTCATGCTAGATCCCGATGAAATTCGCAACGTGTGCAATAATTGTCCGTTAAACCTTTATATTGGTGAGAAATAACAGAATAATTAGACATTCACGTTAGAAGGAAAACGTAAACTGGTACTTTTTTCCCGTTAAAAGTTTTCCTATATTCTTTAATTTCAATTTTTGCGTTGTTTTTTCTGTAAAAGTTTAATCTGCGTCTAATATTTTTAAATGAATCAGTATACATTATATGCCCTATGATCCCTTTAAATCCCCTTTCCTTTACAAAGTATAGTATTTCTTGCAGTAAAATAGACCCTAAACCTATGTTTCTATATTTTTCTTTAATGTATAGGCTTTTTAGTTCGATATAAGATACCTTTTTTATCTTTCTAGGTTGTAAGACCGCTGTACCTATTAAATCCCCATTACTGATGGAATAGACATAGGCACCACCTTGCCACTTATCCAAGTAAATAGCTATTCTAAAATTTTTATGTAGGAGCCATTTTAAATCCAAAAAAATTCCCCCATATCAGAGAGGGATATTATTATTGTTTCTATGAATGCATAAAAATTTGTTGCTATCACTATGACTGCCTTTTATATTGGAATATATCGCAATTGAAAAACTGATATGTTGTAATTTTCTCATTATGGATAGTCAGTATGTTAAGAAAATCTGCATCGTGGCGTGAAATAATAAAAAAGAGCAGGAAATTACTATGTTCAGTATGATTAGTATTTTTTTAAGTTTTTTTCCCGAAAAGTTGAAATAAATCTTAAGGATATTTATTTCAACCCTCTCACCGGCCAGCTAGGTGTTATGAATGCTAGAAAAAAACCAATTGAAGATATTTGTGGTAGGTCCTTTTCAAGCGGGAAAAACCACCATTGTCCACCTACTTGACCCAAAAGCCTTTAGTGTTGAACATGAACATTATGAGGGTAATGTTAAATTTTCAACTACTATAGGATTTGATTTAGGAAAATTGATATGGTTACATGCTGATGGTGGTAAAGACGATATACTAGACTCTTTGACTTTTAAGGAAAAAAGCGATAACTATGACTTAAGTGGATATGAGGTCTGGGAAGTATTTCTTTTTGGGGCTCCAGGTCAGATGAGGTTTCGAGATACCAGGGAGGCCATATCAAAGGGAAGCGATGGTGTTCTTTTTATAGTTGACAGTACAAAACCTGGACAGGTAGGTCACGTGCTTGCGCTTTTTGAAGAAGTAAAAATATTCCTAGGGGCGAATGTGCCGGTTGTAGTTGTAGCAAATAAACAAGATTTGGAAGGTGCCTTAAAGGCTAAGGAGATAAAACAAGTCCTTAAGCTTGACGGCATGAAAATCGTTGAAGCTTCAGCAATAAAAGGTGAGGGGGTTAAGGAAGCATTAATTGAATTACTAAAAATGGTGAGAAAGGTGAAGCTTGAGAAAAACAAAAGATTGGAGGTGGTAGTTGATGTCTAAAATTACTGTAACGAGGAAAAAATTGGAGGAGTTGCTAGAAGATTTGGAAAAGAGGAGCGATATCATGGCTAGTGCACTTGTAACTCGTGACGGACTTGTTATGGCTAGTGCTCTTCCGAAGGAAATCGATGAAGATGCTATTTCTGCAATGGCAGGTATGATGCTGGGTTTAGGAAACAGAGTTGGCATAGTTTTAAAAAGAGGAGCAGCTGAGCAGGTTATCATAAATGGCAAGGAAGGTTATGCTATCTTAACTGAATGTGGTCCGGCAGTTCTTATAGGGCTTGCTCCCTCTGACGCTAAACTTGGAATATTACTCTATGAGATGAAGGATACAGCAAATGCTATAAAAAACATCATGATGAAATAGGAGGAAATAAAATGAGCCGTAGCGAAGAAGTTGCAACTCGTATAAATAACTTAATAATTTATGGCTTACAGAAAGCTCTGTGGGACGCGTTGGGAGAAGGCGCCATAGCTGCAACAGCTCTTATAGGTAAAGAACTTTTAGAAATCATGGAAAATGATATGGGTCTGAAAATTTCTGGTGAACAAGCTCAAGATATGTTAAACAATATTGCCGACCTTTTGACGAACAACTTTAAGATGGCAGATGATGTTAAAATCGATCAAGAAGGAGAAAACAGAGTTATTGTTAATATCAAGAATTGCATGTCGCTTCCTGTTGAGCAGCGACTTACTTCAGCTGGTATTAAACCCTTTGTTTGCCCATTCGCAAATATTGCTACCGCAGCTATGAGGAAACTTTTGAATAAGAAAACTAGGATAACATCCCTTGAAATAAGTGGAGACAGCTGCAAAATAGTATTCGAGACATATGAAGAGTAGGGGGTAGTTTTCTACTCTTTGTACTCGAAATTAAGGCTGACTTAAGGGGGTGAAAAATGTGAGTTCTAGGAAATCCATGAAAACGGTTCTTGAAGAAATATTACTGACAATGGAGAAATCGGATCCTGACATCGAGGCTTCTGCTTTAGTTAGGAACGATGGTTTAATAATGGCTGTAGCTCTTCCAGAAGGCATCGATAAAACTTTAGTTGCCGCAATGACAGCTGCCGTTCTTAATATCGGAAGCAGGGCGCTTGAAGAACTTAAACGTGGAAGTTTGAAAGAATTGTTTGTCAGGGGTGAAAATGGTTTAATATGTCTGATGAAAGCGACAGAAGACAGTGTTCTTTCAACTATAGTTCGGTCGGATGCTAATGTTGGTCTCGTTCTCGTTGAGATGAGAAAGGCTGTTCAAGAAATTTCTCAAGTATTAACTTAGGAGGGGTTATGATGGTAGAGGCAGGTAGTGATCTAAGGAATTATCTTCTATACCTTCTATTTAAAACTATGAAAAAAATTGGTTTATCGCCAGAACTTTTGTTCAGACAAGCATCCAGCGCTATAGCGGATGATATAAAATATGTTTCTAAGAGTTTCTTTAAAGGCGGAGACATTAACACCAGCGATTTCAAGACAATGGTTGAGAACATTCTTGCAACACTTAAGGATTCAAATATCATATCGAATTATGTCATTGAATTTCAGGGAGGAAATGCGATAAACATTTCATGCGAAAACTGCTGTTACCTATCCATGGCTGAAGAAGCAAAAAGGTTCGGTGAAAAGGGATGCCCTATATGTATTGTTGCTTTTGCTGGTAGCATAGCATGCGCTGCTATAGCAGGATATACATTCAATAAAGTGGAATACGAAGTCTATGAACCTGGAAAGTGTAGGCTTAATTTCGAATACGAACATTAAAATTCGTATTCGAAGGGCAAACTTCTTCATTAAACCAACTTTTTTTCATTTATAATGGGGGAGAAAGCATGTCTAAAAAAGATATTTTGCTTATCGAACGGATCGCTAAAAATCTAGGTGAAATAGTAGGTTCTTTAATAAAATATGGTGAGAAATTGGACTGTGATAGGACTAAAGAAAAATATCTTGAGGTTGTGGCTACAATTGTCGAAGAAACCTTTCCTAACCTACTCTTGGAAAAGGTCGAAAGAAATCAAAGTGATTAAAAAAAGGGAATATAATGCAAGGAAACAATTACGTAATAGGATCGTTGAGTTAATGTCTATTCTTTATCATGGCGAATCGGCCAGCAGCATACGGAAATATATTGAAAAATGTATAAATGAATACGAATGTCGTAGAATTTATGTTTTAGTAGTTGATAGGCAAATTTGTGGAGTTGCAATAGTTAATGCTGTTAAAAGGAAAACGGTATCTCTGACAGAATTAGTGGTACACCCGAGGGATAAGGGTTATGGCACTATGTTTCTTGCGATGCTTACGGTAAAATTTTGGAAAGAAGGGATCTCTAAGATAGTTATCCCGCTCGTTATACCGGATGAAAAAGTTAAAAATTTCTATTTGAAAAGTGGATTCAAAGAAACATTATTTGGAGGGATGGAACTCAAAATTAGAAGACCGCCACTCTTGAATTACCTTATGACTCCGAGATCCAGCATAAGGGGATGAAAGGCCCTTTGGATCAAATGGTCACCCCCCCAATTCCTTCCCTCTACCTCGTAAAGCAATTGATATTTACTTTAGTCTTCTTTTTGTTCCAAAGGGCCCATCACTCTCGAAATAAGTTGAATTTATGACTTCAAACGTCTCTTAAAGGTAAGACGATAAGCTTTGAAAAGGTAGTTTTCACTGTAAATATAAACGTTTAAACTCGAGAAAGAGAAAAACAGACTGGACGTTGAATTGAAATTTAGACAAAATAAGGCGAAGAATGTTGCCAGCCAGATTGAAGAAATGTGGAAAGGATTCGACATACTGGTTAAAAGCACAGCATCGAAGTAAAGAAGCCCGTAACACCTCCACAAGAGGTAAAACAACTCCCTGCTACACAGCCTCCCCAACAACAGTACAACCTACAACAGTTTAGTAACATCTCCGGTAGTCGTAACACCAGCAGTTCCCAACAACCGACAACAAAATGCCCGTAGTGCAACGCGATAGTAACACAGCCAGGAGCAAAATTCTGCCCCCAACTGCGGAGTATCACATTAATGAGTTTGGTGAATACTTTGTTTTTATCTTCGAACAGGGTTCAATATTTCTTATCCAGAAGTATATTTCTGGGGGAATGTACCCTTTGTATTGGGGGTAGTTCTACTGGCTGTTGCTGCTATTTTAGATTTTATGTAATATTCTAAAGAGAAATAGGGGAACTATTAACTAAGATGGATGAGATTTCGAGCGAATAACGAAATAAAAGGATTGTTGAGGGAATATTATATGTTCAGCACTAATTTCGGTTTCAAATCCAGCCGGCGGCACCACTTATTTTTCTGATTTGATGTTTTTATCGTTTTTTATGGTACAGATGCTTGTAAGTTGTTTAGGTTTGGATTGTATTGTTAGTTAAGGCTTAGTTGATGATTAATTTGAATTGTTGTTTGTTATGTGTTTTGAATTGGAACCATGAATGATCTATTTAGTTTGGCTTAGTTTTTGGGCGTTGTGGATTGTTAGATTGTATTCTATTAGTGGTTGGAAGTGTTTGACGTTTAATGTTAAGAGTTCTAGTTTGTTTTGGATGCATGTGGTGGCTATGAAAAGGTCTTTGGGTTCTATTGTTACTCCTTTTGTGTGTAGTTCTGCGGAGATTTTGGCTGCTAGGAGTGCGGTTTCGGCTGTTAATGGGTATGTTTTAAGTTCTTTTAGTCCTTCAAGGATTTTTCTCCTTTTTTCTTATATCCTCTTTTTATGAGGATATAGGCTCCGTATGCTTGCTCAAAGATGGTAATGGCTGTGGTTACAAAATGTGCATCTAAGAATTTTTTACGTAAATGTTCGGGTGTGATTGTTCCTTTTTCTAAAGCTATTAAAACGCTTGAGCCGAGACATATAAGTGTCAATCTACCCACCTAAAATATTTAGAAGCTTCTTTTATTGCTTCTTTAAATGTTTTTGCTGGTTCTTCATCTTTAGCCAAGACTCCGGCCAGCTTTTCTAACCCAGAATTTATGATGGTATGTTCGATTAGTCTATTGATTAGGTCAGAGAAGCTTTCACCCGCCTTTTTGAGGGTTTTAAGCTTTTCATAAACGTCTCGAGTTACAAGTATACTTTTATATGATCGTTCAACTTTACTCAAGAAGGCCGCCTCTAATATTATAATTTATATATAATTTTTCTGTGCTTTGTTGAAATGGGAAACTGAGCTGTGCTAATTTCTGTTTTAAATCCGGGGTGGCGCCGCATTTCCTGATTTTTTCATGAAATATTATGATTTACTTTGACGTTTTTACCTGGATAATTATGATCTTTGGTTTTCTTGTTTTGGCTGTTTTGAAATATTTACGTGGCTGTAATTGAGTTGAGTGCGGGGAGTGCCAAGCTTACTCATGGATGTTATATGGAGAAAGTAGTTGGGGCTTCTAGTGGAAGCATGTGCAAAGATCAGCTTACTTAATGCTTAAACTTATCTTTTTCTGAATATTATGGGTTGTTGTATTTGTTATTGTTTTTGCGAAAGGTTTACATTTGTTTTTGTTTTTCTTATAGAGTTGGGAGAGTGTTTTGGTTACGGTTTGGAAGTGTTGTTTGTTTATTTGTTGGTTTTGGGGGTTGAAAATGGAAGATGCCGAGGACTTTGTTGAGGTACAGGGGTATGTTGTTGAGAAGTTGGATATAGGGGATTCCTCTGAGGTTGAGGAGTTGTTTCGTTTGGTTTGGCCTTTTGCGGAGGAGTATCCTGTGGAGTGGCGTCGGAGGAGGTGTCTTTCTAGTAGGGAAATTGCTCGGGAAATTTCGGAGGGCTACTATTATTTTGGTATTAGGCTTGAGGGGAAATTAGTGGCTGTTTATAAAGCAAAGGTTGAAGGGAACGTTTGTTTTGGGGAGCATCTTTCTATTCATCCTGATTATCGAAGACGGGGGCTTGCGAAGGCTATGTATGAGCATATTTTGAGATTTGCTAAGGAGAAGGGTTGTGTTAGTGTTCGAGTTAATATTTTGCCTACGCAAATGGCTAGTGTGAAAATTGTTAAGAAGTTTGGTTTTCGAAAGATAAGAGAGTATGAGCAGATACCTGGAATGCTTGTGCATCTTTATGAAAAAATTTTGGATTGTGATGAATGATGCATGGTTTTGGTGAACTTAAGGTTGATTTGCTTTGCAGAGGTATTAGACTTGGAGTTGATATCGATAGAGGTAGAAAAGGAGGGGCTGGGCCAGCTGGGGGGAGATATATTGTTCTTCCATCTGGGCGATGTGTTAATGCGGCGATGTGGGGTAGGTTTGTTGAGAAGTCTCCCTACATTTTGGTAGAGGAGGGTGAAAAATTTTATGTGATTAGGGAGGGTGGAGAAAAGGTTTCTGAGGTGAGTTTGGTTCCTTATCCTCAGTTTTATGGGAAATGTACTTCTTATGGGACGCCTATGTGGAAGGTTGCTCTTTTGCATGGTGTTGATTGTTTAGCTACTACTGTTTTTCAAAAATGTGTTTATTGGGATAGGGGTTTGGGTTGTAAGTTTTGTGGGATAGAGCTTTCCTTGAAGTCTGGGAGGACTATTCTCCTTAAGAGGCCGAAGGAGTTTAGGGAGGTTGTTGATGCAGCGGTTGAAGAAGAGGTTTGTAAACATATTACTTTAACTACTGGTACTCCTGGAACTCCGGATAAGGGTGCAAAGTTGCTTGCGGAAATTGTGCTAGAAGTGAAAAGCCATCATAAGGTTCCGATTCATGTTCAATTGGAACCACCAAACGACTTTAAGTATATAGAGGAACTTGCTGATGCTGGAGCAGATACAATTGGTATTCATATAGAAACATTTGATAAAAAAGTGTTTCATGAAGTTTGTCCAGGGAAAGGGCGTATTGGGATGAAAAAGTTTTACGAGACTTGGAAGAGATGCGTAGAACTTTTTGGTGAATGCCAGGTTAGTACGTACATTATTGTTGGTTTAGGGGAAAGTGTTGAAAGTATTATAAAGGGTTCTGAAATAGCAGCGGAAATTGGTGTGATCCCCTACATTGTACCCCTGCGTCCAATTATTGGAACTCCCTTTGAAAATAGGTTCCCCCCTTCGCCAGAAGCATTAACTCATATCTATCGGGAAGTAGCGCAAATACTACGTGATTATGGGGTTGACCCGCATAAAAATATTGCAGGATGCGTAAGATGTGGGGCATGTTCTGCGTTAACGGAGGCCTACGAAAATAAATTATGATAATTGTATATGCAAGCGTCTTTGCCACATAATTTAGTTATTGTGGAATTATAGACGATATTTTTCTTTGTTTTTATTTTAAAGTAGCTTTGCTTCACAGTTCTTGTACAGGAAATTTTAAATGTGTCAAAATGTAATTAAAAGGAATAGTGGTGGGTTTGAGGCAAAGGAAAATAGTATTATCAATTTTATTTGCTATTATCACCATTGAGTTTGTATTCTTATGCTACTATAGGTTTCCGGTTTTAGAAGTAAAACCGTTAGAAATTAATGGCCCTTCTGTGGGTACAGTTGGTGAAAGGATAACTTTAACAATTACTTCTAATGGACAAGCAGTAGGAGATGCGCTTGTAGTGGTGGACAACCAAACTAAGAGAAGTAGACCTAATGGGACGGTGATGTTCGTTTTTTACGAACCGGGTAGGCATGTTGTTATGGCATCGAAGAAAGGATACAAGCCTGCTAATTTTACGATTGATATTTCCACCATACCGATTCGAGGGCTTTTTATATGTACAGACAACCCAAATTTCGAATATTTAATTGAGAAAGCAAAGGAGATTGGAGCTAATTATATACAGATAGTTTATTGGGTTGAGGTTCTAGTGAATGGGAGTATATTGCCTGATCAATATTCTCCTCATGGTTGGCATAAGGAAAAAGTAATCTCTCAAATACAAGAAGTTCATAAAGCAAGTTTAAAAGCTTACCTTCAGGTATACCCAGAATATTACGGTACTTTTGGTGCGCATGCTGGAGAACTCGAGATGGGGCCCGTTGAAAACCAGACGTTATTTATGCGGGAAATGGAGAAAGTTGCATTGGAATGGGCTAAAATAGCTGAAGAGTTACATGTTGAGCTTTTTTCGCCTGCATGTGAGCTGAACGTGTTTCTAAGTTGGGAAAACAACATGGAATGGCATAGACAGATACTTCCGAAGTTAAGAGCAATTTACCACGGGGAAATTGTTCAGAAAGGCGAGTTGGCGTGGCAAAAATATCGTCTTTTTCCCGAGGGTGATCTCTCATTTTACGATCATTATGCGGGTTGGGATTATGTTAATTCTGATATTTTTGAAAACGTCAATGGCACTAAAAGTCTTGAAGATTATAGGTCCTATATAAATAAAACCGTGTCCAATTTATTAATTTTAAAAGAGAAACATCATGCGAAAGGTGTAGTGTTAGGAGAAATAGGAATTCCTGAAGGTTCTTATGCAAGAGGAGTATTTCGGGAGAGCCATAGGCTAAGCGAAGAGGAATACCGCTTCATATTTTGGAGTATACTTTTTGAAGAATGCCAAGGAAAAGTAGACGGGTTCTTTTTCTGGGATTGGAATAGGGGTTCTAGTGTAGAAGAGTTAATAAAATGTTATTATAGAGGTTTGGGAAAAGACTGCATTAAAAAAGCATCATTAAAATTCAAAGAAGAAGCAATGCAAGCAATAGATAAGGCAGAAGAGGTTCTAGATCAAATAAAGAATTTTTCAAGTCTACTTGGAGAGAAGGCTGAATGTAGTTTGTTAAAGGCTAAAGAGGCTTTCGATGAAGGAGACTACATATTTGCGAAGTTCTGGGCTTACGAAGCATATAGTCTATATAGTAGAATTAACCTGCTTGGAATAGTTATTGATGGCTTAGGGGAAGATTGGGTGAAATATGAACCATTAGCTATAGATGATCAAAACGACGCGCCGCCGGGAGAAGACTTAACATCTATTTATGTTATAAATGATAATGAATATCTTTACTTTATGTTCGAGTTTGCTGATAAACCCAAAGCAGATATAGTCTTGTTTTTTGATGTCAACTTGGATGAGACATGGGACTACCATATTAGAGCATCCAAGGAATTTACTTTTCTCGCCAAAACTATACGGCCAGACTACCATGAATTCATTTGCAACCTAGAATACGCCTACGGAAATGTTGTAGAATTTAAAGTGCCCCTGGAGCCAGTCGGCTATCCAAATATGATTAAAATTCAAGCTGCTAGTTGGAGCATGGAGGCAGAAGACATATCAGACAAAATGGCGGGATTTAACTGGTTAAACTATACCATACAAGTTAGCGGTTAAAGCATAATCGGTCTTACAATTTTCACATAAGACCTAAATCTACACTTAACTACACTTCATACTGCGATTAAATGCTCTCTGCTATTATATTCTACAGCTTTCATCGCACATGTTCTAAAAGCTAAAACTGAGTACCCACTGCAACTTATCCAATTTTAATAATAAATAACAAGTAAAAGGGGGAAATAGGACATAATAGCAAAACAATGAAAACTGATGGGCCCGGTGGGATTTGAACCCACGACCAACAGGTTATGAGCCTGTCGCTCTTTCTGGGGTTTCAACCTAACCAGGCTGAGCTACGGGCCCTTAATTTATTTCTACTATATATCACTTTTATTAATGTATTGTATAGTAATTAAAAGTTTATTTTTTGGTAGATAACTCCTGAATTTGATTTTTGCTTTATGTTTGAAGATTACATTAAAGTTTGGCGCCGCCGGCCGGACTCGAACCGGCGACCACTGGGTTTCTACCTTTTGTTTTTGTTAACAGCTTCGCCTGTGGTTTTGTACCACATCCAGCGCTTTTGGCGGTTTTCCTCTACCATCTGAGCTACGGCGGCACATTTTTGTGCTGTTTATTTTAGTTTGTTGGTTGGGTATTTTAATTTTATGTTTGTTGTTTTGGTTTTCTGAGTATAGTTAGTGTTATTTGTTTTGTAATTTACATTAATTTCCAAGCTTTGTTAGATATGGTGTTTTAATATTTTAGAGGGGGATGTGGTGATGATTGGTTCTGTAGATATTTGGTGTTTTTAAATGTTGGATGGAAAACCTTTTTAGGTTTTATTATAATATGTCTTACAACTTTATGGTGTAGTTTCACAGCGTGTTTATGTGTTTTAATACCAGTATTTAATTTGTTGTATTTCTAGTGTTTAGACAAGTTTATCTTATTTGGTATTTAATGGTTTAGTGAGGGTTGCGAAGTGAGTAAAGAGAAAGTTGTGGGTGAAATTAAGCAAAGTACAATTGCAGAGTTTATGAGGAAGCGTACACAGTTAGTGGGCTTTGAATTTGGCTTTAATAAACATATGCAGTATGTCGCTGAGTTTTTAGATAATGCTCTTGATGCTATTGAGAGTTTTTATTGGAAATTTCCAGACGCTTATAATCTTGAAAATAATGTTTCTAATGATATTTTGGATGAAATAGTTAAATGCGCAAGAGAGATGATAGAAAATAGTAAAGAAGATGATTTGAAGGAGTTTAGAACCTCCGAGGAAGTCATTGAGCATGTTAGAGAGTTCATTAAACCTGTTAGAATGCTATTGGATATGAGAGAACCTGTGGTAGTTATTAGGCTTAGGGAGGTTAAAACTCCTGCTTTTCTTTCGGATGCCTATCGTGGAAATGTTCGTGTTTACGAATTTACAATTTTCGATAACGGTGGCGGAATGATTCCACAGGATTTGAAGAAGTTTGGTATCTATCTTGCTTCTAGTAAAAGTGAGAGGCTTAGGCAGACTCGTGGCTCTCAGGGTTTTGGCGCCCCTTCAGCTTTTACTGATGCTCAGAATACTACCGGTAAGCCTATTACCGTTGTTAGTAAGCATTATTCTAGGGATAAGGCTACTGTTGCAAGTTTCTTTACAACCACTAAAAACACTAAGGACTATGTAATATATCCTAAGAAAGTGGAGCCATCTTTTCCTCACGGTACATTTGTTAAGCTTTATTATTTGAATATCGTGTATAAGAGAGGTTATGCAGATGTTTATGTGGAAAGAGCAGCGTTATTGAATGCTCATGTAACTATTGTGTTTATCGATCCGTATAATGATGTTCATGTTTATCCTAGGAGAGTATCTGAGTTTCCTCCGGAGCCAAAATACGCTAAGCCTCATCCAGCCTCTGTGAATATCGGCGAATTTCAAGATCTACTTAGGGATACTAGACAGAAGACACTCCTTTCGTTTTTATCTAAAACTTTCTCTAGGATGAGTAATAAAAAGGCAAGGAAAATCATCGAAGAAACGAATAAGGAATTAAAAAAGCTAGGTTTGCCCCTGGTAGCGAAAAATACAGACCCAAAAAAACTAACAAAAAAACAGGTGGAGATACTTTTTAAAGTTTTTACTTCACAGAAGTATCTTGCTCCATCTAAAGACACGGTTGTTCCGGTTGGAAGTGAAGTTTTCAAAAAGGTTGTTAGAGAAATGCTGAAACCTGAGTTTGTGGAAGCTGTTACAAGGCCGCCAACGAGTGGTAAAGGTTTAAGCTATGTTGTTGAAGCGTGTATTGCATATGGTGGTGAAATACCTTATACTACGTCTTCATCGCAGGTTTTGTGGCGTTTTGTTAATCGTACACCTAAGCTTCGAGATAACAGTGATTGTGCTATTTGGAAAGCTGCTGCATCAGTTAATTGGAAAAACTATAAGCTCGATGTTTTTGAAAATGGTTTGCCTCGAGGCCAGGTTAGACTTTTTGTTCATGTGGCTGGTCCTTTTGTTCACGTTATGTTTAAAGGTCAGAGTAAACAGGCTTTAGCTGAAGATAAGCTTCTTATAAAAGAAATTAAATTAGCATTGGAAGAAGTGGCTAGAAAACTGCGATCCTATATTTCAGGGAAAGAAGCTGCTGATAGAAAAGCAAAAAGAGCATTTGTATTGTCTAAGTATGCTGAGAAATTTGCAAAAAGCTTGTGTAATATTTTGAAAACAGATGTGGAATTTGATGGCAGCATTAACCCAGAAATGGTTATAGAGAAAATGAAGTCCTCGATTGAGAGCGTTGAGAGAGTGGTAAAAGAGGTTGCAGTTGCTGAAACTAGTGGGAGTTAGGTGAGAATTCATGGCTGCGAGGAGGAAAAAAGAAGGTAAAAAACTTGCTGATAGAAAACCTGTTTGGGAACTTGATAAGTTACTAAAACGTGTGAGAGAACTTCGTGAACAATTAGCTAGGAGAAGGGAACGACTGGGAGCGCTACCTTCTAACGTAATGGTCGTAGAAGAGTTACCAGCAGAAGAAGTCCACAAAAGAATCCACAAAGTTGCTAGACAATTGTATGAACAGATAGAAGAAACTGGAAGACCAGTCCTTGAAATTCCTGCAAGGACATCTGACAATATTATATATGACGAAGATCACGACTTGCTTCTTCTTGGTCAAAAAAGAATAAGAAGAGTTTTTCATAGTCTAGCTAGTGTGGCAGATGCAACACGTACTATAAGAATTTTGGAAATAATACATGAGTTAATAGAAGAGGGAATACATGCAACGAAGCGAGAAATATTTTACAATGATGTTAAGCTTTTTAAAGAACAGAGGTTTAGTGACCATGTTATAGAAGACATAGCTGCTATGCTTGGAACAACACGTAATAGCACCCATGTTGTTGCAGCGGCGAAAGGAGCCGCCATAGGTAGACTCGTAATTAGAGATTCAGGAGATGTTATAGATTTAACTAAACTTGGAAGCGGTGGCTGGGCAATAACTCCGTTTTTAGACCAGGTTGAGATTCTTGAGAGCGATGCGGAACTGGTTTTGGTTGTGGAAAAGGATGCAGCTTTGATTCGTCTTGCTGAGGCAAAATATTGGAATAAACTACCGTGTATCATTATAACTGGTAAGGGTTCTGCGGACATTGCTACTAGAGCCTTTTTAAGGAAACTTGTGAAGGAACTTAAGATTCCAGCTTTTGCACTCGTAGATAGCGATCCCTATGGGCATTATATTTTCTCCGTTTATTTAAGGGGTAGTAAGAAACTTAGCTACGAAAGCCCGTTTCTTGCAACTCCGGAAATCAAGTTGCTGGGTGTTTTGAGTAAAGATCTTGATGAATTTAAAATCCCTAAGGAAGTTCGGCTCCCGATGACGAAGGCAGACATAGAAAGAACGGAACAGCTACTTAAGGAACCGTTTGTTCAGAGAAATAAGAAGTGGGTTAAAGATCTCGAATTGATGCTTGAGAGGAAAGAAAAAGCGGAGATACAGGCATTGGCTAGTCACGGCTTTAAATATTTAACTGACCAATATCTGCCAATAAAAATAGAAACTGGAGACTGGATATAATATTAAATGTTTTAAATTAAGATAACATTTATTGAGAAGATTCTACAGGTTTCAATATGGAAAATTTTTGTCTTTTATACTCCCTTCTCATCTTTGATAAAAACTTGTAAACTGTACCATGTGGAACTCCTTCTATAAGCATCATTATAGCCTTTTTTGCTACTCTAATCCACTCGTAATCGCCTATTAGCGTGACTGTACGCCCATATATGGATAAACTGACTCCTGTGGTTTCTTCGATTATTTTCCTTGTCTTTCCATTTTCTCCTATAATTCTTCCCTTTACTCTTCTCAGAGAGTTTTTAGATCTTCCGGTGAAATATGAAATGTCAATTATTTCGATCAGCTGTCCGTCTTTTAGAAGTCGTTTTGCTCTTTCCGGGCTGAATCCTCTGCCTATTGCTAAGATCACGTCTCTAGCTTTCCAGACAGCAAGTGGATCATCTGTTTTTGAAGTGCTCTCTATAACGATTTCTCCTGTTTTGCTGTCTACTGTGATTTTTGTTTTTGTTTCTTTTTCTAAGTACTTTTTTATCTCACCGTGTTTACCTATGACTACAGCTATTCTTTCTTTCGGTACCTTTACAAATTCTCTGCTAATCATCGTCTATTCCTCCGTGACGTATTTGTACGCTTCTTCTAATGTTGGAACCTCAACGCCTAAATTTCTAAAATATTTTAAAAGGTTTTTAAGGTCTCTCATCAAAAACTCTTGGGAAAGAGGGTGATTTAAAACAACAGACTGCGCCATGTCGATCAATACGGGACTACTGTCCCACAAAAGGACGTTATACTCGCTCAGGTCTCCGTGGACAAGGTTAGCAAACTTATACAGCCTTTTTACATATTCCAGTAAAATATCAAATATTCTTTGAGGATCTTCGGGTGGACTTTCTCTCATGACTGGTGCTGGAACACCATCTTTTCCGATAAATTCCATAACCAGCACATTTCCACGAACTACGATAGGTTTGGGTACCCGTACCCCTGCTTCATATGCTCTTCTCAAATTTTTATATTCCTTTTCAGCCCATGCAACAATTAATGACCTCATAGTTTTCTTTACGCCTTTAAACCTAGGGTCTCCATAAATGTACATCCACATAGTTTTTTTGAATTCTGATGTCGCGCTTTTGTATATTTTTACAGCGTACTCTTTGCCTCTTTCGTCCGTTGCCCAGTAGACATTGGCCTCCTTTCCAGTGCTGATAATGCCATGGAGTGTTTCAAATATTCCTTTGTTAACAAACCAGTAGAGTATAAAAAGCGTGGATCTATCAAAGACTCCTTCAGAAATTTTTAAATCCTCTGTACTTTTGATCCTTTTTTCTCTACGGCTTAACTTCTTTTCTAGTTTTTTCATCTTCTTTTCGTAGTCCTTCAAAATAACCCTCACCGCTAGAATTTAAGCATTCCCTTTTCTTCTAGCCACCTAGCTTGAGCTTTTGTATATCTCCAAGTAATGTCTCCTCTCGTTTCAAACTGCCAGTCCCAGGGCGCAACTACAACAATGTCTCCTTCCTTTATCCATATTCTTTTACGCATTTTCCCAGGTATTCTGCATAATCTAGTGTATCCGTCAACGCATTTGACTCTAACTTTATCTCCACCCAGCATTTGAACAACGACCCCAAGAACTTCTCCAGGACCTGGTAATGGTACTTCTCTAACCTCTGTTGGTTCTTCTATTCTTTTCCTTTTAGGCATTTTTATTCCTCTTCAATAGTGCTATATTATTCTCTTTTCATTATTTTGGGAAATAGATAAAGTTTTCCCTTAAATTTTATGGCTTCTATTTCTTCCCCCTCTATGACATCAAACGGAATATCATCTTTATCGATTTCCAAGGAGGAATAGTTTTGTAGGTTCATAAGTGTTACGTGTTTTTTAGATATGGAGACAACCATAAATTTTTCGATTTTTTCCTGTTCGATATTTTTTGCATCTTCTCTCCAAAAAAATTTAATTGGAATGCTCTCTTCCCTGCCTAATACAACATTAAACACCTTTAATTTTCCTCTGGAGGGTAGATCTTCTAAAATAAGGAGAATACGTTCATCAATTTCGAGAAGGTCACCCTTTTTAAAGGGTAGAAGTCTAACGGAAAATGTTTGTTGATATATGTTTTTACTTGTTTGTCTGTCCTTGCTTATTATTTTTCTGGTTTCTACGATTTTTGCTCCTAGGTCATCGCGTAGTTTATAGGTGATCATGCGTGCGATTCTACTAGATCCAAAATAGATGTCTATTCCTCCTCTGGTTCTCTTGATTTTTGTTATAAATGCTTCTTTGTCTTTCTCTCTTTTGCTAAGAATGTTTTCGGCGAGTTTCAGTGTGAAATTCAAGGCTTTATCTACTTTTTCCGATTCTCCTCTAAGTTGAATGATGGCTTTGAAGTGTTCTCTAGTAATTTGCGCACACTTCTGGCATACCGTTAAGTGTAAATACAATTTAAGGGTTTTACTTTCCTCATAAACTGGAAGATTTGGGGACGGTTTCCCTATTCCAATAACTTCAACTATGGCAGTGATTACCTCTTTCTCCCTCTTCTCAAAATTGATATTTTTAAATGATATTTCAACCTTTCCGTGTTTTTCAATAAGATAAGGTGCTTTTATTTGTAGTATTTGTTGAACAACTTCTTCCATTTCAGATGTTTTGACTCTAATCCATTTATCACGATGTTTAAAAGCAAGACATTTACGACAAACATCGACCTTTACATCTTTTACGTCGAATAATGAATAAAATTTGCGATAACACTCAATGCATAGGCCATTGATAATTTCATTTTTATCAAGAGGTTTCCCACATTCTATGCAAAACAGTTTTTTACGATTTAACGACATATATTAACACCTAAAACGTTAGTATAAATTTCTATATACCAGCATAAACGTTAAATGTTAGAAGGAGACATGTAAGAGGTTAATTATATCATTTTTATAATTTGAACGTGAGGAATCCCTGCAATTTTTATGACTGCTTCCTCTATTATAAGTCCTTCTTCGATTAATTTTCTAATGATATTTTCACCGACTATGTTTGCTATGGTTGCTTCTTTAATGGCGTCTATACCTTCTTTAATTGAAACCAATTGTCCACCGTAAAAGTCTTCTTTAATGTGTAACCTTAGTTTTCCTTCTTCGAATTTCTTACCTAGTAAATTTTCATCACAGACTGCTACAACGACGTCCTTTTGGACCCGTCTGATTTTTAGGTAGACCCGCATCTTGTGCACCATTGCAAGTTAGGTTAGAGGGGTTTTATTGAGGTTCTTGCGCCACAAGCTTCACAAACTAGGAACCAAAACCTTCCTTCTCTAACTATTCTGGTATCTGGTTTCTTACATACCGGGCAAATGACATATAGTTGAGCATATCTTTTAACAATTTCATTTAATACGTGATTGGAAAATTGCCCTTTAAACGCAGCTCTAGTACCTTCAATTTCACCGGCTGTCGCTAGTTCTCGGAGAAAGAATTTTAGAACATGTTTAACATCTCTGTTAAGTATATCAGCGATTTCCTTAAAGTTTTGGATTATAGTTCTTTTACCTTCTATGAAGCTGACAACTTTTGGTATCTCGAACCGTCTTTTTTCAAATACTTCTTTTGGTAGTTGGGCGTATGCTTCCTCTAATAGTTTTTCGTAGTCGTACTTTTCCACTGCTCTTCACACTCCAACTTTTCTATAGTGGTTTGGCTTGTTTTCGTAGATTTCTCCTCTACTCATAAGGATACGTAGCACCTTTTGAAGATTTTCCCTAGGGGGGTTACCTAGCTCTCTCATCAACTCTCTTATGTGGACTCCTTCGCCTTTATCTAGTCGTTCGACAACGTCTAAAACAGTTGTTTCAGATATTTCAGTCAATTCACTCTTCGATCTCTCCAGCTTGTCGTACATAATTTCGAGTTCTCTTAAAATCTCCCAATTAGGATCGTCAATCCTAACAATTATCTCTGGCACTATATAGATTTCTTCTCCAAATTCGCGAACCTTGCCGAATACGTCAATGATGTCGCCTTCGTTGTATTTTTCGATTAGTGTAACGTCTTCTCTCCATGCTTTTATTCTAATTGTTTCTGTACCATCGTCTAAGACTAGAAATCCGTATGATTTGTCTTCATTTATAAATTTTCTAACTATTGTTGCAAGAACTCTAACTCTACTAACGTTTCTCCCATCGTAAGTGATGAACACTTTTCTATCTTTTTCTTGGATAAATTTTCCTCTTACAATATCTTCGATGTGAAGTTTGACAGCAGGTGCACGTTTCCTAATATTTTAGACCTCCATTTTATGTTTGGGCACGTGAAATTAGATCTTCGGCAGTTTTTTGTGCAAGTTCCATGACTTTATTCTCGTCTAAGATTTTAACCTCCCTGTTTTCCATTAAAATATTCCCATCAACGATTACTGTACATACATCACTGCTTTTAGCTGCGTAAACCAGATGAGAAATAATGTTGTGCAAAGGAACCAGCCTAGGATTCTTTAGATCAAGAATAACTATGTCTGCTTTTTTACCAACCTCTAAAGTCCCTATATCTTTATCAAGAAGTAAGGCTTTTGCACCACCAATGGTAGCCATCTCTAATACTTCAGTGGCGGAGGTAACTGTTGGGTCAAAGTTATGAGCCTTATGGATTATAGCGGATACTTTCATTTCTTCAAATATGTCTAAGCAATTATTGCTAGCTGCTCCATCGGTAGCTAGCCCAACAGCTACTCCGTTCTTTAGCATTTGGGGTATTGGAGCCACTCCGCTGGCAAGTTTTAAATTACTTACAGGGTTATGAGCTACTTTAACACCTCTTTTTGCGAGAATTTCTATCTCTTTTTCAGAAACCCACACAACATGTGCAGCTAAAACAGTGGGGTCTAAAATGCCGAGTTCGTCAACATACTCAATGACGCCTTTATCTTTTAAATCGACGGCAAAAGCATTTTTAATCTTTTCAGCTTCATCTCTGGTTTCAGCTAAATGAATATGTATACCGACATTGTATTTTTCAGCTGTCTCCTTAACTTTTTGTAGGTATTCTGGAGAACATGTGTAGGGTGCATGTGGACCAAACATCGTTGTTACTCTTCCGTCGCCCAAGCCTTGGCATGTTTTGACAATTCTTTCAGCTTCTTTGAGATCTTTTTCGCCTTTTTCCACGTTACCAAGTTCGATCATGCCGTGAGAGATAACTGCTCTAATACCGCTCTCTACTACAGCTTTTGCAGCCTTATCCATGTAAAAGTACATGTCAGCAAAAGCTGTTATGCCGGATTTTAACATTTCTAAACATGCGAGTAAAGTGCCTACATAGATGTCCTCAGGTTTCAAATGAGCTTCAACGGGCCAAATTTTTTGGGTTAGCCATTCGCTAAGAACCATGTCGTCAGCATAACCTCTAAGCAAAGTCATAGCAGCATGCGTATGGCAATTAACTAAACCTGGAAGAACCACTTTACCTTTGCCGCCAATAGCTTCATAACCACTATACTTGTCTTTCAACTCGCTTTCCTTGCCTATATCAACTATTCTATCGCCCTCAACTATAACAACACCGTCTTTCAGAATTTTATCTGGACGAATAACGACGAAGCTACCCTTAATCATTAGCTCCATATAGACCACCCATCCCTTGAACTTCAACAATTTATAGTAGTAAGAGAAAGCATCTTAAAAAAGTTGAGAAAACATTGCGTAATTAGCATCAATTAAAATATTTGAATTAAACTTCAAAATCCTTTAACTAAGAAGGATTGATAGGGTGATAGTTAATCTTAGTTCCATATAGTTTTAAAATGTTTGTGAGAAAACATTAAGGGGAGGTAGAAATGGCAAGGAGTCTAATAAAGGATCCAAATTTAGCAGATAAGGGGATGCAAAAAATAGAGTGGGTAGAAAATTTTATGTCAATTCTAAAAGAAGTGAGAAAAACTTTCGAAAAAGAAAAACCCTTCAAAAATAAGACCATTGCTGCCATACTTCATTTAGAAGCAAAAACTGCAGCACTGCTGAGAGTTTTAGCAGATGCAGGAGCAACAGTTGCAACAACCTCAGCAAACCCTGAAACCACTGATGATTCTGTAGCTGCTGCTTTGGCAAAACATCCAAATATACATGTTTACTCATGGCGTGGAGAAACCATCGAAGAATATTGGGAAAACATAAACAGAGTTTTAGACCATAAACCTGACATAATCATTGATGACGGAGCAGATGGAATAGTTTTGGTTCACCAAGAGAGAACCGAACTACTAGATAAGATAATAGGAGGATGTGAAGAAACAACCACTGGAGTAACTCGGATAAAAAACCTGGAAAGGGAAGGAAAGTTAAGATTTCCTGTTATAGCTGTAAACGATGCAAAAATGAAACACCTGTTTGATAATCGATTTGGAACGGCCGAATCATCTATATTTGGAATTTTAAATGCAACTAATTTAATGATAGCTGGAAAAACAGTGGTTGTAGCTGGTTTTGGATGGTGTGGACGTGGTTTAGCTAGTAGATTAAAAGGAATGGGTGCAAAAGTAATTGTATGCGAAGTTGACCCTATTAAAGCTTTAGAAGCCTGTATGGAAGGCTATCAAGTCATGAAAATGATAGACGCAGTAAAACAAGCAGACATAGTAATTACGGTAACAGGAGTTAACAAAGTAGTAAGGAAAGAGCATTTTGAAGTCGCAAAAGACAAGTGTATATTCTGCAACGCTGGTCACTTTGATGTCGAAGTTTGCATTCCAGACCTTGAAGAACTAGCTGTCAAAAAGAAGAAAACTAGATATTTTGGTTTGCCATACAACGATTATCTTGTTGAAGAATACGAGTTAAAAGATGGAAGAAAGCTATATTTGCTAGCTAAGGGTAGACTTGTAAACATCGTGGCTGGACAAGGTCACCCGGCTGAAGTAATGGACTTTAGTTTTTCACTTCAAGCGCTGTCAGCAAAGTATGTGTTAGAAAATCACGGTAAATTAGATCTCAGAGTCTATAAAGTTCCCGACGAAATCGACAAAATAGTAGCAGAACTAAAGCTTAAATCGATGGGAATAGAGATTGATCAATTGACTTCTGAACAAGAAGAATACATTAAAAGTTACGAAATTGGAACTTAAGCGATAAAAAGTTATAAAATACGTAGACCTGCTCAT
>Ga0180301_10000752_pt1 | contig 25350 bp, 23 predicted proteins | sample GuaBasSediGuay16_FD_121797 | JGI IMG/M metagenome (GOLD analysis project Ga0180301, IMG submission 121797) | Subseafloor sediment microbial communities from Guaymas Basin, Gulf of California, Mexico - Guay16, Core 4569-2, 12-15 cm | ecosystem: Environmental > Aquatic > Marine > Hydrothermal... | reverse complement strand
GGAGTTAAGACTTTATGAAAGAGAAATTTCACGTTTCCAGTTTCATGTTGATGATGAAACAATAGCTTATATTCTTAAGCATTTACCAGTTGAAGTTACAGGAATAAAAACAGACCCTGTTGAAGTTTCATCTTTCAGAAATATTCCAGGAATCGAAACAAACTGTGTCCGTGGAGGGGCTTTAAGAGTCGTAAATGATGGCATAGCAGGTAGAGCTTCAAAAGTTTGGAAAGTTGTAGATGAGCTTAAAATTAAAGGATGGGAGTGGTTAAAAAATATCATCGTAAAGGAGGTTGAAGCTGAAGAGGAAATTGGATATCTTCAAGATATTATTGCAGGCAGACCAGTATTTTCCCCCCCATCATTTACAAGTATTTCTGGAGGGTTTAGGTTAAGATATGGTAGAGCAAGAAATACAGGGTTATCTTGTGTAGGAGTACATCCTGCTACAATGGTTATTGTTGACGGATTTATTGCTGTTGGAACTCAGCTACGCTTAGAATTTCCATGTAAAGGAGGTGTTGTAAGTGCTGTTGAAACAATAGAACCTCCAATTGTAAGATTAAAAGATGAATCTGTTGTTAGAATCGAAAGTTTAGAGGAAGCACTAGAAGTTAAAGATAAGATTGAAAAAATTCTCTTCCTAGGAGACCTTCTAATCTCCTATTCAGAATTTTTTGAGAATGATAAAAATCTTACTCCTTCAGGATATGTTGAAGAGTGGTGGATTTTAGATTTTAAAAAAGAAATAAAGGAAAAATTTCATGACTCTCTTGAAAAATTATCAGAAAAGTTAAACATTCCATCAACACGATTAGAAGTTCTTATAAACGAATTCTTAAAAATTAAGCCTACTGTTGACGAAGCATTAAAAATATCCTTAACTTTAGACGTACCTCTTCACCCAAAATATACATATTTTTGGAGAAGATTAACATTAGATGAATTTTTTATGCTTAGGGAAACTTTAAAAAGACATTTAGAGGATTTAAACAAAATTAACAACAACTACTTAAAATTAGATTATAGTGAGAAATTAAAGGATATTCTTGAAAAACTTCTTATTCCCCATAAGATTGAAAATGATAAGATAGTTTTAAATGAAGAATTTAAAATTTTACATCACTGCTTAGGTTTAACCAAATTTAAAAACCTTCCACCTGACGAGAAAAACATTCTTAAAATTGTAAGTTTTCTTGCAGGATTCAAGGTTAAAGATAAATATTCAACTTTTGTTGGAGCAAGAATGGGCAGACCGGAGAAGGCTAAAGAAAGGAAAATGAAGCCTCCTGTACACCTACTATTTCCAGTCGGATTAAGCGGGGGGCCTCAACGTAACCTTATTGAAGCATCAAAAAATATTGTTGAAGTTGAGTTAGTTAACAGAGTTTGTAAAAAATGTGGAAAAGAAACTTATAGACCTATATGCCCCAACTGCGGAGAAAAAACAAACCCTCAAATTCTTTGCCCTGCTTGTGGTAGAAATTTAGCTAATAAAAATACTTGCCCAATCTGCAAAGTTGAAGGAAAATTTTACAGAAAACAGATTGTAGATTTAAGGGATGAGTTAGAAAATGCTTGCAAAAATTTAGGAATTCAGCATCCACCTGAAGTTTTAAAGGGAGTTAAAGGTTTAACAAATGAGAAAAAAATTCCTGAGCTTTTAGAAAAAGGCCTGCTTAGAGCAAAACATGGTTTAACTGTTTTTAAGGATGGGACAATAAGATATGATATTACAAATGCACCTCTAACACACTTTAAACCATCAGAAGTTAATGTTTCTATTGAGAAACTTAAAGAACTAGGTTATAATAAAGATTGGAGGGGGAAACCTTTAACAGATTCAAACCAGCTTCTTGAACTTAAAGTTCAAGATATAATTATCCCTGAAAAATGTGCAAATTATCTTGTTAAGGTTGCTAATTTTATTGATGAGCTTCTAGAAAAACTTTACAAGCTACCAAGATTTTACAATGTTAAAAGAAAGGAAGACCTGATTGGACATTTGATAATAGGATTATCACCTCATACATCTAATGGTGTTCTTGGAAGAATTATAGGTTTTTCAAAATTAAATGTATGCTATGCTCACCCATTATGGATAGCCGCAAAAAGGAGAGATTGTGATGGGGATGAAGATTCTATTATGCTTACATTAGATGTACTATTAAACTTTTCAAGAGAATATGCCCCCGAACAAATAGGCGGAATAATGGATACTCCATTACTTTTAACACCAATAATTAACCCATTAGAAGTTGATGACCAAGTTTGGTCTTTAGATTTATCAGTAACTTATCCTGAAGAATTCTACTACAAAACATTTGAAGAAGCAAGCCCAAGAGAAGTTTCAAAAAGCATGAATATGCTTATGTTTAAGCTTAATAAACCAGAGCAATATGAAGGTTACACCTTTATGCATAACGTATCAAACATAAATTGCCTGATTAATGAAAACATGTATAAGAAACTTAAAACTATGAAGGATAAGCTCCAAAAACAAATGCTACTGATGGATAAAATTGAGGGGGTAGATTCTAAGGAGGTTGCTAAAAAAGTTCTTGATGTACATTTTATGAGAGATATTGTTGGTAATCTTAAAGGTTTTGCAAGCCAACCATTTAGATGCAAAAGATGTAACGTAAAATATAGAAGAGTACCTTTAAAAGGTAGATGCCTAAAATGTGGAGGGGAACTTACTCTAACTGTTTACAAAGGTACAGTACAAAAATATCTTGGAGTTGCAGAATGGCTTACACAAATTTATGGTGTTGAAGATTACTACAAACAAAGAGTTGAACTAGTAATGAGTGAGGTTGAATCTGTTTTTGTAAAAGAAATGTTAAACGAGAAAAAAAGTAAAGTTTTAACAGATTTTATGTAGTAGCAGACGATTATATTACAAGTAGAGATGTTTTATCATCCAAATGCATATATACCATCAATAATAAATAAAAGCCCAGGTTTAGAAAAAAGAACAAAAATTCTGAACATTTTAGCTGAAAGGAAAATTAACTTAAAAAATTTACAACAAAAAACTGGAATAAAAACTTCAACATTAAATTATCATCTAAAGTTACTTGAAAAACATGGAATTGTTAAGAGAAGAAGGATAGGTAAAGGAGTAGTTATTGAAGAATTAGGAATGGGGCAAAGAACAATTAAGGAATATTTTTAACGAGTAAAAAGGTGTTCTACTTGAAAATTAGAATTGGATTTATACAGTTTGCAAAATTAGAAAACAAGAATTTAAATGTTAAAAAAATGAGAAAACTTCTTTTAAGGATTAAAAATTCAAGGATAGTATGCCTACCTGAAGCTTGGATTGGGAAAGGAGAAATTCTCACAAATAGAGAGTTAAAAGAGATTTATTCTCTTTTTGGCGAAATTGCAGCTAAGAGGGGTTTTTATCTTTTACTAGGAGGACTTCTCATCCAGAGGGAAGGAAAAGTTTTTTCATCATGCCCTATTCTTAATGATAAGGGTGAAGTTGAAGGTTTCACTGATAAGCTTTTCCCCTCATTAGCTGTAGGTGAAAGAAGCTTCTGTAGTTTTGGTGAAACATTAAATGTGTTTTCTGTTGATGGAGTAAAGTTTGGAGTAGCTATTTGTGTTGACGCATTTTATCCTGAGATTGTAAGAAGTTTAGCTTTGAAAGGTGCAAAAATTATTTTTAATCCCTCAGTAATACCCTTAGACCGAATAAATCTTTGGAAATGTATTGGAAGAGTAAGAGCTGCTGAAAATACGGTTTTTTACGCATTTATAAACAATACCTTGACAACTTATCCTGATGGAAGAAAAGTTGCAGGTCAAAGCTATGTTACAAATCCAAATGGAGATTTAATTTTTCAAGCTGGAGAGGAAGAAGGTGTTTTTGAGCTGGATTTAGATCTTTCACAAATAGATGAAATTCGAAAAAGATGGCCCTACTTGTCAGATATTAAAAAACGTAGGTTCACTTTTCAGATAAAACCTATTAAGCAGTAAAAACCCAAGGTATCAATCTGTCATCACAAGTAATCGCTAAAAAATTAATTGTATGTTATTTACCAGATAATCCTAAAAATTTTAAGCGTTCATCTGTAGAGAAAACTTTTTTGAATGTTTCTTCTGAAACATTTACCCTAATTTTTTTTGTTCTACCATAACGCCCAAGATTAACTATTCTAGCATCCAAAATACCAAGCATTGCAAGCTCTGTTAAAAGACTGTTAACTCTCCTTTGAGTTAAAGCTTCAACATTAAATCTTTCACATAAAACTCTATAAACATCATAGAGACTGCCAGTTGTAGCTTCATTGTTATTTTTTGATAGCATGTAGGCTGAATACAGTAAAATTTTTGAGTGAAGTGGTAACGAACTTAAAACCTCAAAAACGCGGTCATGCTCAATCTTTCTTTGAGCTTCTTGCACATGTTCTTCTCTAACAATTTTTTCACCTTTTCTTTCAGCAATTTCACCTGCAACTCTTACAAGGTCTAAGGCCCTTCTAGCATCTCCATGCTCAGCAGCAGCCAAAGCAGCACAAAAGTTTAAGGTTGATTCTGGAAAACTATTTGGCTGAAACGCTAACCTTACTCTTTGAAGTAAAATATCTTTAATTTGCTCAGCAGTATAAGGTTTAAAAACAATTTCCTCTTCACTAAGACTACTAATAACTCTAGGGTCAAGCATATCTTTAAAATATAAGTCGTTAGATATTCCTATAACACTAACCTTACTTTGAGAAAGCTCCTCATTTATCCTTGTTAAAGCATAAAGCATATCATCCCCATGGTTTTTAACTAAAACATCAACTTCATCTAACGCAACAATAAATGATACATTTAGATCGTTAATACGAGTTTTAAATCTCTTTAAAACTTCAGCTGTAGCCAGCCCAGTAAATGGTATTTTAACACCAATAGCAGAGCACATTGAAGATAGTATACGATATTCTGTGCCTATAGTTCTACAGTTCACATAGCATATAGTAACCTTTCTGTTAAGCTCTAAACTCTTCTTTTGGAGTTGTCTTAGAACATAGCGTGCAACAGCAGTTTTACCAGTACCAGTTTTACCATAAACAAAGAGGTTAGAGCATTTTAAACCTCTTAATGAAGGAGCTAAAATTTCACCAAACTTTAATATTTCCTCCTCTCTATGAGGAAGTTCGTCGGGTATAAAGTCATGTCTAAGAACTTCATGGTTAAGAAAGATTGAAGATTTATTGATAAATTTTTCAAAAATAGATTCAAGCTTGTTCATAGCCAAACCAGTTACACCTAACTAAGGTTCAGGTAAAAAGGAAAAATAAATTCTTATGTGCAAAAAAATGTGAAAAAAGAACAAAAAATAAGATTGAACATTTTGATCAATTTTACATGCTATTAAGCAAAAATTAACATTAAATCAAGAGTAAAGAAAGAGCAAAATGTGGTTGAAAAACTATAGAGATTTTACTAAGTTTTGTTTTTAAAAGTATGTGATAAAGATTTTTTAAAGCTTAGGGCATAATATCATAGAGGTTGCTAACTTTAGGATGAATATCTCTTAAAAATATTGTAGTTTCTAGCTTATTGAATTCTTCCTGAAGATTTTTTAGGAAAAGGTAAGCTTTCCACTGATTCTTTTTGATAAATGCTTTTAACATTAGGTACGTTGTATAATCGTTTGGATAGTTACGTATTCTTTTACTTTTTCTTTCAGGCAAGTAAAAGTATATTCTACGAAGACTTATACCTAACTCTTTAGCAATTTCCCTTGAATTAAAACCATATTCCTTGTAAAGATAATTGAAAAGCCTAATTCTCTCACTCTTAGGTATATAGTGTGCAAACCTCTTTAGTATTTCATCCACACTCATACCCCTCAATTTCCACTAGAGAATAAAGTTTTTCTTCTACTAGAGAGGAGAGAGATAGGTATTTATGTTTCCATCAAAAACTCTTAACTTAGACAACACTTTTTTAGACAAGTTTCCTTAGAATAGACCAGTATAACGTAATTTTCCAGTGGAAATTAAGGGGTGTCTACATTGTTAACTTAACTTTCACCTGAAAGTTCAAGACTATCCTTAATTCTTTTACTTATCCTGTAGGTGTAAGGTATTGTTGTTGTATCACGTTCAACATATCCTTCAAGGAAAAGTTTTTTCATAAGCCTTCCTGAATGCTCTCTAGTCTTACCTATAATTTCCCTAATTTCTGATGCAGTCTTAGGTCCGCTTGTTGCTAAAACTTTTAAAACTTTCATTTCAGTTGCTGTAAGTCTAGCAAACTTAATATCCTTAATATCACCACCCCATTTTCCCCTTTCCTCTTCAAAAATAATTTTTCTTTGAGAAATTCTTGACTGCAAAATATTCTCACTAAACTTCTTCTCCAGGGATAGAACTTTATCCTTAAGTGCTTGAAGAGATCTTGAAAGAGAAACTTGAACTTCCATGGTCTTCTTTAAACCTTCAACAAGGGGTTGAATATTTTTTTCATTTTTCACATCATCTAAATCTAGGGATAGTTTTTCAATTTTTAATGCTAGATCTTCAACAAACCTTTTTAATTCTCTAAGTCTTCTATCTAACCCTCCTATTGAAAGGTAAATAGGCGTATATTCATCAGGTGTTTCCCTTTTCTTTCGGGCCTTGATAGTAAAGTAAATTCCAATTATTAAGGTTAAACTTACGGTAACTGCTAGAACTATTATTGTTAAATCTATAAGCATTAATTTACCTCCTATAATTTTGTGATATCACGTGATACGTCACAGGTGATGTGAGAAAAACATCAAACATCACACTAGAAATCACAACTTTTCTATTTTCCTTTTGTAAGTTTTTTTCTCCGTATTTCAGCTTCAAAACACTCCTTTTTACTTACTATTTACCATAATTTATGGTAATAAATCTTGTGGTGATGTTTTTTAGGCTTTTCTAGGTCACACTTCATGTTACTTGTGATTTTTTGATGGTGTGATATCACGTGATGTCACAGATGTTTCATGGATAAGTACTCTGATATTGTTTCCATAAGCTTATTTTGAATCTTCTTTAGTGTTTCAGGATCCTGTTCTTCAACATAATCTCTTAGCTTATTTGAGACTTCTATTGCTTGAAGTAAAAGGGTTGTTGAATCGGCTATTTTAAGGTATCCTAGGAGAAAAATTGTGAAAATAGACCTTATTATATTCATTTTGGCTTGTTTTAAAGTCCTATTAAATGCTCCTCTGCTAATTTTTCCTTTTAATCTCATTTCTGCTTTTTCTTCAGTTTTTACTCTTTTTTCTCGATAATTAGTGGATAAAATTTCAATTAGAACAGTTTCCAACTGTATTTTTGTTAGATGGCTGTTTTCTAAGAGTATTTTTAATATTTTGTCATTTTCTAAGCTTCTTAGCAAATTTTGTACCTCATTTGGGTTCTGCAAACTAGCTTTCACTCTCCCTTTTCCAGTGGATACAGTTTTGTATACACTTTTAGAAGTTATAAGCTTAACCAAGTCATCCAAAAAATTGTATACTACTACATGGAAATTTTCTCAGAGATAGATTTTCTTCCAAAAAGTCTTTCGCATACCCTAATAACCTTATCACGATGTTCAGGTAATGTATACACTCTAACAATATCTATAAACTCTGAGAGTGTAGCTAAGAGAGGTGAGATATCTTTAATCTTTTGAGTAACAATTCCTTCAGGAGTTTTCCTGTATACTAAAATCTCTGAACGTTTTCTTTCAATAGGATTTACTGGTACTGATGGAACCTGAGGAACATCAATTACAATATAATCTGAGTCGATTCCTGCTTCGTCACCTATTTCTGATTCAATCTTTTTTCGTATACTCTGTTTATTGATAAGATTTGTTAGAAAATTGTTTCTTTGATGAATTACTACCTCATATGTGCTTTTAAACAATCTTCTTTTCTTTAAGTTAGAAAAGATCTTATAAGATTTCGAAAGTTTTTCTTCCTTTTCATTTTTTAATGATTCTAAACCAACTAAAACCTTATAGTCATCAAGCTGAAGGAAGTCTTCTAACGATTTTAATGGATACAAACCTAATTTTTCATGGGCAAAATCCATACATCTAGATATCATAATGTTTGCTGCTCTTACTGCTCTGTGAAAATAAACAACATTAAACATTTCAATTCTTGCTATAATGTAGGATTCTAAAACTCCGAAAGCTCCAGAATAATCTGCAGCTATATTATTACCTACAAGGTCTAATGATTCTATTAATCTAAAAAGGTCTATTTTTCCATATTCAACACCTGCAAAATATGAGTCACGTAGCAGATAATCCATAATATCTGAGGAAAAATGCCCTGCAATAACTTGGTTAAGAAATTTTTTATTTTTTTCTAATTTACCTACAGCTAGCTCTGAAATTTTTCTCTTAGAGTATCCATGTTTTTCAAGGATATCTCCAATTTCAGTTTCTCTTATTATTCTTTGACTCAAATCTTCATGAGTTAGATTGCTATATTTATCTAAAATATCCTCATAAACATGAGAAAATGGTCCGTGGCCAATATCGTGAAGTAATCCTGCAAGTCTAAGTTCTTGAACCTCATCTCTTGATATATACCCTTTTTCTAAAAGGTGATTTCCAATTAAACCTGAAACATGCATAACACCTATAGAATGGAGAAATCTTGAGTGAACTGCCCCTGGATATGTTAATTCTGCAACTGCAAGCTGTTTTATTCTTCTAAGTCTTTGGAATGGTGCTGAGTCAATTATGCTTTTTTCAATTTCTGTAAAGTGAATATAACCATGAACAGGGTCTTTTATTTCTCCAACCTTTTTTAGTAGGAACATTATTATTATCCTCTTAACTATTCTAAGCTTCTTATAAGCTCAAGTAAAACTTTACTAATATGAACATCATCTCCATTATAAATAAAGACGGATGAAAATGCTATCTTATTAAATTTTGAAGATAAATATTCTGCTAAAAGTCTTGCAAGATTCATGTTTTTATGCCCAAAAACTACTGTTGATGTTGAGGGTGTTAAACCTGTTTTTGGTGTTGCTATAGCTATTGTACCAATCTTAACCTTATCTTTTTCAAAGAAAAATCCAAAAACAGCATTTTCAAATTCTACAATATAGGCTGTGTAACTTCTTTCCCTGAATTCTGTAGATTTTATGGAGGTTTTTGGGAAACTCATAAGGCTGAAGCCATCCTTATTTATCTAGATTTCACCATAGAATTTAAGGGTTAAAGCTATGGTTAAAAGGAGAAAGTGGATGCTTAGGGTTTTAAGTGTTTTAGAAAAACATTTTGGCGAAATTAATTTTAATCTTGGTGACCCCTTTAAACTCTTGGTTGCAACAGTTTTAAGTCAGCATACCTCGGATAGGAATAGTATTAAGGCTTTTAAAAGTTTAGAGGAAAAGATTGGAGTTAAGCCTGAGATTCTTGCAGAAAAAAGTGTTAAAGAGATAGGTTTAGCTATAAGGCCTGCAGGCTTATGGAGAGTTAAAGCTAGAAAGATTAAAGAGCTTTCAAAAATTGTTCTAAAGAAGTTTGATGGTAATCTTTTAACTCTTAAAAACTTACCATTAAAAAAGGTTAGAAAACTTTTACTTGAACTTCCTGGTGTTGGTGAAAAAACTGCTGACGTTTTTCTTGTTTTTGGGCTAGGTAAACCTGTTTTCCCCGTTGATACGCATCTTTTTACCTTAGCTAAGAGGCTTCAAATTTCAGATTCTAAGGATTATAGTGGTGTTAAAGCTGCTTATGAGAAGCTTATACCTTCAAAGTTGAGGGGTAAAGCTCATCTTTTACTTCTGCACTTAGGTAAAAGCTACTGTACTGCTGGAAAACCTAAATGTAGTGTTTGTCCAATTTCAAGGCTTTGTCCTTACCCGGAAAAAGTTTAATCTTGGTGATTTTATGATTAGAGTTTTAGCTGTTGAAGATGGAGGATTCCCTATTGAGGCTTTTTCCTATAAAAAAAGAAATATTAAAGCCTTTTTTGTTGGTGTTTTAGTTGAAGATTTTAGAGTTAGGGATGTTTACATTTTTAGGATTTTGGTTGATGGTCGAGATGCAACAGAAAAACTTATGGAAATGCTTAAAATATGTGGGAGTATGGTTGATATTATAATGTTGCCGTCAATAGCTTATGCTGGATTTAATCTTGTAAATCCTTTGGTAATTTGGGAGAAATTTAAAATCCCAATTGTAGTTGTAAATCCAAAAAAGCCCAACTTGGAAGCAATAAAAAATGCTCTCCAGCTTCATTTTAAAGATTGGGAAGAGAGATTCAAAATTTTTTGCAGGGTTGGGCAACCATCACCTATTAACGTTAACAATAAAACATTATACGTCTACATGTTTGGTTTAAATCCTGAAAAAGCTGGAGAGATAATTAAAAAGTTAATAGTTTTTGGAAAAAAACCTGAACCTTTAAGAATAGCAAAAAAGATAGCTCAAGGATTAGGTTATGTAAGGTAAGTAGTGTTCAATAAAGTGGAGATTTTTTCCTATGTCCAAAAAATTGAAGGCTTAAAACTGATTTAACGCTTTTTAAGATTGATAAAATTTTTCTTACCTCTTTTTTCTTATTTCAATTAAACCGTTTTTTAAAATTTTTACGTAATCTCCTGTTCTAATTACCTTGATTGGATCTTTTTTAAGCTTATCTATTAATGGTATGTTTGCTAATGCACATCCAGATGCAATAATTACTTCTGTTTCCCTGTTTATTATTGCTTTAGGTGCTGTTCCAAGCTTAGCCATGGAGTAGATTACGTAAGCTCCAACACTGCTACCCTTTCCGTAAGGGAAAACTAAGATTTTACCTGTGATTTTAGCATTTTCAAGTTCATGTCCCTTCTCGATGATTAAACCTGTTTTGGGGTTTACTCCACCAAAAAAGGATATTGGCTGGCTTGTTACCAGAGCAAACCCTTCACTTTCACCTTTAACTAAACTTCTACCTTTAACTCTTAGGATCCTCAATTTTCAACAGCAAATTTTACACATTCTTCTAAACTTTTAACTTTAACTTTAAACCCCATATTTTTAAGGTAATATGCGGCTTTAGCTGAATCTGTAATAATGCCCTTAATTTTAAATTTTTCAATTGGTGCAACAACCATGCAAGTATCCCTTAAGACAAAGCCTCCACACTTTAAGATTTTACTTATAATCCCAAGTTTTTCAGCTTTAGCATAAACTCTCTTGGAAGTTGAAACATAAAATTTTTTAACAATTTTTTTATTATTTAAAGATTTGCTTAAATTTTTAAGTTGAGTTAGACTGTAGTGTGGGCATCCTAGAAAGATAGAGTTAAAATCTTCCTCACCTGAATTTAATTCTTCAAGGCATCTTTTAATTTCAAATCTTGAAACTTCAAATTTTTCTAAATTCTTTAACAACCCTTTTTTACTAAAGATTTTAGCTTCAGGTGTTATTTCTTCCACATGGTATAAGGCTATATTCCCTGAAGAAGCTAAACCTGAACCTAAAATTTTAAGCTCATCTAAATTATTCACGTTTAAACCTGAAAAAATTGGTACGCTGTTTGGAAATGCTTTACCTATAAAATAGCCTAAAATGCTAAGTTCTGACTGGTTTAAAGGTTTAAATTTAACTTTAATATGTATAGTTGGTTTTCTGTTTTCGCTTAGATGGTATCCATAGTAGGGAGTTTTACCTGTTAAAGCTGAGGCTAAAGCTGATAAGCCGCTTTCCCTATTTGTTCTGGCTGCTAAAACAGAGTTAGCGTAGATTGCTGCTGAAGTTTCAGCCCATGCAATATTTTCACCCATTTTAGGTTTATTCCCAGCAAGGTAGGGTGTGCAGGTGCATTCACATCGGGCTCCAATCTTATTAAAAAGGCTTAGAATTTTAAACTGTTTTTTAGCAAAATCTTTATCTATGTTAAGCTTAAACCATAAGCTTCTATCCATACCCATAGGGTTAATAGTTGTTTTAACTTTAACCCTAACATTTTCAACTGTGAATTCTTTAAGAAGCTTTAAGCCAAAATCACCAATATTCTTGTAAGATACTCCTGAAATATGGCAACTTTTAACATTGATAAGTTTTTTTGCTTCAAAAAGTTCACCAACAGTTACAAGTAAACGCATACATTTTGCTAAAACTTCACCATATTCACCATCAAGCATTTTTTCTTCTTCACGTTTAAGATACAAGAAAATTAAACCTCTACTCTCTTCTTAAAGCTACTACAGGGTCAAGTTTTGAAGCTCTCCATGCAGGATAAAAACCAGCAATAGCACTTACAATAACGGAGAAAATCCAAATAAAAAGTAATCCTCCAGGAGAATATACTGGAGTTATTCTTACTGAATATTCTGCCCCTATTGGTAGGTTAAGTAAAATGTAGCCTAAACCAACCCCAAATATTAACCCTAAACTTGCACCAACAATCCCTATTACTACTGCTTCACCTAGAAAAAGCACCATAATAGTGCTATTTTTAAACCCTAAAGCCTTTAAAACACCAATTTCTCTTGTTCTCTCAATAACAGAGGTAAATAATGTTGTAACTATACCTACAGCTGCAACAATAAGGGATACTGCAGCAATACTTAAAAGAAAGACAGAAAAACCTGACATAACCTTTTGAATAGTTGCAACTGCAGACTTCTGCGACATAACTCCAATATTTCCATGATACATTTCTCTAATTTTTTCAGCAACTTGCTCAGTTATATCTACAGATTTTGTTACAACACAAATAGCATCATACTTTCCACTAGTTTCAAAAAGTGAGGCTGCAGCTACCGGGGAAATTACTACTGCACGTTCAAATTCAACAGCAGCACCAACACCATGCTCCTTTAATATACCCTTAACCACAAAACTTCTACTTTTTGTTTCAACTTTTTGGACACCTGTAACTTCTTTAATAACATTATACTCTAAGGTTACAACCTGCCCAAGCCTAACAAGGGGTGTAGTTCTACCTGGAGGCTGCTTAATTGTATGTCCTACAACAAGCCCTGTAGCATCATAGGGTGAAACAAATTGTCCTTCTTCTAATTCTAGGGTTGGTGTTATTTTAAGAACTTTTGTTTGGTCAACTCCTGTTACTGTTACACGCATCTCTTGGCCTCCAACCTTTAATGTTGCATAGCGTATTATAACTGGAATAACATCATCAACTCCAGGTATTTGCTTAATCCTTGTAACAGTTCCTTGGTTTAGCTCTGTAGGGTTTGTTTGACTTCCACCAGAACCGGTTCTTATTACAGGTGCTTTTGTTACTATTAAAACGTTGGGTGCAAGATTTTGGAGAGCTTCAGTAACATAAGCATTCATACCTTCCCCCATACCGTTAATAGAAACCATTAAACCTGAACCTATGATAACCATCAGTATTGTTAAAGCTGACCTAAGTTTCCTATCTTTTAAAGCTTCGAAGGAAAAGCGAAGAAACTCTAAGATATTCAATTTACCTACAAAACTTTAAAATGTTTATAGCCCTTATAACCTTTAAATTTTAAAATTAAGCTTGCTAAGAATATCTTTAACTTTTTGATTTTCAGGTATTTTAGCTTTTTCAAATTTTTCTTTAGGCTTATTAAGCGGAATTGTAGCATCAAATCCAGCTTTACATGTTAAGCCTGTTTCCTGTTCTGCTGATGGGTCTAAGCTTGAACCTCTAACATTTTTAATGATTATTAAATCTTCATCTGCTTGGAAGCGTGTAGCTAAGGCCCATTCAACCGTCGAGAGATTATCTACATCAATATCTTCATCAACAACAATTACATGTTTAACACTTGGATGAGCTGAAAATGCGGCTAAAATTGCATTTTTGCTATCTCCTTCAATCTGCTTTTTAAGTGATATAACTACATGAAGCCAACCGCATCCTCCATCAGTAAGTCTAACAGCTTTAACTGTTGGAACAACATTTCTTACTGCCTCCCATATTTTAGCTTCTCTTGCTAAGCCCATAAGCAATTTATGCTCAAACCCAGCTGGAATTAATGCTTGATATATACAATCATTTCTACGTAAAACATTTACAACCTCTACTAAAGGTTGAAGTCTAACAGCATCATAGGTTCCTGTAATATCAACGAATGGTCCTTCTTCAACCAACTTATTAAGTAGGATACGTGCTTCAAAAATTATCTCTGAATTTGCTGGAGCTCTAGCATTAACATTCTCACACTCAATAAGCTTTAATTCTCCGTTAAGCATCCTGTTTGCAACATCAAACTCACTAACACCAAAAGGTGCTGGAGAAGAAGCTGCAAGTAAAATTGCAGGATGATTTCCTATTGAAATTGCAATATCAAGGGTATTTTTGCCTTTATCTTTAGCTATTTGGCAAAGTTTGTATAAGTGTCGTGGAACAATTCTTATAGCTAAATGTTTTTCATCTAAAACTTGGAGCCTATGAATAGAAACATTTTCAACTTCTTCATTATCAGGGTTTTTAGCTGAAATTATGGCTGAGGTTACATATGGATATTTGTCACAATTATAATGAATTAAAATTGGAAACTTCTTAAGGTTAGGTTTCTCCTTAACCTCTTTAACTTCCCCATCCTCAACAATTTTAGTTTTCAGAGGATTTTTTAATGCTTCAAGAATTTTATCATAAAGTTTTTCTTCATTAATATTTAAAGCTCTACAAATTCTTTCCCTACTACCACAAATACCCGCAACAACCGGAATTTTTGCTTCTTTAACTTTTTCAAACATAACTGCCTTGTATGGTTCAAGCTTTTTAGTTATGAAAGGAATCTCAAATTTAACTGAAACTTCTTCTTTAATTCTTAAAGCTTTATTTTCCTTTTCTAGAAGGTTAAAAAATTCTCTTAAACTTGGCTTTTTCATTTAACTATCCCCATAAAGCTAATATCAAGTTAACTTGCCCTTATCTTTAGCTATGAAGAAGGCTTCTAGTTCTGATTTATGATGAAGGCTAGATTACCTGAGCATCAAGTAAAGCTTAAACTACTCCTCCAACCATAAAGGCTAACATTCCTATTATCATCCATATAAGCGAAATATTCTTAATTTTTCTAGCATTTTCAGCTGAAGAATCTCTTATAATCGATATTGATGATAGAATAAAACCTAAGCATGAAACTCCAACAATTGGAGTATACCAGTAGGAAGCTAAGTTAAAAATTATAGGTGTTAGGCTTAAACTAACAGCTAAAAAGTAAAGTAATCCACCAACTTTTGCTGCAAACTTTTCACCTTTTACTATAGCTAAAGTTTTAACATTCCTAATCTTATCTCCTTCAACATCAACAATCCCTTTAATAACTTCTCTACCCGTATTTGCTAAGAATGCTATTAAAGCAAAAATTAGAAGAAGCTTTGAAGGAAAATATCCTGCAATAAATCCTCCATAAATAAATGGTACTGCAACACAACCACTAACCATAAGATTTCCAAGAAAGCCAAATTTTTTACCCTCTGCATTATAGTATGTTGAAAGCAGATAGGCAAAAACTGCAACAAGAAAAATGTTTAAACTTAAAGTGTAAATGCTTGTAATTGCTGCTAAGAAGAGCCCTATCAATGCTAAAGTTAAAGCAAAAATTACAGCCTCTTTAGGGTTTATAAGTCCTGAAGGAATAGGCTTTTTTGGGTTATTTTTTAAGTCAACATATCGGTCAAAATAGTCATTTATAACCATAGCACTACCAGTTAAAGTAAAGGCTGTAAAAAAACCTAGTATGCTTGGCACTGTTTGAAGTTTACCATTTAACGTTATAAATTCTCCAATAAGTACAGCAAACCCCATCATAAAACAGTTTATAGGTCTTAGCAGAGATAGGAAACCCTTGATTCTCTTAAGCATTACAAAAGAAACCCGGATTAATTTAGGCTATGAAGGGTTAATTCTTCTGTATAAGTCATCTCTTAGCTTTTTTCCTGTTTTTTTCTCCCACTCTTCTATGGGTATGCCATATTCTTTTTGAATTTTATCCCTATACCATTGAGGTATAACGTTAAATGTGCAGAATGGTATTATTCTTCCATCCGGAACAACGTAGTGTATACAGCATCTTTTAACTCTTTCAATATCCCAGTTGTAAAGATCTTGGAAATGCATCATACCTATAAATAATGTTTTATGGTGAAACTTACCTAAAGCATTATAGTTATGTTTAACAAGAATTTCAAAAAGAAGTCTTGGGAGATTAAGTCCTTTAGGTTGCTTTTCCTTATCTATAAAACTTCTAAGCTTTAGAAGTGTTTTAAGCATGATAACATATTTATTTTTCCCCTTAAAAACTTCCTCAGCCTTACTTTTTAAATATTCAAGTAGGCCTTCAACATCAACAAACCTTGTTATAGGTGTAATCTTACCATTTTCATCAATAAAAACATAGGTTGCCATTCCACATGCAAAATGAGCTGTTAATGCATATTGAGGTTTTCCTGTTAAAGCTTCAACAAACATGGAAATAGGGTAAACTGTAGGTACAGGGTAAAAATCATCTTTACATATTTCTCCATTGGTATACTCCTCTATACGCATAATAACTTCAGGAATAGTGATCCTAAACCTTTCCCTTTCAACTCCTGATATTCTGCCAACAAGAGAAACAGGTTGAAAGTTTACTCCACGAATAATATCAAGATTTTTTAATGCAAAACCTACTATTGGGCCAACTTCTTGGTCATTTACACTTTTAATTATTGTTGGAACAAGAACTATTCCAAGGCCAGCTTTTCTACAATTTTCCAGTATAGCTGGAATCTCTTTATGATTCTTAGGATTTGTTTTTTCTGTTGTACCATCAAAACTAAGATAAACAGTGTTTACTCCTGCTTTTCTAACCTGTAAAGCTAAATCTGGATTTAAAGCTAATCTGATACCGTCAGTGTTAAGTTGAACATGCTCAATTCCTTCTTCCTTACAAATTTTAATAATATCTAAAAGGTCGTCTCTTAAGCAGGGTTCTCCACCTGTAAGTTGAACAGCATTACAGGGAACAGGTTTTTCGCTTCTTAAAACTCTCACCATAAATCTAATCTGCTCAAGGCTAGGCTCATAAACATATCCTGCTCTTTCAGCAAAAAAGAAGCAATACCAACAGTGAAGGTCGCATCTATTTGTAACTACTATGTTTGCTAAGGCTGTATGGCTTAAATGTAGCTTGCAAAGGCCACAATCACGAGGACATATAGGTTTTTCCTTACTTATTGAAGGGTTTTCAATACCTCTCCAATCAACAGCAAACTTTTCAGCTTTCCTATAAAGCTCATAAGAAGACCAGTAAACATCTTTAAATTCTCCATGCTTCTTGCATTCCTTACTTATCCAAACTTTCCCATCTTTAACGTAGATTTTAGCATTAACAAGTTTAAGACATTCAGGGCAAAGGCTTAAAGTTTCTCTTAGTAAAACCTCTTTTCCAATTTCTTGTTTAAGAGTTGTTTCCGTAAACCTACACCACCAGCTGGCAACACTCAGATAAGCATGAATAGGCTTATAAAGTATTGTTTAGGTAAGGTAAAATAAAAATGTTTTAGGTTCATCCTTGACAGGTGAATATGGAAAATGGGGGTTAAAAAGCAGGTTAATTATGATGTAATTGTTGTTGGAGCAGGTCCAGCAGGTCTTATGGCTTCAAGAAAAGCTGCTGAAAAAGGTTTAAAAGTTTTGCTTGTTGAAGCTGAACGTAGATTAGGGTTTAAGGTTTGTGGTGAAGCTGTTTCAAAGGGAACTTTGGAGGATGCTGAAGTTACCCTTCATCAGAGCTTTATTTGTAATAGGATTGATGGAGTGTACGTGTATGCTCCAAATGAGAATAAAAAAGTCGAGATTGCTGGAGATTTTGGAGGATATATTCTTGATAAACCTGCTTTTTTAAGAAGATTGGCTTCCTATGCTATAAAAGTTGGTATTGATTTTTGGATTAATAGTAAAGTTTTTGATGTTAAACATTTTGAAGAGGGATATGAAGTTTATGTTAAAAATTTTGGTGAAATTTTAACTGTTAAATGTAGGTTTATTGTTGGTTGTGATGGTGTAAACTCTATTATTGTTAGAAAGTTTTTTGATAGAAGCAACTATAAGCTTATTTCATGTATTCAGTATAAAATGGTTAACTGTAAATTTGAAGATCCGCATAAACTTGAATTTTATTTTGGTAGAGAAGTTGCACCTTTAGGTTACGTTTGGATTTTTCCTAAAGATGAGTATACTGCAAATGTTGGGATAGGTGTGAGGGGTGTACCTGCAAAAAAATATTTAGATAAGTTTATTGAGAAGCATCCAGACAAATTTAAGAATGCTAAAATTGTTGAAGTAGGGGGTGCTCCTGTACCCATAGGTGGGGAAATAAGCAAAGTTGTGGATACAGAAAATGGTATCTTGGTTTGTGGTGATGCTGCTGGTCAGGTTATACCTCTAACTGGTGGAGGTATACATTCATCAATTGTTGCTGGTAAAGTTGCAGGTGAAGTTTTAGCTGAACATGTTAATGGAAATTTAGGTTTAGATGAATACCCTAAACGATATTCGTATTGGAGTGAGCGGATAATGAAAAGTTTAAAGGTTCTTAAAGTTTTGGAAAATCTTTCAGACCAGGAGTTAAATCAGCTTGCGGAGGTTTTAACAGGTGAAGATATAATTGACCTTGCTAATGGTTTAAATATTAGGAGGGTTGCTTTAAAACTTCTTAAACATCCAGTTTTTGCTTTACGTTTAGCTAAAGCTTTAATGGGGTAAAAATTTTGAGCAACATATCATCTATTGGTTCTGTTGAAAAATATTTGTTAAGGAAAATTAGGGAAGAGGGTGCAATACATTTAACATTAATTGACCCTGAAAATGTTACTCCTGAAAAAGCTGGAGAAATTGCTTCCAAAGCTGAAAAAGCTGGAACAAAAGCTATTATGCTTGGTGGTTCAACCATAGCATCATCAATCCAGGTTGATAATGTTGCTAAAGAGATTAAGAAAAATGTAAAAATTCCTCTGATACTTTTTCCGGGAAACATTTCAGGTTTAAGCAGGTTTGCAGATGCCATATTTTTTATGTCCCTTTTAAACTCTTCAAATACTTATTATCTTATAGATGCACAAGCTCTTTCAGCTTTAACAGTTAAAAAGTTTGGGGTTGAACCTATACCTTTAGGCTACATTGTTATGGGTGAGGGTGGAACAGTCGGGTTTGTTGGTTATGCTCGTTTAATACCCTATGATAAGCCTCAACTAGCTTTAATGTATGCTCTTGCAGGCCAATATTTAGGTATGAGGTTTATCTACCTTGAAGCAGGCTCAGGTGCAAAAAAACCTATACCTTCTAATGTTATCTCCCTTATCAAGAAGAATCTTGATATACCTTTAATTGTTGGTGGAGGCATAAAATCTGGAGATAATGCAAAAAAAGCTGTTAAAGCCGGGGCAAGTATTATTGTTACAGGTACTATTGTTGAAAAGGTTGAAGATGTTCATAAAAAAATTAGTGAGATTGTTAGAAGTATTGGAGGATAAATCTTAATGGTGGAGAAAAATTTTCAAGCACATTTTATGGAACTTCCAAGAAAAGTTGTTGTTGGGGAGAATATTCTTTCAAATGCTGGGAAATTTTGTAAAAGTTTAGGTTCTTTTTCTAGGATGCTTGTTGTTTCAGGTCCTCGTACATGGACTGTTGCAGGTAGAATTGTTTATGATTCACTTGTTGATGTAGGGTTTAATGTTGAATATTTAACTGTTGGTATGAATATAGATGAAGCTGTTAAACTTGTTGAAGCTAAGATTTCAGAGTTTAACCCTAATATTGTTTTTGCTGTTGGTGGTGGAAGAGTAATTGATATTGCAAAATATGCTTCATTTAGAAGAGGTATTCCCTTTATAAGTGTTCCAACATCTGCTTCTCATGATGGTATAGCTAGTCCTCAAGCTTCACTTAAAAGTGTTGGTAATATTGTTTCTGTTAAAACTCATGCACCAATAGCAATAATAGCAGATGTTAATGTAATCTTAAATTCGCCTTACAAGCTTACAGCTAGTGGTTGTGGAGATATTATTGCAAAGTTTACCGCTGTAAGAGATTGGATGCTTGCCCACAACATTAAAAATGAATACTACGGGGATTATGCAGCCAATCTAGCATTAATGAGTGCTAAACTTGTAGCTAAAAATGTAGAGTTAATTAGAGAAAATTCTGTTGAAGGTTTAAGAGTTGTTGTTGAAGCTTTAATTAGTTGTGGGGTTGCTATGAGTATTGCTGGAAGCTCAAGACCTTGTAGCGGCTCAGAGCATCTTTTTAGTCATGCATTAGATATTTTAACAAAGAATCGTGCTCTTCATGGTGAACAATGCGGTGTTGGAACAATAATGATGGCTTACCTTCATAGAATAAATTGGAGAAAAATAAGAAGTATTCTTAGAAAAATAGGTTCTCCTGTAACTGCAGAAGAACTTAATATTGAACCTGAAATTGTAGTTAAGGCTTTAACTTTAGCTCATAAAATTAATCCCCAAAGATACACGATTCTTGGTGAAAATGGTTTAACTGAGGAGGCAGCAAAAAATCTAGCAAAAAATACAGGGGTAATTTGAATAGCTGATGATAGGTTTATGGTTTTTAAATAGGTAAGCTTATATACTTCTGGTGTTAATGTCTAGGGTTAGTATATTACTATGGGGATAGGTTTTTACTAATATTAGCGGTGTATGGTGGTTTTTAGTTGAAACCTAAAAGCTTGGTTGGTATTGTTGGATATGGGGGATATGTTCCAGCCTACAGAATCAAGACTTCCGAGATTGCTAAGGTTTGGGGTAGAGGTGGTGAGGAGCTTCAAATTGATGAGATAGCTGTTGCAGGTATGGATGAGGATAGTGTGACGTTAGCTGTTGAAGCTGCAAGATATGCAGTAAAAAAGGCTGGAATTAACCCAAAAGAAATAGGAGCTATTTATGTTGGCTCTGAATCTAAACCTTATGCTGTTAAACCTTCAGGTACCATTGTTGCTGAAGCTATTGGAGCTTCACCTCACATAACAGCAGCAGATTTTGAGTTTGCATGTAAAGGTGGAACTGAGGCTTTACAAGCATGTATAGCTTTAGTTTCCTCTGGAATGGTTAAGTATGGGTTAGCTATTGGTGTTGATGTTGGTCAAGCTTCACCTGCAGATGAGCTTGAATATACTGTTTCTTCTGGTGGGGGAGCAATACTTGTTGGACCTAAAACTGATGATTGTATAGCCTATTTTGAGGCTTCAGCATCCTATGTGACAGATACACCTGACTTTTGGAGGAGAGCTGAAAGGCCGTATCCAAGTCATGCTGGAAGATTTACAGGCGAGCCTGCATACTTTAAGCATATTATAAATGCTGCAAAAGAATTAATGAGTGAGCTTGGCTATAAACCTGAAGATTTTGACCATGTTATATTTCATCAGCCAAACTTTAAGTTTCCTGTTAGAGTTGGTAAAATTTTAGGTTTTACTGAAAAGCAACTTAAAAATGGGTTGATTGTTTCAACCCTTGGAAATAGTTATGCTGGCTGTTCTTTGCTTGGTCTTGTTTCAGTTTTAGATATTGCTAAACCTGGGGAAAGAATTTTGCTTGTTTCGTATGGTTCTGGTAGTGGCAGTGATGCATTTAGTATAGTTGTTCAAAGCCCATCACAAAGTAAAGGTAATCCTGTACCATCTATTCACCAACTTATTCAACGTAAAACATACATATCTTATAGTCAATATGCACACTTCCGAAGAAAAATAACGCTTTAAAATCTACCTATAAACAGTTGGGTGTCGTCTAAGAGTGCGTAGGGTTGCTATTATAGGTGTAGGGTGCACCAGCGTCGGAGAAATTTGGGATAAATCTTTAAAAGACCTTGCAGTTGAAGCTTCTCTTAAAGCTTTAGATGATGCTGGAATTGAAAATGTTGATAGAGTTTATATTGGAAATGCCCTATCTCCAATTCTCCAATATCAAACAAATCTTGCCTCAATAATTATTGATAGCTTAGGTTTTAACAATTCATCTTCAATTCTTGTTGAGGCTGCTGATGCTTCTGGAGGTTTAGCTTTTCACGAGGCTTTTAAAGCTGTAAGATCAGGTTTAATTGATTATGCTCTTGTTGTTGGCGTAGAAAAAATGTCAGACTCTAAACCTTCAGAGGTAGCTTCAGCTTTAATGTCTTTTGAGGATCAAGATTATGTAGCTTTTACAGGTGTAACTCAAGCAGGTTTGCATGCACTTCTCCTAAGAATTTACATGGAAAAATTTAATGTTAAACATGAAGATATAGCCTTATTTGCTGTAAACGCTCATAAAAATGCTTCAAAAAATCCTTATGCTCAATTTAAAAATATTATTAGGGTTGAAGATGTTTTAAAATCCCCACTTATTGCTGATCCTTTAAGACTTTTAGAGTATGTTGGTATTTCTGATGGTGCTGCTGCAGTTGTTTTATGCCCCCTTGAAAAAGCAGAAAAATTTAGGAGTAATTTTGTTGAAATTTTAGCTTCTGCTACTGCAGTAGATAAGCTTTTCTTAACTGAGAGAGATGACATACTAACATTTAACTCTACAAGGATCGCGGCGGAAAAAGCTTTTAAAGAAGCTAAAGTTTCTCCTAAAGATATTGATGTGGTTGAAGTTCATGATTCTTCAACCATAGCTGGTATAATTTCACTTGAAGATTTAGGTTTTTGTGGTAAGGGTGAGGGAGCATCCTTTGTTTCACAGGGGAAAATTGATCTTAATGGTGAACTTCCAACAAACACTATGGGTGGATTAAAAGGTAGGGGGCATCCGATTGGAGCTACAGGAGTTTATCAGATTATTGAGGTTGTATGGCAGCTTAGAGGTGAAGCTGGAAAAAATCAGGTTGACGGTGCAAAAATAGGTTTAACGCAAAATATTGCAGGTTTAGGTTCATCCGCTGTTGTTAACATTCTTAGGGTGGTTTAATTTGAGCAAGATTTCTCCTCCAAGGTATTGGCGTGAAGCTAAGTATAGGTATATGCTTGTTGGTAGTAGATGCTTAAATTGTGGTAAAATATATTTTCCTCGTAGAAGTATTTGCCGAATTTGCCGTTCAAGAAAAATGGAGGATTATAAGTTAAGTGAGAAAGGTATTGTTGAAAGTTTTACTGTTATCCGTAGAAATCCTCCATCAGGTTTTGAGAGAAATGTACCTTATGTAGTTGGAATAGTTAAGCTTAAAGATGGAGTAAGAGTTATTTCTCAAATTGTTGATTGTATTCCTGAAGAAGTTTGGATTGGTATGCCTGTTGAGTTAACCTTTAGAAGGATTAGGGAGGATGGTGCTGAGGGGATAATTGAGTATGGATTTAAATTTAAACCTACAAATCAGTAAAGAATTAAAGGAAGCTTCAAGTAAGGTTAAAGAATTCTTAGATGAGGTTTTACCAACAAAAGAACCGAAAATTCTCTATGAAGCTTCAACCCATCTAATTAAGGCTGGAGGTAAAATGCTTAGACCGTATTTAGCTATTAAAGCTTGTGAAGCTGTTGGTGGAGTTATGGAGAAGGTTTTACCTGCAGCAGCTTCCATCGAGCTTCTTCACACTTTCACTCTAATTCATGATGATATTATGGATGATGACCCTATTAGACGTGGTGTACCATCAGTTCATGTTAAATGGGGTTTACCTGTAGCTATTATGGCTGGAGATTTACTTTTTGCGAAAGTTTATAAAATTTTGGCGGAAAAGCTTAGCGGTGTAATCCCACCTAAAAAAATTATTAAAGTTATTGATATTTTAACAGATGCAGCTATAACAATATGTGAAGGGCAAACATTTGATGTATCATTTTCCCACCTTGAAAAGGTTTCTGAAAAAGATTATATTGACATGGTTAGTAGGAAAACATCTCAACTTTTTAAGGCTGCAGCTGAGGTTGGCGCAATTATTGGTGGTGGAACAGCTTTCCAAGTTAAAAGGCTTGGAAAGTTTGCAGGTTTACTTGGTATAGCTTTCCAGATTGTTGATGATGTTTTAGGGTTAGAAGCTGATGAAAAAACTTTAGGTAAACCTGTTGGAAGTGACCTAAGAGAGGGTAAAAAAACAATTTTAACAATTTATGCTTTTAAAAAAGCAAAAAAGAAGCAAAAAGAAATTTTATTTTCAGCTATGAGAAAGGATTCAAGTCAAGAAGAAATTTTAGAAGCTAAAAAAGTTATGGAAGAATTAGGCTCTGTTGAATATGCTATGGATAAAGCTAAAAAATACATAGAAAAAGCTGAAAAACAACTAGAAAAACTTCCAGAAACGGATGCAAAAAAATCCCTAATAAACCTTGCAAACTTTGTTCTTAAAAGAAACTTTTAAAGCTTTAATCTTAAAAACTTTGGCAAAAGTAATAGAAGAACTTATCTTAAACCTTAAATTAAAAATGGTAGTAAGAAGCGGCCGTGGTCTAGACTGGTCTAGGACAGGGGCCCCCCAAGCCCCTAACCCGGGTTCAAATCCCGGCGGCCGCATCATTAACCTACTTTTTTGCAATTATGATTTTTGAGCCTAATGTATCTCCTACTTTTGAAAGAGGATATTTAGCAAAGGAGGATGTATCTACTATTTTTATTATTGAGAAGTATTTTTTTAGTAATTTGATATAGTCTTCAAGAGTAAGATCTCCTTCAAAACTGTACACTCTTTTCCTTTTCTTTACACCAGTCCAAGCTGTAAGACTCCATTCAATATCTAACAGGGGATTTTTTGAGTTTTCTCCTTTACGGTAAAATGTATGATTATTAATGAAGAGGCCTCCTTTATTTAAACTTGAATATATTTTTGGGATAAGTTGAGGATTTTTTCCACCAGGATTTGCTGAAAAAAATATGATGTCATAGTTATAACCTATATCATCTTTAAAAAAGTTTCCAGGTATAGTTTTAACTTTTTTTGCGTTAAACTTTTTAATGTACATTTCTGTGTGCTTAAGAATTTCCGGGAAATCGAATACATATGCTTCTAAGTTTGGGTTTAATTTGGTAAAAGCTATTGCATAAAGCCCATGCCCTCCACCTAGGTCAAGAAGTTTTTTAGCTTTTTTGAATTCGGGAAGTTTTGATATGATTTTGACAACTTTTTGTAATTCTCCGCATAAAATTTCTGAAGCAATTGAGTGGATATGATTTTCAAAAAACTTTTCCTCACTTACCATAACAGGTCCACTTTTAAGTAGATTAGCTAATTTCTCCCAAAGTTTAAACCCGTCTACTAAATTTTTAAGTACATAGTGTTGGGAAAACGGAGAATTTGTCCTTAGGTAAAGGTTACTTATCTCGGTATTCTTGTAAACTCCTTTTTCTTCTCTTAAAAGACCAAGCTTAGTTAAAATTTTACAGATAGCATGTGTAAGTTCAGGATCTATCCCTAAATTTTTACAAAGCTCATTTAATGTTTTTGG
>Ga0180301_10000751_pt1 | contig 25354 bp, 30 predicted proteins | sample GuaBasSediGuay16_FD_121797 | JGI IMG/M metagenome (GOLD analysis project Ga0180301, IMG submission 121797) | Subseafloor sediment microbial communities from Guaymas Basin, Gulf of California, Mexico - Guay16, Core 4569-2, 12-15 cm | ecosystem: Environmental > Aquatic > Marine > Hydrothermal... | reverse complement strand
TCACCGTGTCAATGTTATAAACACAGCACTTTAATGGGACCTTTGCCCTATCACTAGGACAACTCTTATAACGAGCATGCGCCTTCCCTGTTACATCGCGTGCGGTGAAGTTTACCACTTCTCCTCCCACTACCACAGGTATCACAATTCTGAGTTTATATCTCCCCGTAACGCTGCACGCCCTTATGCCGTATTTTCTCACAATGTAGTCAGGGTCAAATCCTCTTTTCCTTAGATACTCCCTGTGGAGTGGAGGGAGAGGAAGCTTTGCTTCTTTTGGTAAGATACCATCACCGTCAAAAGTATGCACAGATTTCTGCGGGAGGGTAAAATCTACGTTAGGCTTCTGGTACTGTAGAAGGATTCTATAAGCACCTCTCTCCCCACACCTATCCACTGCTCTAATCAAGTTCACAACACTCCCTTTTGGACCACATCTCCAGCAATTCATCCACCCCTGGGGGCTGATGCCGAGGTGAAAAGAGGGGTCATCACACCATAGGCAATTTATTTCAACCCACCCTTTTGACACGTTTTTGCCCGAGGTCCTATACTCTATCCCTCTGTCCTCAAGGTAACTTATGATGTCAAAGTTCTCTATCAAAAACCTGAAACTCCTTTCCATGCTTTGATGCTCCACGATTTCCTAAGTTCTTCTCCTCTCCTTAGGTGCTCCCAGATGGAAACCCTCTCTGGGTTTAGGGGGAGCGGGTCTTTGTGTTTGGTGCAGACGCCAAAATTTGGAAGGGGTGCGCACCCTTCTGCGTAGAGAATCAAGTCACACGCCCTCTGGACTAGTGATCTATGGCTTCTCATTAGTTTAATTGACCTGAGAAGCCTCTTTACCCTGTAGTGGGTGAGCTGTTTGTGGAAGGCAAAAGTCACCGCATCAATGAGCCACTTCTTTATATTCTCAGCATGCATATACTCCAGTTGCGGTATTAGATCAAGCAGACAGTGATAGAGGATTTGTTTCTCCTTGAGCCCTGCTCCCACACATATTCCGTCCACTTTAAGGAGACCCTTGGGCAGAGGCCTCCTCCTCAGTCTCCTCCTCTTCTTTCTCTTCTTCTTGCGGCTCATACAGCTCTTCCTCCTCTTCTATTGGAACCTCCATCACCGGCCATCCGAGTGCATCATATATACGCAACCTCTTTGCACTGTGCCTCTCAAGTCTCTTATGTCCAGTGTCATAAAAGTCAACGATAACAGGAGGTGTAGGTGAAGGGCGGAGTGCCCTCCCCACAGATTGTATCACATGTATGTCTGACTTAAGGCCTGAGGCGAGGATTACCGCATCAAGACTCGGTATATCTACACCCTCTTTCCAAACGGTTGTCGTGATGACGATTCTCGTCTCCTTTCTATCAAGACTCTTCTTTATCTCAGCTTGCACCGCCCTGTCCACTTTGCCTGTAACAAATTTCGCCTCAGGTAGGAGTGACTTTAGAGCTCTTCCGTGTGCCTCATAAATCACATGAACAAGGACTGACCCTCTTTCTGAGAGCTTCCTCGCAATATCAGTGATAATTTTGTTTCTCACTTCATTCTCCACAATACCTTTCCTGTAAACCCTATGCCACTTACCCCAAAGCACGTGTACAGGAGGATACATCACCATCACCACAAGAGGCAACGCAACATACCCTAGTGCCGCAAGCTCCCTGTATGTGACTTTCTCAATTATCGGACCGAGGAGACCGGTGACCTTCATGTACTCTTCCTGCGTCCAGAGTTTGTGTGGGGTAGCTGTAAGACCAATTCTCACTGGCACCTCTAAACACTTTAGCACCTTTCTCCACGTGTTTGCGTGTGCATGATGTGCTTCATCGACAATCACAGCCTTAAAGTACTTTCCGAACTCCCTAAGCTCCCACTCCTCCCACTTTGAGAGTGTTTGAATGGTTGCAACAGTAACATCTCTTATCCATACATCTCCTCCCCCTACCCTTCCCACAGAAACACCAGAGAGGAGGGTTCTCATTGTTTTGAAGGTTTGATCGAGGAGTGGTGTTCTGTGAACAATGAAGAGCACCCTTGGTGTTTTGAGGGAGGAGATGATTGCCGCTGCGATCACAGTTTTCCCACTGCCTGTAGGAGCCTGAATTACACCCCTCATCTCACGCAGTGCAACTCTCACTGCTCTCTCCTGATACGGTCTCAGTTTAACCCCGTTGAGCTTTGGAGGAACTGTTTTCAACCTATAATCTAGCCTCTTTATTCTTACCCCGCGAAATCTTCTTTTAATCTCAGGTAGAAGCCCTGCAAACAACCACCCCTTCTCTGACACGCAACTCACCCACACCTTTACCTTTTTTACTTCCGGCCCTACACGCTCCCACAGTATTTTATTGTAACCAAGTTCTTTCCATAGTACTCTTGCAGTCTCCAGGTTCTCAACCCTTGCCCACACGTAGCTCTTCTGAACTATATCATACATTTTCCTACAAACTCTTTAGCCAAGCTCCTATCTCCCTAAACGCTTTGTTAATTGTACTGTACTGCCATCCCCACTCCCTCCTGATAAACTCGCGGATCGAGTTCTTTGAGATAAAGTTTGACTTGTTGAAGATTTCTTTTGGACAATTTTTCACAAGCCTCACAACCGCTTTCGCTTCTTCACTTAGGCCGCTAAGGCTTTTAAATCTTTCTTCTCTTTCCCTTTTGAGGAGAAGCGTTTCTGGATCCGGTTCTTGTGATGGGTAGTCCCACGAGGTGTTCGGGTCATCTATGTGAACCCAGTTGTCTATGTTTGCTATGATGAGCCAAATGTAACGGTAGGTGTTGGTGTTAACTTTTCCTGCCATACTCTTTCCCCCTGTTAACTTAGCGTTTCTTTAGGTTTATCAGCTAAGCTATCGAGTGTGTCTTCGTAGTTTGCGAGAAGGCTAGCAACGTTTCGAGAGAGCATTCGAACTATATCAAGCGCCTCTTCAACATCCTCATACAGCTTCTGCAACCTCTGGTCAGAAAAGTGCTTCACCGCATCCTCAAGTGCGAAATAAGCCCCTTCAAGCTTGTGCGTTGCTGTAATAAGCTCCTCGTCTGCCTCCTTCAAGAACTCCACTGCCTTTATCATATCTCCTGTGATCATCGTTTCTTCCTGTGTGTTAACTTTCTCTGCTAGAACTTTAGGCGTCATCTTCACCTCCTTCTTGTTCATAAAATCCTCTTCACAGGTTCGAGTTCAAGCTTTCTCAAATAGCATTTGCTCATTTCATCACATTCCTCTCTGAAGAGCAGGTGTTCGTAAAACCTCTCATCCTTGAACCTTAGTTTTACTATGTCATAGTGTGACTCGCCAAGTGGAATCCTATCAAAACCCGGTTTTGGTGACCAGAGCTCCACCTCTACGCTGTGCGGATAGCAGGAATCGAAGACGCAATACACTACTTCCTTACCTTTGTAACTACCCTTCACTTTGTACATTAGCATCCTTCGCCTCCTTTTTTTCTAGTTTTCCTTCTAATCACATAGACGCTTGTATGGGGTTTGAGCAAGAAGGATTTATCGTAGTTTTCTTCCTCGTCCAATGTGTGAACCTTGTAATCGCCTCTGTGATTAGGTATCTCTTCGATCTTCACCACCCTGAGGTACTTGCTAAAGTACTTGTCTGAGTGAGGGTGCTTGATGTACATCGCTGCCTCGTCTTCGTTGCCGATCACTCCTGCATTCTCAAGAAACGTCTCCTCAACTGTTTTTCCTTCTTCCTCTAATTTCAGCCTCATAGCCCAGGCGTAGTCTTTCGCAGCCTCCACGTAATAGGTTGCTGCTTTCATTCTCCCTCTCAAGAGGTTACTTGCAGCACTCTCGCATATTTTCTCAATTCTGCTCATGAGTTTGGGATACGGTAGTTGCTTGAACTCCTCTATTTTCCTTCTTCTCCACTCCTTTTTCACCATCTTTTGCCTCCCTCCCTGTGGTCTTAATTAACATTATAGCGATGCTTCTCGAAAAATCAAGACTGAGAAACCAAAAATAGGAAAAGTAATTTTCGACTACAAATGAAGAACCTCTGTTACACGATTTTTCCTCAAAAATCTCAAGATTTCCCTTATCTTTCATTCTCCTCTTACCCTCAGCCTTTCCTTGAGTTTCCCTTTAAGCTTCCTCTTTTTGAGCCTCTTTCTTCTCTCCTTAAAGCGATACTTAACCACCCCACCTTCAGCAAATTTCTCAAGCACCCCCGCCTTCACAAAACTCTCGAGCACGTCTCTGGCCTCGGAGATGCTGCTTCTCATAAGCCAGGCAAGAAGTGTTGCATCAACTTCTCTTCTGTCTCTTATCACCCTCATTGCTCTAACTTTGTTCATGACTGTTTCCTGGACCTCCCTCCCTGTCACCACTCTCTAACTACCATTATAAGGATAACACTTCAGAAATCAACCTTTAAGAGAAAAGGAAAATAGAGGCTATACTTGATTACAGAGAGATAGTCTTTAGAAACTTATCTTTACGTGAGAATTTGAAGTTTTTCTTTGAAAATCAGCGTGAGGGATTGTGAACAAAATGATAGGGAGAGGTAGAGAGGGGTACAAGAACTAAGTAGGGAGGTAAAAGGGAGGGAGGCTTTTTAGGAACCGCCGTCTCTACCTCTCCCTCTTAAACCTTTCACTTAGCTTGCCCTCTATCACTACAAAAACGACTTACTCTTTCTTAAACATCTTGCGCAGGAGTTCTTTTGCTCTTTCAACCTTTCTCCTGATCTTTGGGTCAAGCTTTTTACCAGCCCTGTTTAAGAAAAAGTTTAATGACGCCATAGCGCTTCTCAAGTCTTTATGCATCCTTTTTGCCCATTTGGCGATGTCTTCAGCCGTCCCCTCACTGAAGAGTCCTTCAGGTGGATGGTGTTTTACTTTGACCTTTTGAACCCATACTGCTTCAATGAGTTCGATAAGTTTCCTTGCTCTACTCATACTTAACACCTCCTCAAGGATTTCTCTCTACTTCTGCTCCCTCTTTCCTACCATAGGAGTTCCGCACCTGGGACATTTGAGTTCGTTACAGGGGGTGCCTCTCTCGTGTTCTGTCTCGTAACCGCACTGTGGACAAATACACACACTTGCTCCACCGTCCCTCTTTCTCGGGTTACCTACACCCTGTCCTGTGCAGGTGGTAACCTGCTCGATAAACCCGAGAAACTCTTTCGCTCTGCTCATTCTTTACTTACCTCCCCCTTTTAACACGTCTTTTAGCTTCTCGTTAAACCACTCAATAAAAGCCTTTATACCGGTTTCATCAAGCTCTGCCTTGTCAAACACAACCTTATTTCCCTCTCTTTTTGTGAAAATCTCAACAATATCATTCCCCGCAATACTTATCTTCACCGCATACAAATCCTTCTCCTTATCAATCACTCTTACCCCGAGGTAGGCTGCGTTCTTTAGCAGCGCGCCTATTGCCTTTGCGTCATCGGTGCTGATTTCGAGTTTTTCGTTAATGAGTTTGATGAGTTCTTCTGCTTTGCTCATTCTCATTTCACCTCCCTCAAATAGAATCCCTCTTCTTCGCCGAGTTCAATGCATCTCTTGAGTCTACGTGCCGCTTTCGCCGTATACTCTTCAGGCTCCGTAGCACCCCCCACCTCAACCCATACTCTGTCAAGCTCCAGTCTATAATCACCTAGATACTTCCCCTTCCCTTTAAGCAGATAGTCAAGTTCCTGATAAAGCTCAACATAGTCACCTGTCTTTTCCCATCTATCCACATCAACTCTCTCCTCTTCCTCCTCCACCCAGTGAACACACTCCGGCCATGGATCTGGGATTCCATAATCAGGTCCAGGGAGGATCACTCCCTTTGAAAAGAACTTTTCCACAATTCTCTCAAACTCCTTCACATCTACATCTTCCATATCGTCCTTTAGATCGATCTCCCTCCCCACCTTGATCCACACCCCACCAATGAGGTCCTCTTCACTTCTAAGGCTCCTGTAATCAACGTAACGTGAAAGGAGTATGTAGGCAAAGTATGCCTCGTCAAGACTCCGCCCTGTTAAAACTTCAACGAGTTCAATCACTTCACAAGCTTTACTCTTCATCCCCTTCATCCTCCTCACCTAAAACTTCACTAAATCTCTCAACGAGCATGAGTACATCTTTTGCTGTTGTTTTTGACTTGTTTGTACTCTTCTTACTCTGCGCGGACTCCTGTGACGGAAAAACAACAACCGGCTTTCTCACTTCACCGTAACCATAAGCTCTAAGGAACTCGGTGAACACTTTGTGATTTTCAATCACCGTACCACTTTCGTCAATCAAATCGGGAATCTCCACTGTGTCTATTACCTGGTGATAATCCTCCAGCACCCTATCCACCTCTGGCACCCCGTCATACATAAGGGTTACAGTGCCGAGAGTGTTATAGGTCTTCACGAAGTAGAGCAGGAGGGCGTTCCTCGGCTGTGATTTTGGTTTGTAAAAGGTTTGAAGGCAGATGTAGTTCTTGAATACGTTGAGGTCTTTGAACACTGCAGGAACAAAGTACTCGTCGGCAAGCCTTGTTGACAGAGGAATTGATACTACAAACCTTGCATCCACCCTGGGCTTCTCCTCACCAAGCACTACATCTGCAAAGTTTGTGAAGAATTTTGGATAAGAGGAGCCGAGTGGAAAAGGTGCTCTCATGCATACGTCTATAAGGTAGGACGTACCGGGGCTCTGTTCTGTGACAATCTCCTCTGAACTGAAAAATCCTTTATATTTCACCTTCTTTAAGTGTTCACTTAAAGCGTATGTGTTTTCGTAAAGCGGAAACCTGCTCACATCCTCCCACCCGTACACTGGTACAGCCATGTAGGTTGACTTTGACTGTTCGATTCCAATGAAGGCTGGGAACTCAATCCCTTCACCCAAACACACAGCATCAACACCGATTTCAAATTTCGTATCGAGAACGTCTTCCTCAAGATAGGTGATCTCCTCCGCAAGTGGCCCCCCATTTCTCTTAAGCATCTCCTTGAAGAACTCAAGCTCTGCCCTTGTTCTGACAACAGTAGTTTCAAAAGAGCCTCTGTAAATTGGGTTTATCTTGATCACCTTTCCGGGGATGAGCGTATCAAGTGTTCTCTCCTCATACGGTGAAGGGTTCGGTACACTTCTTTTCTGTAACACTCTATTGTTTTCAAGCTCTGACTCGTTCCCTGCACCAAACACTGGTATGTCTAGTTTCCTGAAAAGCTCGACAAGAAAACCAAAATAGCAGTCAAACGCGACAACTTTCCTCACACTGTTTAGGTCTACGCTGAGTATAGTTATAGGCTCGATGTTTTCGAGATTTCTTCCTAGTGCAAGTTCCTCAAACTCCGGAAAGGGTGAGATGTAATCTGTGAAGAGGTAAACCTTGTCATAATGTGAGAGATGGTATATAAGTCCGAGGTCAATCCCTGTAGACAGTGCAAGTATCGCCACCTTTTTCCCCTCTACCCTCCGCCTTCAAGCATATACTTCACCTGCCACAACACCCACTCCGCCACGTCAGCCTCATAGTACTCGGGATAATTTCTCACAGGCGCACCTCTATCTGTAGGGCTCTTTCTCCTGTACTTATGACCGACAGATAGACCGATAAGCCCGCCTTTTGGAAAGTGGGTGCGAATGGTTTCTGTGAGGATCTCTGCAAGCGCAATATGTCCCCCTTCGTCAATAAGCATTCTCACATGGTCTGCATTTGAGACAAAAAGTGGCATAACAATGAGCCCCGGCATCTTCAGAAATCTCAAGTTAAAGTCACCGCGTTCCCTGAATCTGCAGATCTTCACTCCTGGCGGGTCGCTTTCACACTTTGGTATGTTAAACTTTTTTGACACAAGGTCTACATATGTCTCGGCAATTTCTATAGACTTTTGTGGCGCATTGTGCGCTACCACCGCCATACAGTAGTTTGCCTCCTTGGGGCCAGTGTTGAAGTGATGTTCTATGTAGACATCTACCCCCTTTTCGTTTGCAAGCATTTGTCTATAGGGGTAATCACCGTGAAAAAAGAGTACCCTATGTTTTGCCATCCTCTCTACCACCTCAGAGTGTTGTTACCACTCTTATGGGGATTCCGATTGTTAAGGTGAGACTGTCCTCTTTCATCTTATCGAAGGTGCTTTCTCCCTGTAAAAGCTTTGCGCGTTAGAGGTAGAGCTTGCCCTAGGCAGTTTGCAGACATTTGGAGGTGGTTGCCATCTAAGTGTATAACCAGCAGGGAATACAAGAAAGTGAGGCTGAGAATATCGTTCTCATGCCTCAGCCTACCCTTGGGTCTCTTTAAGGGTGAATGCTACCCCTAGTACTCTGAGTGCTGTTCCTCGGGTAAAGATAAAAGAAAATCCAAAGGAGTAGAGCCAATCTTCCTCCAAAGTTCTCTCTTTAGGGAACCCCTTGCCAATAAGTTTTCTTTCCTCATAATTTTTTTTCTTAAAAACGGTGTTATGTCAGAAACAACTTGCAAAATAAATTTGTTTTTCTCAATTTTTAAGATTTCTTTTCTCATTATTTAATTCATCTTATAACTTCTACGCAGTTTCTTCTGCTCCTATACTCACAGAGGGTTCCGGATCTGCGTATTTACGTATGCGAATGTTTCTCGCAAATGTACTTCCGGTTGCTGATTCTCCCGGCGAATACACCGCAACGCTGAAGGGCCTCACGTTTAAGGGCTGGTCTGACAAATATTTTGCATTGTCGATATACACATCAACAACATCGCCTGTTAAGTCCTTTGCGACAACTTTAATTGAATACCAGTGATTAGCTTCATTAGTGTGGGAAAACTCTACATAGTCATTTCTACCATAATAATATCGCATGTACGCATCTCCCTTAAAACTAACCATACACTGCCATGAATCATGTGATGCTCCGCCTCCGCACGCTGAATATGCTAAGGTGTCACTTGCCAGCTCAAATTCCAATACAAATTTCTCAGGGAATTCTGCAGACATTGCTACTAGATACATTTCCGAATCACTTTCATCCAGCAGACGTAGGCAGTCTCTTCCCTGAAAAGTGTAATTTATTGTCAGCTGCGCGGTATCCCCTGTCCAAGTATTAGACTGAGTTTCAGTTTCGGTCGGCCAGTCTTGTCCATAAGCAGCTACATAGGTATTCGGCTCATCAATTCCGCATCCCGCAACTATTATTATCGGAGCATTCCAATCACACTCGCCTGAGCTCAAATTTACAACAGGTGAGATCACTTGCACCCGTGCAAGATGGTCTGCTATGATTTCTGCTCTCTCGTAATTTAAACCGTCGCTACTGTGAAATCGCTCCAAAGCACCTCTTTTTGAAGTGTCGTAGCGAACGAAATACAAATCTATGTCGGTTGCATTTTTCACATTCAAAAGTCGGTAACCGCCATGACGATAGCTTGTTGTATTCGGAATATCTTTTGAAACCCACTCGCTTCCATCCCATTTGAATGCTTTAAGCCATGTTTCAACATCATATCCGCTGTCCGTAGCGGTTTCTTCAATAGTCGTATACGGAAAATCATTTTCATCTACATCTGCTCCCCCCTGAAAAAAATGAAGTCTATGCCCTTCAGGAGCTTCGTAGAAATGACCTAAGTCGGTAGCGGTGAAAGGTATAGTTAATTCTGAGCCATCTGCTCGATAGCACTTCTCGGTTGCTATATCAAAGTAGAAGTAATACGCTCGTCTACGTGTAGGACTCGATTCGCTCCCAAAAAAGTGTATTTTACCATTCTTTTTTAAACCCCACCAATACTCCTCTCTACCATCCTCTGTGCTAACGATGGTAATATCAGAACCCCATGTATTTCCGCCATCAGTTGATTTTCGCAGCGTGAGCGCCGAATTATCAGGGCTCTTCCGGCGGAACACATATATCGTGTTGCCTTCCCAAAATACTTTCGGATAAGTTCCACAAGGGCCTGAACAAAATGTATCTTCCGTCCATGAGGAAATATCGTAAGGCGATTGTGATTTGGCGTGCTTAATATCTACTCCGTGACTACCCCACAGCACATGAATGTATCCATCAGCATCTATCCATATCACAGGATATCCGTGTTCATCTGGCGGACTTGTGCGAGTCCAAGTCGGATTGCTTCCGATTCTAACTGGTGTTGCCCATGTCTTCGTGTCGAGGTCAAAGTACGAGATAAAAGGGTCACCTTCATAGTTCCAATCTTCATCAGCGCCCTGCCAAATCAGAAATATCTTGTTTTGCGAAGGTACATAAACAGCATGCGGATGATGAAGCATTCCGTGAACTGCTACAGCGAAATTGTCACACCAGTCCCAGCCTTGGCACGCTGCAGCATTTGCAATCTTCTTCAATTTTTTGTAAGAAACGGAATAAGTCCCCTCTTCACCATGTTTATTAAAGAAATCAAAAGTTGAGTAGGGATCACTTTCATCCTCAAGCTCCGAATTACCATAATACATCCAAATTTCAACACTTGAGTTTGCTGGTATAGAGGGAACCCGTACCCATACTTTTGCGGTTTCATTTACAGAATCCCACTCCTCTATCCAATATGGTAAAAAGTTAGTTCCATCGTGAAACCTTACATCAGCACCACTACTATCTGCGTGACTAAAGTCAAAGTTACTTGAACTTAGCTCGATCAAAACTTGATAATTCTCTAAATCATTTCCAGACTGTTCGGTAATTGTGATCTTCCTTCTGTAGTTAAAGGAGAGCCCGCCTACAAGATATCCCTCCTCAGCAGTAGTGGCAGCAGTAGTTGCAGACCCAATTTTTACTTCCATTAACCTTCTCGCAAATCTGAACATCTCACATCACCCCAAACAAAAACTCTAAGTCAGCTGCAAGTAAAACACTAGCTCATTTCCCTGTGTCGCAGGATCGCAGTGCAACTTGAATGTGATCCCTGGGTTACTACTATCGACAGCAGTTACCTCTAGCTCAACTATAATATCTAAAGTGTCTCCAGCACCAAACTCCGTGGCAGGCAGATCGATGGCTAGAATCTCTGTGTAGGTTACCTCAGTCGTAGAGTTAGGTACTCTCTCTACGCCGCTGACCCTTGTGACATCTCCTATCCCGCTTCCGCTTTTCTGTAGATTCAGATTGACTCTTGCTTTGTCTCCAGTGTTGGCTGTCTGGTTACAAGCTGCAGACTTTCCAAACAGCCACACCCTACCAGCAAGCACCATATTGGCGGGAACCGGCACCCTGTAAGTTCTTGTAGCTTTTACCCCTGTCGTGGTTTGATTTCCAGTGTCAATGACTACCTCTGAACTCTTCTTCAAAACGTCAATATCTGGAACAAGGCCATATTTCTTCTCCGGCTCATTGGTCGCAACAGCAAAGTAATACCCGCTGATATCCGCTGGCATAGAACTAACCAACGGATCCAAGGCCACCACCCTACCAGCGGTAGTATCGTATAACATGAACTTGATTGACATTTAAACCCCCTAGGCTAGTTCTATTGGATCCTCGATCTCCACATCGATTGTGGTACTATTAATTGCTACCCCTAGCCTTTGAGCAATGCAACCCGATGTGCTTGGAGGCGTGTCAGTCACTCCTCCAGGGGTGGTGTCAGAAAGGAAGTAGTATGTACCTGGCGTTAAACCAGTGAGTTGCGTGTTATGTCCGTCAAAATGAACAGTGACGTTGTCCCCTGCGGCTGCGCTACTCAACACATAACCGTGCGCAGGTTTATTGCTTGAAGCGTCCGCTTTCCTCACCTTTGCCGTTCCAGAGTCATCGAAGATGTTCACAAAGTCGCCGGCAGACAGATCCTCGTAAGCAGGTAGGTTGATAGTGTTCTCCATCATTCCTGCTGGTAGCAAAGAACTATGGAGTTTTCCATCGCTACCTAATGCCACAATTTTATAGGCGTCTCCTGCTCCGCTGCTTTGAGTGACAGCTTCCTTCTCTTTAATTCTGCCAGCAGATCTGTCATAGGATAGGTACTTGTCTGCCATTTCATACACCTCCTCTAATTATTTTATGTCAATATTTACCACCGTGAGTTAACTCGTGGGTCTATGCGTTAGAAGTTGCCGCGAGGTTTCGTCTCGCCGTAGTTAAGTCACCAAAGTAAGAGGCAGTAACAGTTGGTGCGCTTGATATGGTTACGTAGTCTATGGTACCTACGATGCCCTCTGTGGTGTTTCCACCTCCAAATACCCCTCTATTGTCTATGCCATTGGAGGTGGCTGCAAGAGCGTACCTAGCAGCGCTTAAGTCACCGAAGTCTGAGGCGTTACTAGGACTTGATATAGTTACGTAGTCTATAGTATTGTCGGGATTCCCGTTGTGACCACCACCAAATATACCTCTATCATCTGTACCATTGGAGGTAGCGGCAAGCCAGTACCGTGAAACCGTCAAGTCACCGAAATTGGTGGCGTTGCTGGGGCTTGATATGGTTACATAGTCTATAGTGTTCGTTATCTCATCGGCTGCGTTGAACCCTCCACCAAAGATACCTCTATCGTTTGTGCCGTTGGAGGTCGCAGCCAGCGTTTGTCTCGCTTCAGTCAAGTTACCGAAAGTAGTGGCGTTGACTGTTGGTGTGCTTGATATAGTAACGTACTCTGTAACCCTAAGCCTGTTACTCCCGTCATAACCTCCACCAAAGATACCTCTATCGTTTGTGCCGTTAGAGGTTGCAGCTAAAGCTTCTTTCTCCGCACCAAGGTAACCAAAGCTGGCAGCGTTGCCAGGACTTGATATAGTTACATATTCTATAGTGTTAAGTAGACTGCTCTCATTATTCCCACCACCAAATAGCCCTCTATCATTTGTGCCGTTGGAGGTGGCTGCTAGACCCTTTCTCCCTGTAACCAAGTCACCAAAGTCTGAGGCGTTGCCAGTATTTGATATGACTACGTAATCTATAACATTTGTAACGCTTGCGCCCTCACCTCCGCCAAACACACCATAACACCCAGCAGCAGGACTACCGCCATCACCACCGCTACCCAAATCTATTGGAGCACTAATTTCAACATCGATTGTGGTACTATTGATCGCTACTCCGATCTTCTGCGAAATGCCAGCACTCGGGGGCGCATCTGTTACCCCGCCTGGAGTGGTGTCAGAGAGAAAGTAATACTTGCCAGGTGTTAAATTAGTGAGCTGCGTATTATGCCCATCAAAGTAAACCGTTACATTGCTTCCTGCGGTGGCATCACTCAGTACATACCCATGCGCGGGTTTACTGGTACTTGCGTCCGCTTTCCTCACCTTTGCCGTTCCAGAGTCGTCGAAGATGTTCACAAAATCACCAGGGGACAGATCCTCGTAAGCAGGTAGGTTGATGGTATACTGGCTTGCAGACTCGGGGAACAAAGAGCTGTGGAGTTTTCCATCACTGCTTAGTGCTACGAGTCTATTTGCAGCCGAAGTCCCACCTGTAGTAGCAGCTTTCTTCACGGCCAACATTTTTTTGTCCCTGTCAAATACGAGGTACTCATCTGCCATAGCTATACACCTCCTCTATCAGTTGTTTTCCCTACGCAACTTGCAGTTCACAAGCACTCATAAGATTACAACTGGTTCACTCAGTTCTACGAGTATCTCGTGAGTCCCTGTAACACTACCAACCCGCTGAATAAACAGGGCTTCCTCCGGAACATCCTGCACCATCTGCCCATTTGTGCCTAAGAACAGCGGCTTGTTTACATCGAAGTTAAAGGAAGGATCCTTACACACCCCAAACATAAGTACTCTGACTGCCTTACCGGTGCCGGCAGCGTTTAGTGACACACCTACTATCTTATCAATATCATCAAGGCTAGTGCAACTTGCGTGGTACAGGTTACCATCAGCACCCAGTTTCACAATTCTATGTGCACCGATGTCTTCGCCCGCTACTCGTTCTACTATTACCCTTCCGACTATGGGAACATATGACATCGTCCACGTTGCTCCTTAGCTTTTTGTTACGCCTAAACTTCAACACCTCGCTACCTAAACCATAAACTACAAAGAAGCGGCCACCCCAATGAGGATTCCGATACTTAAAAAGAGGCTATTCTCTTTCACTTTATCGAGGATACTCTCTTTGTGTAGCTTCTTGTAGGCCTCACTTTGGTAGTCAATGATCTTTCTCAGGTTCTCAATTGTCTGTCTTGATGTCTCAAGCTCCTTCTTCTGCAGTTCAACGATAGTCTTCAGGTACTCCACTTGCTTTCTGAGTTCTTCGTTCTCCTTAGCTAGGAGTTCTATCTGCTTTGTTGTAATCCTACACTTCTCTATTTCAACAACCATTCTGCTTGCTGTCTTCTCTGTGAAGCAGACAATCGGTTCGTCACCCCTTGTTTCATCAGCTTCACAGAAAGCATAGCTTAGGACAAGCAAAAGAAGCACAACTAATACTCTAGTTAACAGGCTCATAGCCTAATCTCCGAAATCTCTCCCTCAGCTCTCTTGAGCTCTTTGGCAGTGCAATCCTTAACTTATCCTCTTGCATCCTCCTGTAAATTCTTCTGTAGTACATAGCCTCTTGACGCGACTTCTCATACAGCACCTTGTACCTTTGCAGCTCTTTGTTCAAGTGTTGTAGGTTGTCCTCGTACCACTTTAGCTCCTGCTCCACCCTACGGTTCACCTCTCTCTCGATGTCCCTCACCTTGAGACGCACCTTCACAGAGTCAACGATACTCACAAGAAGAATCGCAAGAAACACTAAGGCTAACCCATACCAAATTAAACTCTCGCTATTTTTTATTGGGAGCTTCACGCCGCATCTCTCCGCTTACCAAGATGTCTATCTTGTTCTCAATCCTCGTCAACCGTTTGTCCATCAGATCCAACCTCTCTTCCAATCTCTGTACCACAGCCTCAAACACGCCAGAATCCACCTTGTTCCGTATCTGCTCCTCCACCTTATCTATTCTCTCTTTCAAGGCTCCTACCTCCGTGTTTACTCTTCCTTCAAACTGTTCAAATGCGTTCTCCGTTACCTTTGGACTATCGTTACCCAAGAGTCCTCGTATAAGGAGTCTCCCCACTACGAACGCCACAACTGCAGCCACAACCCCCATCCAGAACTGAGACTCCATTGCCAAGTAACCTCCAGCATATAGAAGATGTCATCCTACCGTGACGAATGGACCTGCACCGCATCTCTAGCAAAACCACCGTGTTAGTAAAAGAGCACTAAGTCTGTTCTGTATATGCTCCAGTCCATGTTTGTTTCTCTTTCGGCTAATGCTAAGAAGTCACTCTGAGGTTCATACAAACATAGCACCCTCTTGCTATCTTCCTCAACAAGCACACAATTGTATGCGTGGTACCCCACCACATTCTTGCTTCCCTTATCTAACACTGCCCCCAACGCTACACCAACACCGTTGTAACCCCATACCAGGGACAGTAAAGAGCAGAACAGTGACGCAAAGTTATCGCAGTCGAAAGATTCGGCTAGCCACGTTAACCTATTGGTAAAATCCTCTGAGACCATGGTCTTGAAGTCTGTGAGGGAAGCATACCAAAACCTTCTATCCCAGCACCAGGCATCAACACCTATCTGTTGTTTGACAAGTTCTGATAACGTTTTGTCATCCGTCTGCTTTAGCTGTATCTTCTTGTCGGCATAAAGCCGTAGGTCGTGTACTACGCTCTCTAAGAGCCAGTAGTGATTCTCACGAACGAGTGGCCTGATGAGACTCGAACCTAGATCTAGTAGTTTAAAACCTACCTCCCTCCAACTAGACCACAAGCACTTCATTGGCTGCCTCCTCGATCCTTTGTTCAGGTCTCTACCTCCGGAACTGCACTCAGAAAGCATTCTCAATGCTTTTGCTCCTCCTCTGTCTCCGGAGGCTTCGGGAGTATCAATGTGAACCGTTCTGACACAAGTTTATCGCTTATTCCGATGTTCTTACACGCCTTCTTGTAGCATTTGCCATACTTTTTTGCCATCCTGTTCAAGAAGTCATAAAACTCATCGTAATCAGGGGGGTCGTTCTGGTTCATTCTCTGGTTTGCCTGTCTGACAAAGCTCGACACCTCATACACGGCTTCAAAAGGAGAGATACCCAGCTGTTCAAACCACTCACAGGTGCCCATACCTATCCTACCGTGGACTAGGAAGTCTCTAATTGCGTTTCTGAAAGCACCCTTGATGTGTGCTTCAATCTCTGCTTTCTCAAAATCATATTCATCCCAATTGTCTGGTATACCTTTGTTCTTCTTTACTTCCTCATAAGCTTCAAGCAAGAAACCTACCTCTTTGAGCGCCGCTTCTAAGTAGGAAAACGTGTTGCTCACACTGACTTGCTTTCGTTGTATCTCAAGTTCTAACTTAGCTCTCTTGAGATCATCCTCAGCCTGCTCAAGTTTCCTCTTGAGCTCCTCCACCTCAAGCAGTTCCTTCTTTATCCTGAACGTGTTCTCTGTGATGGCTTGCTGTTTTCTCTCAATCTGTGCGAGTATTTGGTGGAGAACTCTGTAGGTGGCATCTGCTGGGAAGAGCATTGAGAGTGTTTGCAGCTTACGACTAACTTGCGAGGTAGAGCGAGAGAAGTTGTAGACTTTCTCGTTTGCCTCAGACATCCTCTCGACGATGTAATTCATTTTTTCGGTATCGATCACCTTCAGCGGCTGTCTGGAGGCAACCTCAACTCGAGATAGCCGCTGAAGGTTGTTGAAAACTTTGGTTGCTTCTTTGATCTGCTTGGTTAGCGTTTTCACTGATGGTAGCTTCTTCCTTCTAGTCATAGTCCCTCCTGCAAACACATTGCGTCCTCCTCATGCTACGATAAAGCAGTGACGTAAACCGCTGTGATTAAAGCGACTCTTAAGCAAAAAAGCCATAGGTTGTGAGAGTATAACCATACCTATTTCTTACCGAGGAGCTCCGTTTCAACAAGTTTTGTAATTTCGGTCACTTTTTTCATCACTTTATCGTGGAGCTTTTTTGGATCCTCTACGTCAACACGCGTTTTCACCCTGCCCTCTTCTACCTGCTTGACGTATGCCTCGGCAATCGACAAGTATGATTTTCCGAGGCTGTCCGGTAGCGGTTCATCTTTGAGTATGTAGTAGAGGGTGGTCAGGAAAAGCCGCTCTAGCAAGTCTATTCTCTTCGAAAGAAAAGCAACTATATCCTCAAGATCTTCAACGCCCCCGTAGATCCTTTGACGGAGTCTGAGCTTGAGGAGTAGCTTTCGAGCCTTCTCCTGTTTCTCAAGCTCTTCAGGTGTCAGATCGCGTAACTCAGAAGTAGGATCAGTTGGGTCTTTAGGGACGCGTGACACACCTAGGAGAGTGAAACCTTCAGCTGTATCTCTGTCGACAAACGTAACAATGTATTCCTTGATTGGAAGCAAATGCTCCGGGTTTTCACAGCACCCCAAGTAGAAGTAGTCTCGCTTTGCCAGCCCTAGTTTAACATCATCCGGTAAATTTAATCTCTTTGGGTCGGGGAGTACACCTCCTAGTCTTGCAATGTCGAGAGCCTTATAAATGAAGTAAACCATGCCTTAACCCTCCTCACCACAGCTCTTCAATCTTGAAGAACATACGAGAGCGTCTTCACTCTACTTCTCCACCGTAACTACCAGAATGGAAACTTCTGCTCACACCGGTATCGACACTCTGGAGAAACATCATCACGCCACCTCTGTCCATACTTGTAGACTTTTTTGCTGTAAGTGTAGTTAATTTCACAAGCACTCTTATGCTGAAGACACTTGCCGCGCCTCCTCCGCACGCAAACACTTTTTCTCCTGCACTGTTTGTAACAGTTGTCCCATACACTACTTCCCGCCCTCTTACACTCAATAAGCACCCAGTTACCACCGTTGTATCGCTGGTAGGTTATCCACAGTTTGCGTAGCCAGGTGGGATTGCTCTTCCACAATAACCCGATGTAATAGACTGCAGCCTCTACATGCTGTTCACTGTATGGCTTGTCATAGTCGGGGAACAGTGGTCTTAGGTAACTGTCTAGGAATTTTGGGGTGAGCTGAAAGTATCCAATGGAACCATGTCCGTCAGCACCCATCCTCCATTTACAGTTAGTCTCGGCTTTGGCAACCGCAACATTGTACCAAAACGGAAACTCTGCGTCTATGTATCGCTCGGAGGCTTCCTTCACCGGTGCCACCAAAAAGTCACACTGATCCTTCTTTGACGCAGGTTGATCCTGCAGTTGTGTATCAGAACTGTTCGTGTTACTCCTAGGCTTGTCTCCAGTTGATGGTGTATAGAGGCAAGCAATTAATGTACACATCAGAATCAGTACACACATTATGAGCTCTATACTCCTATGACGCATAACCACTAACCCAGTGCTACCACAATAGCATATGCAATTAATAGGACGAGAGCGTAGATCTTCCGCCAGTCTTCGTTTTCATTCCAGTTGATTTTCCCAACCCTTGCCCTCCGCACACTGTACCACGTGATTGTAAGCAACCCACAGAGCCCCACTTTCCTGCCGAGCATCGCTATGAACTCGCTTTGATTGAAGACGAATACGTAGCCGATAACAATACCAGCAATTGCGAGGACCAACTCAAGATAACTCCTCTTGATAACTGTCTTCATCCTCTACCCCCTCTCATGTTAGCAATGTCAGCACTACTAGAAGCAATAGTATGGCTAAGATGATGGCTAAAGGGATGAACTTTTCGAGTCCCTCGTCATCATCGTCTTCATCCTCGCGGTCATCCCCTCTGTACTTACGCTTCTCGTCCTTCTTCTTGTGTTTCCTTTCCTCGACCTGTTTGGTTATGTAATCCTTCACCGCTGTGTAGCTTTCAAACTCTTCACAATGTTCTACAGGATACTTCAGTATGTCTTCGTCCACATCAGTGAACCCTTCTCGTATCAACACATTGGTTACCACACGTGCTACTTTCGCTTTCCTACATACTTTGGAGTAGTCTTTGCCCTTTGCTAGGAAGGCCATCATATGAGGGATCTCATCAACACTATACTTGGAGTATTCTTGAATATCACCGTCTGTTGCTTCCCTATCGTAAAGGAATTGTGTAAGCTCTCTAATAAGACTTTCTTTATCACTTGTATGCCAGCTGTAGCGAGAGGCGAAGTCAGCACTATAGTCTCTCCTATCTTGGAACTGCCTGAACTTTGAGAGCTCAGTTTGCGTTTCTTCTGCGGTTGCCGGTCTTCTCAGGTAGGCCAGGAAGACCTTCTCGACTGTAGTCTTGTCGTAGTAGTCAGCAGAGTCGATATGCAGCTTGAAATATTGCCTTACACGATACGGAGGGTCTCCACTGTCAGTGACTTGACAGCAGTAAACCCACGTCATCGGCTCATGCATTGGGCAAACTTTAACTCTGCATGTCCTACCGTCCTCGCTCGGATATACTAGGTTCTTGTAGATGCCAACACCTTCTACAAACTGCCACTCATACTCAAAAGGCTTTATGCCTCCCGATACAGTGCACTCAAGTGTCACATGACTATCCCAGAGATCTAATACATCTTCGATGTTTAGATTCTGTTCTACGGTGTCGTAGTTGGTGAGGTTGTGACCCCTTTCCCACTCAGGCTCAAAAGCAATGTCCCAGAACCTAGTGCAAACCCAAGCGTCATGAATATCTTTTAGAGCCACATCATACTTCATCAAGAAGAAGCCACCATCACCCCACCCTTTACCCCAGCTATTCTCCACAATAAAGCCACCGAGCCTATCATCGTAACCTACAATGCACATTGCATGTCCACCAACAACCTTTGCACCTTCCTTTAGCGTACCTCTGTAATCCTGCTTCTCAAGAGGACCTCTCACATAAAACAAATCCTCTGTAACCTCAGTACCTATTATAACCGGAAAACCTTGTGCTATTGCTATCTTGGTGGCAGTGATGGCATACTCGTCATCATTGAGGTATTCCACTATTCTCCTGTACTCCTTTACGAGTTTCTTTGCTGCATCCTCATACGCTTCATCACTTGGTTTGACATTAACCTTGCTTTCATCGTAAGGCCATACGTCTTCCCAGCATACCCCGTACTTGGAGGCCTGTTTGTACACGTCTCTCAAATACGCGCCAGCGTCCTTCTCCAGCAGCCATGGGTAGGGTTCGCGTGTGATCCAGTAGAGAAACAGTCTAGAAAGATCTCTAAACTTATTGGCTTTATACAGAAGGATTTCAAGCGAATTGACACCTGCATTGGCAGTGCAGGAAGATAGGTGTCCTTGCTGTTCCACTTGTGGGGTATACTTCCTAAGATCCACGCGTCCCGGTAACTTTGTGGGGTGAGGCGCGGAGAAGATATAGTCTCTGGGGTCCTTCTCATCCGGTATGTATCTTGGCTGCTTTTTGAAGATTTCTCTAGCCATCGTTGTACCTCTGCCTCTTCAAAGGTTCAGCAACTACGCATTGGAGGTTGCAGCGTGCATCTCTCTCCCTTTGTCCAGGTTTCCGAAATTGCTAGCAGTGACTGGTGGTGTGCTCGATATGGTTACGTAGTCTATAGCGGTAAGGTGATCTACACCGCCTCCAAACAGACCCCTATCACTGGTTCCGTTGGAGGTGGCCGCTAGTCTACGTGTTTCTGTAGTTAGGCTACCAAAATCCGCACCACCACTTGGTGTAGATATAGTTATGTACTCGATGGAGCTAGTAGCACCCTCACCTGTCAACCCTCCACCAAACAACCCTCTATCATTTGTGCCGTTGGAGGTGGCGGCAAGGCTTCGGCGCGATTTGTTCAGATCACCAAACTCATACGCACTACCAGGAGTGGATATGCTTATGTAGTCTATGGTACTCGTTGGTCCTCCAGAGTCAGCCCCACCACCAAACACACCTCTATTGTTCGTGCCGTTGGAGGTAGCCGCAAGTTCGAGTCGCGCCACTGTGAGATCACCGAAGCTGCTAGCAGTGACTGGTGGTGTGCTCGATATGGTTACGTATTCTATGCTACTGAGTCTAACGCTCCCGTCATACCCACCCCCAAACACACCCCTATCGTTTGTACCGTTGGAGGTGGCTGCAAGAGCGTACCTAGCAGTGGATAGGGATCCGAAAGTGCTTGCGTTACTAGGTGTGGATATGGTCACGAAGTCCATCGTATTCGTTGGACTTCCTCCAGAACCCACTCCACCCCCAAACACGCCTCTGTCACTCGTACCGTTAGAGGTAGCTGTGATCCAGTACCTAGCTGACGTGAGGTTGCCGAAACTGGTGGCAGTGACTGTCGGGGTGCTTGATATTACTACGTACTCAATAGAGTTTGTAGTCCCAGTGTCTGTCGACCCTCCGCCGAACAAACCAATGTCACCCACTGGTAAAGTATTCTCCACCAGTACATCAAAGCTTTGGCTTGCAGTGTCTATTCCATCGCTTACATTTATAATGAATGTCACTGTAGTATCCGCAGAGTAATCAGGGTAAGTTATGTGAAACACATTCGGACTAACTCCATCCTGCACAATATTAACACTTCCATCACTACACGTTACACTATAAGTCAAGGGATCACCATCGTCATCGTGGGCTGTGATGGTTAGGTCGTAGGAGCTATTGTCTCTGTGCGGAGGATCCTCGCTCCAGCTGTACCCATCGATCACCGGTTCATTGTTAGGGTTGACATCTATCTGGTCTGTCTGCGTAGTCTCATTCTCTCCATCACTCACGTGTATAGTAAATGTTACTGTCTTTGCTGCGTTATAATCGGGATAGGTCACATGGAACAGGGTCGGATCTGAATCATCTTGATCTATTGCAACTGCAGCATCATCACACGTGACGCTATAAGTCAGCGGATCACCCTCTGGGTCACTCGCATCGATGGAGAGATCATAAGAATGTCCACCTATATGGGGCTCACTAGCACTCCATGTCCATCCGGTTATAACAGGAGGTTTGTTCGAAAGAACATCCACACTTAGTGTTTCACTCACAGTCTCCTTCCCATCGGAAACTTCCACAGTGTAAGTGACTGTAGTGTTCGTCGTGTAGGCGGGGTAAGTTATATGAAACTGGTTAGGGTAAGTTGCATCTTGCTGTATTGTGACATTCGCATCATCACAAGTTACGTTATAGGTTAGTGAGTCTCCCTCTGGATCTGAAGCGTCAATCGTCATAGTGTAGCTTTCAGAGTAGTAGTGCGGTGGGTTAACGTCCCACGTAATCTGATCTATTGTAGGTGGAAGGTTGTCAAAGACATGAACCACTTGTTGCTCTTGTGTGTCGTAAGTTCCGTCACTCACAGTGATAGTGAAAGTTACGTCAGTGTCCGATGTGTAATCAGGGTAGGTGATGGTGAACTTTGACGGGTCGACCGCATCCTGCTCAATCGTCACATTAGCATCATCACAAACCACAGTGTATGTAAGAGGCTCGTTCTCTGGGTCGGTAGCGTTGATAGTCATCTCATAGGATGTGTTATCATGGTGCGGTGGCTCCTCAGACCACGTGATGGAGTTGATGTCTGGGGCTCCACCGAGAGTGACCTCCACCTGATGGGTGGCAGCCCGAGACTTATTCCCAAGGCTATCCACTGCATAACACTTAAAGGTATACACTTTCCCCACAAGTGAAGGATCATTGGGTATAGGGAAATCTATAGTATCACCCTCTTCAACAGTCCCGTCAGGTAACTCCCACACATACTTCGCCAAAGTGACTCCCTCTTCCTTAAACGCAACCTTGGAGCCTGAGGCTGTGAGGGTGACAGTCCTTCCGTACTTCATCGTGGAAGGACCTGAAATTTGAGGCTTACTAACAACGTCAGTCCACTCCCCCAACATTTTTTCAATTTTCTCTCTTGGAATATAGCTCATAACTCTCTGCCTCCCTCACTTATTCTTCAAAAACCCTTAGAACAACCACCAGTTCGTCCCATCACATACAAGTTTGTACGCAGTGTATTGCACTTCTATTGACAAGCTTTCCTGTCCATCGATAAGACCGCTTGAAGGTATTATGACTACAGGGTAATTTGAGTTATCTATTTTCTTCACAGATATCACTCTCTTCTCAGATGTGACGATCGTCACGTCAAGCCTCGTCCTCTGGTAATCTGCGGTTACGCTGAGCCCAGTGTCAGGAGCTTCATTGAAAGTAAGCTCACCAGTGTCGTAGTTCAAGGTGTAAATGTAGGGGTAATAGGAATAGTCTATGGTTATATTTGTGTCTGCGTCAGGTGCAGTGTCAAAAGTGATATCAACCGTTCCACTACTATAGTCAACTGAACCACTACTTATATGACTTCCCGAGATACTTCCGCTTCCATCATCAGTAGCAGTGTAAGAGACCCCGCCAATGGTGTAGTGAATTACCACAGATTCTGGCTTAAGAGGCCTGTGCAAGGTGACATGGTGATAAGAAGTAGTAGTTCCATCTGCAGTAGCTATAACTTCATCTGTTATACCTTTGGTGACCTCCTGCGCCACTACACCATCTACGTAAATAGTTTCACTGTTCTCCACAATGGGAGATTTGGAGAGGGTGAAAGTGGTGGTGACACCGTCACCAGTCCCTACCTCCTCCCCTTCCACTCTATTGTTACTGGCGTCAGCAAGAATATACCCCTCCTCTCCTGAGGCTGTGTAATCTGTCGTGATGGATTTCACTCCATAAACAGTTCCTTCAAGATTGTCTACCCTGTTCACGGTTTGGTTGAGTAGGGACTCAAGCCCTCCCTCTCCACCTCCAGCAAGAGCAAGAAGAACTAAATTTGTACCTACTGAACGTCCGATTCTAATAGGAGTGATAGTGTCTGTTATTTTCCCTGGCTCACTGTCACTAAGGAATAAATCTACTCCGATACTGAAGGAATGCGCAATCTCTACCAGCCCGCTCACAATCACCCTGCTTCCTTTACCTACATAATCATAAGTGGCTTTTATTGAGGTACCAGAGTCTGGCGCAGCGCTAAAGGTGAGGTTTGCGGTTCCTCCATCATAATCAACTGACCCGCTTAAGAGCGGACCCGAGATGTTCCCGTTCCCGTCATCGGCGGCGGTGTAGGTTTCTCCGGAGATCACATACTCAAGCGCGATTGAACCAGGCTTAATAGGGAGAGAGGAGAAATTAACAGTAAAAGATGTGCTTACTCCGTTTCCTTCCTCAAGAATCTCATTCTCCATAGTCTCGTACTGAATATAAGCAACACCAAGGGCTTTCTCCTTCTCAGTTCCGTCTGCAAGAGCCTTATACATCTTTCCATCCGAGGGACTCTTGTATACAATGTCACCGGTGATTACAGAGGAGTGAAACTTAGCCTTTTCATCCCAAAACTGCCCTACATATTTAAACTCGGCAGGCTCAAAGAACACACCTACCTGTTTCAACTTCTCCCTAAGAGGCGGATGGGCAAGTTCGTCTGCGTTGTGTTCCTCTATTTCGTGAGCTTGAGTGTATTTGAACTCAAAGATTTGACTTAGGTTGGCGTTTTGAAGTATGATGGCAAGTCTGAGAACTAACTCCCCATCAGGGTAGTAAGTAACAGGGTTGGTCGGTTGGCCTATGCCGAAGAGTATGTAAGCGCCGGGGTTGTTTGAATCCTCTACCCACAAGTAAATCTCTGCCACACTCTTTGACCCTGCAGTCACTCCAGGCGGTATGTGACAGGGAAACTCTATGTAACTCGTTCCTCTTACGACAGGAGGCGACACTTCCGCCTCGTACCACTCAGTGTTAGGTGTCGTGCGAGTGGGGTCTAAGTCTCCTGCAGTGTCTGAAACTGAAAACTTCACAGGTCTTAAGTACCATCCTTCGTTACTGGCTGCAGCTTGCGCTGCACTCAACCCTGCGTTTGTGATAATTCCTATTACAGCCATGACTCATTTCCTCCCCTAAACTCTCAGTTGAAATTCACCATATTCAACACATCTTACCTCTCCGTTTATCTCTGTGTTAGTGTGAAAGGTACAAACCCCCAGCCCCGTCTCCTCCAAACGAAACCCATAAAGCAGGGCTTGGGTGAGATAGATAGGTATATTACTTGGTAGACGCAGATAGAATGAGAACCTCTGCTCCACTCTCTCGCCACCAAACCCCTGAACAAACAGGTTTATTCCGCCAACTGCACCCCTCTCTTCACTTACCTCTCCACCGAGAAAAGCAGCATCGAGCTCCGCAAAATCCGCACACCACTTTACAACCAGATTCACCAGCGGATAAACATAAGACCTCAAGAAGGTAAGAAGTTTTCCTACCGTGTCAGGCTTTACTTGTGACAGGTTAAGATCAACCTCTAAGTCAAAAGTAAATTCATCTCCAGGCGGGCTCTTTTCCCACCACTCCGTCACAGTGTAAGCTATACCGAGGAGTTCTAACACTCTCTCCAAACCAGCCCTACTCCCCTTCAAGTACCTAAGTAAAAACGCATGTTCAAGAAGGCTTTTCAAGGTCTCCTTAGTCAAAAGCAGAACACTTGTAATGTAATCAAGTCCAAGTTCCTCCGACAAGGAGTTGAGAGTTTCT
>Ga0180301_10000750_pt1 | contig 25357 bp, 21 predicted proteins | sample GuaBasSediGuay16_FD_121797 | JGI IMG/M metagenome (GOLD analysis project Ga0180301, IMG submission 121797) | Subseafloor sediment microbial communities from Guaymas Basin, Gulf of California, Mexico - Guay16, Core 4569-2, 12-15 cm | ecosystem: Environmental > Aquatic > Marine > Hydrothermal... | reverse complement strand
GAAGATGAAGGGTGTTGATGTGTTTAGGTACGCGGTTCAGGTTAAGGGTGTAGGTGTGGGGGCACACGGGATCAGAAGCGGTAGAGACTATCCGCAGCCCCACGCATACGCAGCCTCCGTACAGGGAGGAGACCACACATCAGTAGCGCCGGAGCAGGACAAAGTGTTCTCTGATAGCGCGGTAATATGCATGTTCAACACCGTTGACTGGGATACCATGATAGGTCTGCTGAACGCCGTTACGGGGTGGAGAGTAACTCAGGATGAGCTCTTCAAGGAGATCGGTGCACGGGTGCTGACCCTCCAAAGGATCCTGCTTCTCCTCGGAGGTCCTGATGTGTTCTGGGATCCTAGGCGTGATGATGATAATCCGCCTAGGTTCTACGAACCACTGCCAAGCGGCCCCTACAAAGGTTCTAAAGCAGATAAGAGCAAGGTTGAGGAGCTTAAGAAGAAGTACTACGAAGAACTAGGATGGGACCAGTACGGAATACCAAGAGAAGAAACACTCAGAAAACTAGGGATAGAAACAGCAACAAGAGAAATAAAGAGAATAAAGAAGAGACTAGGAATAGAATAGAAGGTGCAGATGCGGAAATACTTAGTCTATGTCTAGCTTGCTATACACCAATTTTTGAACATTATTTGTATCCTCCGGAGATGAAGTTCTTATCGTACGACCGCTTCTACACAGTTGATTTTTGGCTAAGCATGTAGGGAGTTCAGACCACTGGCTGACATTGCCAAGCCAATACTAAGGTTCTATTGTTTAATGATTTAATAACTTCTGTTCACAGAGGCATGATTGTGCAAATAAAAACGATGTTTTTAGGTAGATAGCTAGCAGAGAGAACTACTTCTTCGCTTCCTCAGCACTATACACTATCTTGCCATTAATTATTGTGTACACAACTCGAGCTTCTACTTGGAACGGTGGAGCATTAAGCACTATTATATCTCCATCTTTGCCGGGTTCTATGCTACCGAGTCTGTCGGCGAGTCCCAGTATATCAGCTGCATTGATAGTGACAGCCTTCAGCGCATCCTCGAAGCTCAGACCGTCTCTTATAGCGATGGCTACTTGTATTGGGAGCAGCTTTATCGGTACCACTGGGTGGTCTGTAGTTATAGCTACCTTGACTCCATGCTTGGCTAGGATCCCTGGGGTTTCCGTAGTCCTGTTTCTGAGCTCTACCTTGTACTTGGCTGTTAACAACGGTCCTACGACGGCTGGAATATTTCTTGAAGCTAGTACCTCGGGAATTCTGTGACTCTCTGTTGAGTGATCAAGTACTATATCAAATCCAAATTCTTCAGCTATCGATATGGCCGTGAGTATATCGTCGGCTAAGTGGGCATGGGCTCTAGCCGGTATCTTTCTTCTAAGGAGGAGCTCTAGGGCTTCGAGCCTGAGGTCTTTATCTGGAAGTTTCTCGGGTTGATCCTTAAACAAGTCCTTCTTCCTCATATAATTCTGGGCTTTGGTCAGCCACTCTCTGATAAGCCCTGCTATCGCCATTCTGGTAGCAGGAGACCTCTTGTTCTCGAGTCCGTGGGTCCTCTTGGGGTTCTCGCCGAACGCGATCTTGAGACCTATAGGCTCCTTCACAACCATGTCCAGTTTATGCTTACCGTAGGTCTTCATAGCGACTCCTAGTCCCCCTATGGGGTTGGCACTCCCTGGCAACACACCCACTGTGGTTACTCCGTGGGAAAGTGCTTCGTAGAACCCCTCATCATCGCTCTTGATACCGTCTATGGCTCTCAGGTGCGGTGTTACAGGCTCAGTAGTTTCGTTTGTATCCCTACCCTCCCAACCAATAGCAAGCTCGTGAACTCCTATGTGGGTGTGCGGATCTATCATTCCTGGCATAATATGCATTCCCTTAGCATCGAGTATGTCAGCACCCTTCGGAATCTCGACCTCGCCAGCTTTGCCAACAGCCTTGATCTTACCGTCATCACCTACAACTATGACCCCTTCTTCGATAACTCCTCTGGTAACTGTGTAGACCTTCCCGCCACGTATAACCAACACCAAGGTTCTCACCGTAGAGCCCCATCAACTCGCAAACAAATTAAACCTGCTACTCTGCTGCCAAGGTCGTGTGCTTTAGTTAATTCCACACTATAGCCATGTTCGGTATGAACAGGTTTGGGTATGAGTCTGAGCCCTCGAAGATTAGTTTTGCGGTTGTTTGCATAGCAAAAATTTGAAACCTCTACAAAATGGAGCTGTAACAGCGTTATTAGGATTCAGAGATATAAGTTTGTGTAGAGCCTTTGTAACAAAGGAGTATTGTTGTTGCAGTAGGTGCCGTTATGCTCACGGTTGTTGTGAGAAGCAAGAGGGATGCTGATGCTGTAAAAGCTATGCTGAGGGTATTCTGCGAAGAATGGGATATCGATGTAAAGACTCTGCAAGGTGCTAGGAGAGCTGAAGATGCACTGAGAAAACTCGAAGAGATTGTTTCAGAGGACCGCTTCTACTTACTGCTTCTGGGGAGAGAAGATTCTGAAATGGCTCAGGAACTTGATAGAGTGTTGCCTCCCAACATAGCGGTCCACGTAGTGCCCCGTGCACGAGTTAGAAATGCTAGAATTGAGCAACTAGCGCACGAATTCGATGTTGGTAGGAGCAAGTTCAGGCTTGTTGCTCTATGGGAGCCACGTCGTAAAGGTTTTGTGTTTGGGCTTAGGCAGGGAATGCAACTAGAAGAGTATGAGTACAATCCTGCTTACGACGTGTTTCTAGGGCTGGGAAAGGGTTTTGGATCAGCTTTGAGAAGAGTTCTGGGTGCGGATTTGTGCCGAAATCCCCTTCTGGTTAGGAAGTTCGGAGGAGTTCACGATGTGTATTGCGGTTTAAGGCGGGCAGCAGTCCTAGAGATCCCTGATGAAGGATTTAGACCCCATGGCAAGATTTTGTGCTCCGAATGCGTTACTGAAAGCGCTGACGAGCATGTTCTCCTAGAGATCAATCGCCCCGTATTGGAGCTGTATGAACGCATAGCTCTCTCATTTCTGGGAAGATTTAGAGAATGGGCCGATACCGTAATCGTGCCATGGAGCGGAGGTAAGGACAGCACGGCGACACTGCTCATAGCGTTAAGAGCTTTTCCACGAAAAAAGATCAGGGTCTTGTTCTCCGATACGGGAACAGAGTTTCCGTGGACCGTGGACTACGTAGAGGAGGTTTCTAAAACATTGGGTGTAGAGATTCACCGAGTATACGCAGGGGTCGACAAGGGGCTTCTTGAGGAAGGTATGCCGATGCCTACACACGACAATAGGTGGTGTACGGCGAGGAAGATAGGTAGTGTGATGGTGGGCGTAATGAAGTTGTCGGAAGGCAACACACTGATAGTTACAGGTGATAGGGATGCTGAGTCAAGAAGGAGAAGCCTCAGACCCCCTGTAAGGAGGGTAGACTCGAAGACGCTCATTGTTACTCCGATAAAGCTATGGAGTGCTGCACATGTTCAGCTGTACATACTGAGCAGGGGTCTCCGTCTCAATCCCTTGTATGAGAAAGGATTCTACAGAATAGGCTGCTACATATGTCCAGCGTTAAGAAGCTGGGAGCTCTTTATCATGAACAGCGACCTCTCAGTATCTCTAAGACTTCAGAGACTTCCGCTCTATCGCAGATTCATAGAGCATAGGATGAAGATGCAAGTAACAGGGAGTAAGCACGATAAGGAGGCTCAAGTAGTTCGCGGATTACTGAATATCTGTGGCTAAGCAACGCTGAAGAGAAGCTACATGCCTCAAATACCTTAAAACGTTCTCTCGGAGCGTAATGTCATGTACTTCCAATTACCATAACCGTGAAGAGAACGTTTAGCAGGACCCGGTATCAGGAGCTCCTTGGGAGAGCTCTAGTTAACGGAATTAGTTTAAGTTTTTATCTTTGGTTTTCTCAAGTATATGCAGAGGTAAAAAGATGCCCACGGATAAACTTCCTAATCCTTTCAAGCCTTACAGTCTAATACCTGCTATAGTAACCCCCATGAAACAGGATCTTAGTATAGACTTCGATCAGATGGAGAGGTATGTGAAGTGGCTCCTCACATTCGGCATAGGTGGGCTTGCTGTTGCTGTAGATACAGGTGAAGGTCCACAGCTCTATAAGCATGAAAGAATTGAGCTTGTAAAGCATGTAAGTAATGTTGTAAAGGGCAGGGTTCCGGTAGTCGCGGGGCTACAAGCTGTAAATACTGCAGATGCGGTCGAGACCGCCAGGCAGCTAAAAGAAGCTGGTGCAGACGCTCTACTGGTCTTTCCGCATCCAGCGTTTATAGGATATCCCAACGAGGATGTGATCTTCGACTACCACAAAGCTATATCCGATAATGTCGACATTCCTCTGATAATATTCAACCTTCAGCCTGCTCTTGGAGGTGTCGAGTATACAAGCAAGGCCATAAGGATGCTCTCAACGCTCAGGGCGGTTGTGGCTATTAAAGAAGCTTCGTTCGATGCTAGAAAATGCCTGGAAGTTATAAGAACCATTAGGAAACTTCCGAATAGGATAATGATACTAACAGGTAACGATAACCTCATCTATGAATCGCTAGTAATGGGAGCAGAAGGAGGGTTATTGGGGTTCGGAACTATAGCCGTCAAGGAGCAGGTTGAGATGTTCAACCTGGTTGCTAAAAGAAGGTATGAGGAAGCTTTGGAGATCTGGGAGGCTTTATTACCACTAGAAGAGGTGATATTTGCACCTCCGGTTAGAAACTACAGAGCTAGACTAAAAGAAGCACTTGCAATGATGGGAGTCCTAGAGACCACTTACGTAAGACCACCGCTCCAGCCGGTACCAAACGAAGAAAAAGAAAAGATAAGAGCAGTGTTGAAGCAGCTGAAACTTCTATAGAGTGTGGGGGCCTCTCGAATGCCGCTCGATTTGACTGTGGTACTACATAGAAACCTAGTCTTGCCAAACCCGCTAATCATAGCCTCCGGGCCTTCTGTGAAAAACGACAAGGATATAGTGCGAGGTCTAGAGTCAGGCGCTGGCGGCGTGGTGACGAAGACCATAACGTACAGTGCTGTTCACCAAGTACAGCCGAAGCCGAGGATGTACGTGGTGGATAAACACAATGCTCTGGCTAGAATCAAGTTCTACTCGTTCTACAGCATCGATCTAATGTCGAGTTACACTCCCGAACAATGGGTAGATATGCTCAGACGAGCCAAGAGTGAGATCGCCCGGAAAAAGCTGGAGGGTGTGGTCATAGCTAGTATCGCTGGTAGGAACTACGAGGAGTGGGAAAAACTGACTAAACTAGTAACAGAAGGAGGCGCGGATGCCATAGAGCTCAACCTGTCGTGCCCCCATGTAGAACCCGCACAAAAGGAGCTTATGGGTAGGGCAGCAGCGTATGATCCCGAAGTTGTTAGAAACATAGTCAGAAGAGTTAAGGAGAACACACACCTACCAGTGATAGGTAAGCTGACACCGCACGGGGCCAACCCAGTCGACCTGGCGAAGACAATGGTAAACGCTGGTGTTGACATCCTTGTATCGACCGCTAGGTTTCAAGGGCTTATAATAGACGTGGAAACTATGCGGCCGATTCTATGGGGCGGTACGGGAGGGTATGGAGGCCCCTGGCAATTGCCCATAAGCTTGGTATGGACCTATAACATAGTCAGGGAGTTGCCTGAAGTGCCTGTTATCGGTTCGGGAGGAATAGCCTCCGGGTACGACATAGCTAGGTTTATACTTGTTGGAGCCAGAGCTACACAGGCTTGTACAACTATTCTGATCCACGGATACGAAATCGTAAATGCGATGCTCAACGAGCTAAAGGAATGGATGAACAGGCACGGTTTTAGCAGAGTCGATGATTTCAGAGGTAGGGCGCTTTCTAGCATAATCCCCATAGATAAGCTTAACAGAGAGAAGGTGTATAGATACATGGTGCTACCAGAGAAGTGCAAAGTATGCAGAGCATGTATTAGAGCTTGTCCATACGGAGCCATAGAGGATAGAGGTAAGGCACCCCCAGTAATAGACTTCAATAAATGTGATGACTGTGGCTTGTGCTATTCGCTGTGCCCGTTCAACGCTATAAAGTACGAGCGGATAGCATAGTGCAACATAATAGATATAGTACGGTAAATGTCGTCTCCTACCGTATGAGCCCAGTAAATCTGTAGACCGTGTGTCTATCCTACTACATAGCTGGAAAAGAGTTCACGAACTTAGTCTAAGGCTGGTAACCTCGCCCGCATCAACCGCGACGAGTCTATGGGGAGTCGCCACAATAAGCCTTCCAACGCTATCTATGTCAATAGCTACACCCTTAACAATCTCCTCCCCAACAAGCTTAACTTCGATATACTTACCAAGAACTACACTGAGATCCTTCCACCTGCGTAATATATCAGCGTAGTTTCCTTCCTCAAGCATGCGGTAGAGTCTCCACAGCCGTCCAAGCATTGCAGCTAAAAGAGTCGCCCTCGGAACATCTCTGCCCACAACACTCTTTAATGTCGTGGCTATCTCTGAAAGTTCTTCAGGAAGTTTGTTATTCACATTCACTCCTATGCCAAGAAGTATATATTTCAATGCCCCTCCTTCAGCAACACCTTCGGCAAGTATTCCCGCAACCTTCCTGCCTGCAACAACAACGTCGTTAGGCCACTTCAAACCTGCTTCAATCCCTAGAAGTAGCTTCAGAACTTCTGCTACAGCCACACCGCTCATTAAGCTGATGAGGCTGGGCTTCTCTACACGCCAAGGTCTAATAATAGTTGTGAACCACAGTCCTCCAGGAGGTGCATACCATTTTCTGCCAAATCTGCCTCTCCCAACCTTCATTGAGCCGCAGACAATAACCGTACCCTCAGGAGCACCTTCATCGGCTTCCTTTTTAGCAATATCTTGGCTACTTACGTCACACTTCTCAAGATATTTGATTTTGAAATCTAGACCTATACTCTTCACGATGGACTGCGTCTCCGTTAAGTCGTCACTCAAAGGTATCATGTAGCTTCTACATACATTGCTATATATGATGGGTATACCCATGAAGAGTAGCTTTTCAGCATCAGAATTCTCATGTATGCACCCGTTCTTCGTAAGAGCATTTATTAACGATCTCATGGCTACCTCTATACACCTCTTCATTAACATTCAATTCAACAGCTTGTTAAAAATTCGTTTAGACCGCCGGCCAAGCACTACGATTGAAACAGAAAGGTTAGCACCACCTCACAGCTCCACCGCCGACACGGCGGTTCTCAGGGATACCTAGGTGGCTTGCATAGTAACTATACTTAGAGCCAAGCTCTTAAAAGAGACGTGCGGGGTGGAAACTAGGCTACAAAGGAATAGAGGTCTTACCTGGTTTCCAATATTGAAAAGTGTGAATAGCGTCAGCGGAACCACGGAACTTACTCTGGTACGAACAGTCTCTGCCCATCTTCTCTTGTGAATTCTACCAACCTCGTACCGTATACATGCTCCAAGAGCCTTCTATCCAATACCTTGTCCAGGGGACCGTACCCTACCTGTACTCCACGTGAGATAAGCAACACCTTATCCGCGTAGTGAGGTACCAGATGTAGCTCGTGAGTTGCTAACACCACTATGTATCCCTTGCTAGCTAGGTTACGGATCACCTTCAGGACTTTGCTTTGATTAGCTAAATCTAAAAACGCCATAGGTTCATCTAGAAGTACTACCGGTGTTTTCCTAGCTATTGCCGAGGCTATTAACACGAGTTTCTTCTCCCCGCTACTAAGCTCACCGAAGAATCTGTCTAAGAGTTCCTCTATACCCAGCATCCGTGCTGCCTCCTCAATCGCACACTTATCTTCGTCGCGTTCCATAAATAGTGATCGTGAAACTCCGTATCTAGCAGCCAATAACATATCTCTGACACGGGCCCAAGGATCCCCTATTGGGGTTGCAGGCGCATACGATACAAGGCTGTGGGCTCTCACCAGGGAGCCGGCTTTGTATGACTTTCCACAGATACACACCCTTCCTTCAACAATGGGTATTATCCCTGCAAGCACTCTAAGAAGGGTAGTCTTGCCTGAACCATTTGGTCCTATAACCGCGAGTACTTCACCTCTCTCAACACGAAAATCTACGCCTTTAACAACAAGCCTCTTTCCGTAGCCCGCTGCCAACTCCTCGACAATGATAGATGGACACTCCAAAGCGCTATCCCCAAACCCTCCTCCTGATCATTAAGTAGAGTAGTACAGGTGCGCCTACAACCGAGGTGACAGCTGTTAGAGGAACTTCCTGCGGTGTGAGCATCACTCTTGCAACTACATCCGAAAGTATAGAGATCAGAGGGCCGGATACCATAGTCATTAGCACGAGTCTTCTGAAGTCTGAGCCCACAGCTAATCTCGCTACCCAAGGAGCTGCTAATCCTAGAAACCCTATAGGCCCTGCAAAAGCTACGATGCCAGCGGTAGCTAAAGCGCTTAGGACCACGACCTCAGTCCTGATACTCTTCACGTTCACACCGAGAGAGCTTGCTACCTCCTCCCCCAAGATCAGAGTGTTTATGGCACGCGAACGTATGATGAGCCAGCAGCCTGCTATGCTCACCAACAATATTGACTGGATAACCCTCTCCTTGAGTGCGTAGGCCACAGAGCCGAAGAGCCATAGGAAAGTCCCGTAGACCTTCTCCCCTAAAGCTAAAACTAATACTGTGTTTACGGCGCTGACCACGTAGGATACAGTTATGCCCGTAACTATCACAGCCAGTGCACTCATGCCGGCAAGCATCGAGAGCGCGAACACCAAGAAGAAAGTTGCGAGAGCTCCCGCAAAAGCGAGCGTGAAAAGAGAGTAGGGGTCGCATCTACCGATGAGAACGCCTATCAGTACTCCCAGTGCTGCACCCGAAGCTAAACCTAGCAGGTAAGGATCGGCCAGCGGGTTTCTCAAAACATACTGAAGTCCTGCGCCCGAGAGCCCTAGTCCGAGTCCTGCGACCGCTGCTGCCAATGTCCTGATGCTTCTTCTCGTAAGAACTGCGCATTCAACTGGTGTAAGAGGTTCGCCTAGCAACATCTTGAACAGTTCCTCTGCACCAACACCTCTATAACTCCCAAGCGATAGTGAGAGAAGAACTGAGAGCATGAAAGTTCCCGATAGAGCACATACGAAAAATTTTCGATGCTTCAAACCATGATCCCTCTAGCTAGTGATGTACTTTAACCGTAATCACAGCTAAGTGCCTCAGTCTAATGCTCTGTTCTACGCCGAGATCCTCGTATTTTGGAAGTTCAAACGTTTCAGGCTTCACATCGTTCGGTATTTCATCTGGTTTCAGTCCTAGAACCTCTGGGTGAATCAGCGCAATCAATAGCTTGAGCGCCTTGGCTACACGAGGTGAAGGTCTTACAAGAATATCGTTGTACTCCTCATAGACACAGTAAACACGATTGTTTGCAACCGCAGGGATCTTGTTAACAGCTTCTCCGAGTACATCCCTGAAGGTGCTAATCACAGTACTGCAGTTTGTAATGCCTGTATCACCAGCTGTGAAGATTACGACCTCGGGCTGTGCTTCCAGGAGTGCCTCTGGGCCGACCATACTCCACCCACTGATATTGGAAAACACGTTCTGCCCCTGAGCTAATACGAGCAGATCGTGCATCCAAGTTTCATTGCCCGTAACCCATAGGGGTGATAGCCATACTATTAATGCAGTTCGTGGTCTCGTAGAGACGTTAGATACTAAGCTTCGCAGCAGCGTTATCTCGCTCCTAAGGTTGTTGACTACGTTCAGCGCCTCTTTAAGATGTCCGGTGGCTCTACCAACAATTATGATTGATTTGTACACGTCTTCGAGAGTCCTATCAGGTAGCAATAGCATGGGAATTCCATACCGTGATAGAATTTCTTTAACTGTTCTGTGGCTAACTATGGACTCTACACCCACCACGAGATCAGGATTAAGTCCGATGATCTTCTCTACATTCGGGTACCATCCACTACCTATATCGATTAAGCTCCCGTTAATCTTCATCTCTTCTACATCCGGCGGATAGTTAGAGAAGGTATCTACGCCTACTAGCTGAGTAGAAGCGTTAATGGCGAATAGTATCTCAGTTGCACTCGGTGCAAGGCTCACGATCCTGGAAGGTCTGCTAGGTATCACGACGAGGCTCCTAGCAGCATCAACTATTGTGGCAGGGAACTCCAACAATTTCTCTACTTCAACAAGAGATCTCTTCACTTCATCGAGACTCCTTCTAACTGCTTTAAGCTCTTCTAGTGAAGCTGCTTTAGAAAGCTTTTCCTCAATTCTCTTCACTCTATCCTCAACTTCCTTCAACTTGCCAGCGAGAAGTTCTAGATCTTCATTCTTGGCAGACTCCTGCTTAAGAGATTCTACCTCCCTACGAAGCTCCTCTACGCGGGTTCTGAGCTCTGATGTTAGGTTAATCAATTCAGTTCTGATACCGGATATAGCCTGCGAATGTTCGCTGTACGCTGCAGTCAGCTCGTCGAGCTTCTCTACCACTCTACCGAGCTCATTTTTCACTATAGTGTTAAGCTCATCTACAGCGCTGCTAACATCACCCATCATCTCGCGGATTTCACCAATCTCCTTATAACTCTTAGAAACATCCTCACTAAGCTTAGAATAATCAGCGGCAAGTTTCGCGATGAAAGCTCCTACACCTACCAGGAATAGTGCCAACAAGGCTATGGCTGTCCAGATGCTCTTTGAATTCACCATCTGGGCACCCAGTCCAGATATAGACGGGGAATTAAAATAGCTTTATCCTCACCACGTTGTAAAGCAAAGGATTAAACTGTTCAGAGGTCTAGTTCACTAGCTTTCTCAATTGACGGATCAGGTCTTGTGCCGTTACTACGAGCAACTTTTCTGAGTCTAGTACTAGAACCTCCGAAAGCGTCATCTCCATGATCTCAACAGCTCTTCTGAGAGGTTCGGAGGAGCTTATCGTGGTAGGCTTGGTTGCTATTGAATGTAGTTCAAGAAGTGGATCTGCGACTTCAAGCTCATCCCTATACACCACGCCGACAACCCTACGGCCATCGTCTAGGAGCACTGCTACCTCTTCATCAACGCCGCTCAAACACCTAAGGACTTCATGGACCTTACTCCTCACGTTGGCTACGCAAGTAGGTGCTCGTGCAAATCTTTTAATAGGCTCATAGAGATGCGCACGTCCTGTATAGGCAAGCCTCCTAACATATACCGACAGTAATGCTATCCTTCTATTGGACCCCTGTGCAAGTTGATTCGCGTGGAGGGAGCTGTGCATAGTAATAACATAGGATGTTAGCGAGGCAACGATAGCGGGTACAGCTGCCTTCAATCCCTCAACTTCGAGCGAGAACATTATTATTGTGAGGGGTGCACTGTTAATACCCGCAAAAATCCCGGCCATACCCGCTATCATAGCCGCCTCCAGGGCTTCGAAACCAGCAATAGATGCGTAGCTATGTCCTAAAGCTGCGCCTATCACCATCGATGGTATGAATACTCCTCCCGCACCGCCAAGTCTAAGCGTCAACACAGTTAAGACCGCTTTTACGAGTGATAGTAGTGCTGAACGGTCAGGGGACATAGACTTTATGTGTAGCATCGCGTATGTACCGCTGCCTATAGCTTGAGGTAGTGTTACGTACGCCGTGACAACCCCTGCAACAACTACTAAGAATCCTAGATCCTCGAGTACCCCGTATCTAACACATAGTTTCTCAACAACATTCTTGAAGGCTATCATCGTATGTGAAACAAACGCTGCGAGTACACCTATCAGCGCGTAGTGTACTACCGCTCTAAGATCCATTGGCACTGGGCCTTGAGGAGCTATAGTGTGAAACAGAACTTGCTCTCCTAGAATAATCCTCGAAATCCCGTAGGCTGCTACAGCTGCAATACTTGCAGGAACTATCAGCCCTATCTCAATATCCCTTCTATAGGGAGCTTCAAGGGCGAACATCATAGCAGATAAAGGAGCTCTGAAGACAGCTGCTATTCCCGCAACTCCTCCGAGCATCATGAGCTTTCTAACAGCTCTAAGCCCCATCCTGGCATAGCGAGCAGCTAATGCAACAATTGTTGAGCCGAAGAATATGGCTGATCCCGATACACCTACGCTTCCGCCAGCTGCTACAGTGATTAGAGGTCCTATGCTTAAGGCGACCACTTTTCTGGGCTTTACATAACCATATCTGATGTGGTAGAGCCTCAAGAACAAGTCTATGAGAGAGCCGCTCTTCTCCTCTGCAAACCTCCTGACTAAAACGCGTGAAGTACCTAGAAGTATCACCGTACCTAAGAATGCTCCAGTTAGAGGAAGCTTGAACACCGCCATATCCAAAGCTACGAATAGGAGACCGTAGATAGAGGCTGCACACCCAACGCCCAGCCCTATGGTCAGCGCAACCAAAACCTCGTGCCTAACACTCAGCAAGAGTTTGAAAGGCGGATGCTCTCTATCCCTGTTCATGACCCTGCCGACCTCTGCGAGGGAACCTTATCCGGATACCCTTACCTCCACTGCTTCCACGTCCTACAAGCAGGTTCTCTCCCTCGAATCTACGAGCGAGGAGCAGCACCACAACAGTGAGCAGCACTGCTTCGGAGAGAAGCGACAGAGCTGCATAGAGAGGTCTGCCCGATATGAAGGCTTTCAACACTATCACTGGTGCTGTAAAAGGTGTTGATGATATAGCCACGTTCTTTGGCACGGGGTCCAGCGTCAGGTCACTGAACATAGCTAGGTAAAGGGGAGCTAGCACCACTATCCATAGAAAGCCCACCATGCTCTGAGCACTCCTAACATCCTCACCATAGCTACCCAGGTATAGCCCTAGTGTTGACGCTAAAAGCACCGATAAAAACACCGATAAAGCAAAGAGCGCTAGAACCTCTGTACCTACGAGCCCTACTATACTGACAGTCGTTAAATTCCCTACGCTATGCGAAACGCTGTAGATATAGTATGTGAACCCCAGCAGCATGGAGACGGAGGAAATTGCCGATATCACCAACGAACCGGTGAGCTTAGCCAAGACGATGCTCCTGCGGCTTATGGGTAGCGAAAGTAGAACCTCTAAGGTCTTCTCCTCTTTCTCAACACCTATGCTCATAGCAGCAAGCGATGCTGCATAGCCCACCACCAGCATAGGCGCTATAGGCAGCATGAACAGCTGCCCCACAAGTCCTTGAACAAGCTCAAGATCCAAGAAAACACCTGCAAGCTCTATACGAGCAATACCCCGAACCGGATTCTTGAGGAACCTTGGTTCATATCCCGTACTGTTGACTATCAGGAAGCTGGATAGGTAGTCCGAGAAACTCCTAGGTATTCCGCTGTATAAACCCGCTAGAGCTATTGAGGACAAGCTTAGGTCTCCTATCTTCATGAATACATAGAGTGACGCCGGTTTACCCAGCGAGATATTGTGCGAAAATCCTCTGGGTACCAACAGTACCGCATGTACATTCTTCGAAGCAAGTTCTTCAAGAGCTCTGCGCGGATCACAACTATTGACAGGGACGAGCCGTGCATGCACATAGTTCGTGAGGAAGTCTATCAGCAGCCGCGAATATGCACCCCCGTCAAGGTTGATAATTCCCAATTCTAAACCAATCCTCGCCCTCTCCTGCACGATCTTCATGCTCTCCCTCGCCGAGAAGCCTACCACAGCTCCTAGGGCAACGTATATCAGCAGCGGTGCCAAGATCATACCTATGACAAGCTTCTTATCCCTTAGCATATCCTTGAGCTCCTTAACCATAAGTATCCTCAGCATTCTTAACCACCTTAGCGAATACCTCCTCCAGATCCTTAGCTCCATGCATCTTAATCAGCTCGGTAGGAGGTCCTTCAGCTACAAGAGATCCCTTATACACTATCCCTACACGGTTGCAGAGATGCTCTACCTCGAGCATGTTGTGGCTCGATAGCAGTATCGTCACTTGATATTTCTTAGCGTACTCCTCGATCACCCTCCTGACATGCAGTGCATGGACCACATCTAAACCGCTTGTAGGCTCATCAAGTATCGCTAAGCGCGGCCTAACCATGAGGGTACGAGCCAGCAGAAGTCTACGCTTCATACCTCGCGAATACGTCTTGACCTTGTCAAAGATCCTATTCCCGAGACCACTTATCCTAACAGCCTCCTCCACCATCTCCTCGGCATCTCTTCTACTAGATGCGTAGAGCCTCGCCATGAAATTGAGGTACTCATATCCTGTAAGATTCCTGTACGCCCCTGCTTCTTCAGGTAGGTAACTAACAATTTTCCTGACTTTCCCCGCCTCCTTCACGACATCGTATCCGAAAATCTTCACGGTGCCGAAACTGGGTCTTAGTAAAGTAGCGATTATACGCAGAGTAGTGGTCTTACCAGCGCCGTTGGGGCCTATGAGCCCGTAGATCTCTCCGGGATACACATAGAAGCTCAAGTTCTTTACAGCAATGGCACCTCCCGGAAAAATCTTTGTTAAGTTTCTTACCTCTACGGCTAATTCCAAAGCGGTTCCGACCATTAAGGCTGTTAAGCAGTAGAGCTGAAAAACGTTGAGATTACTCTGGTAAAGAGTACAAGCCAGACAATCTGTGGAAGAACCCCACTTTTTAGCCACGGCAGAGCGAGACCCTAGGCTCTACTAACATTCGATCAGTCTTCGAGCCCCATAATAACGACTATTAATAAACTTGTCCAAACAACATGTTCTGGGGATCATTGTGGCGAGAATAGATGGTTTTCTCATACCCGAAGACTTGAGATATGATGTAGAGAATCATGTGTGGGTCAAAGAGCTTGATGATGGGACTGTGCTTGTGGGTCTTGACGATGTTGGTCAGCATCTAGCTAGGAGGATAGTGTTTGTGAAACCTCAGCCTCCTGGCACCTACGTGAGGAAGGGAGAGGCTGTAGCTATGCTGGAGTCTGTGAAGTGGGTTGGACCTCTTCCCTCGCCCGTAAACGCGACAATAGTGGAAATAAACGAGGAGGTTGTGAGGAGGCCCGTGCTTATCAACAGAAACCCCTACAATGCGTGGATAGCTAGGTTAAGGCCAGATGACCTTGCTGAGGTTAGGAGATTACCTACGGGGGAAGACGCTCTAAGGCTTCAACTCGAAGATATCAGAAGGAGGGGTGTGAAGAAGGGCTAGGTCTATGGAGGTAATAACAACAGATGTTCTTGTAGTAGGTTGTGGCGCAGCGGGTCTTAGAGCGGCTATAGAAGCTGCCAAGCTCGGCGTGGATGTGGTTGTGGTCACGAAGTCGAGAATAGGTGCTGCCGCTACTCCCATGGCTGAAGGAGGAATCAATGCTGCACTAGATCCGCGCGATAGCTGGGAAAAACATTTCATAGACACCGTGACGGCAGGAGTGTTCCTTAATGAGCAGCATCTCGTTGAGGTGCTCACGAAGGAGATTCCGCGGCATATATACGAACTTGAGGAGTGGGGGGTCCTCTTCACGAGGAGGGAGGATGGCGCTATAGCTCAGAGACCGTTTGGTAAACAGAGTTTTCCGCGAACGGTCTTCGCTTCTGATAGAACGGGACATGAGTTATTCACAGTGTTGCTGAGTCAAGCTCTCAGACTAGGTGTAGAGGTGGTAGAGCACCACTTTGTCACGAAGATATTCGTTAGAGATGGAAGGGTGTGGGGCGCTTTAGCGTGGAGGGTTAAGGGATGGGATCCAGTGCTGTTCAGAGCGAAGACAGTGGTACTAGCAAGCGGCGGAGCAGGGCAGGTTTACAGCATAACCACAACGCCGATCGAGTCTACGGGGGATGGAGTTGCACTGGCTCTGGAAGTAGGTGCCGAGATCATGGATATGGAGATGTTCCAGTTCCACCCCACCGGCGCAGCTTGGCCTCCCCCCATAAGAGGGCTTCTGATCACAGAGGCTGCGCGGGGTGAAGGTGGAGTTCTGATCAATGCGCTTGGCGAGCGCTTCATGGCCAGGTATGCGCCTAAGGAGATGGAGCTTGCTGCGCGAGACGTCATCGCACGAGCTATATGGAGGGAACTCCAAGAAAGCCGGGGGACGATACATGGTGGAGTGTACCTAGATCTAAGGCGCGTATCCTGCGATAGGATTAGGAGAAGGCTTAGCTCGACCTACCGCTGGCTTCTTCGCTACGGGATAGACATTTGTCGAGAGCCGATAGAAGTGTCGCCCACTGCGCACTACATGATGGGTGGCATAAGGATAGGTTTGAATGGAGAAACGTGTATCAAAGGTCTCTATGCGGCAGGAGAGGTCTCTGCAGGTGTTCATGGTGCTAACAGAGTCGGAGGAAACTCCTTGGCAGAGTGCATAGTCTTTGGAGCTAGGAGTGGTAGGGCTGCCGCTCTCTTCGCGAAAAGCGAACCTCTTCCAGTGTTTGACCGAGAGGTTGTTGAACGTGAGGTGAGACATGTTAACAGCATTGAAGGTCGTAGTACCGTTAGTTACGAAGATGTTAGGAGGGAGCTCCGTAACATCATGTGGAAGTATGTGGGCGTGATTAGGGATGGGGAGGGACTTAAAAGAGCTCTCGAGTCCTTGGACAAGCTCAAGAAGCTCATGGCCGAGGCCAGGGTCGAGGCTTCACATACCTATGCTGTTGATGAGGTGAGGTTCCTAGAAACTCTCAACATGCTAAGAGTGGCAGAACTCATAGTCAAAGCTGCTTTCATGAGGCGTGAGAGTCGTGGAGCCCACTACCGCCTAGATTATCCGCAGAGAAACGACTCAGAGTGGTTGGCTCACATAGTTTTTAGATACGAAGGAGGTGTGCTCAGGAGCTACAAGATCCCTGTGACGATCACGCGCCTCAGCCCAAGGTGAAGACTTTGAAGGTTAAAGCGAGGATCTTCAGATTCGATCCCGCGAAGGATGAGGGTCCTTGGTTTGCTGAGTACGTCGTGGAGGTAGATGAGAGCGCTTCGATCCTAGACCTGCTACTGGAGATCAAGAAGAAAGCGCCTGACCTCGCTGTGCCTTACAGCTGCAGGGTTGGTAGATGTGGTAGCTGCGCTGTTGTCGTGAACGGCATTCCGGTGCTTGCATGTCAAACCCCTGTCAAGAGGTTTGGTCACATGTTAGAGATATCGCCGCTTCCGGGGTTTAGGGTGCTCAAGGATCTTGTGGTAGATAACTCTGGGATTCTAAGGGTTGGAGTTGAGGTTCTTTCAGGATACCTCAGACGCACACAACCCTACGTACCTCCCGAGAAGATTCCTCATAACAGAGTTGAGTATCTTCATGAGTTCAAGCAGTGTATTGCATGCGGTGCGTGCCTCGCGGCATGCCCCGTGTACAGTATTGATAAGCATAGATTTGGTGGGCCTCACGCCATGAGAATTCTAGCCCAGTATGCCGAGGATCCAAGAGATGGCGCGCCACGCGTAGAGGAAGCTGCGCTTCGGGGGCTCTATATGTGCCTTACTTGCGGAAACTGCCAAGTAGTCTGTCCCCATGAGATCGCTATACACCGCGGGGTCCTCGCTCTAAGGAGAAAAGCTTACAGTGCGGAGAGAGCCCCCTTCAAACTTGTGGATGTGATCGACGCTATCGAGGATCCTGAAACCGGGAACCCTCTCTACATGCCTAGAACTGAACGCGGAGCGTGGATAAAGGGGTTGAGGCCTACGCCTAATGCCCGAACCCTCGTATTCGCTGGGTGTATGGCCAGCTATGCAGATAGAGGCAGTGTTAGGGCTCTGGCACTGCTACTTGAGCTAGCAGGTGTAGAGTATCAGGTACTGGGCTCTGAGGAGCTGTGCTGCGGCATGCCGATATTCTTAGCGGGCAGCTGGGAAAAGGCTAGAAAGCAAGCCGAGAAACTGGCTAAAATGCTAAAAAGCAGGGGCATTGATGTAGTGGTAACACCTTGCCCTAGCTGCTACAGAATGTTGCGTAAAGAGTACCCTGAGGTGCTAGGCGTAGAGCTGGAGGTCGAAGTTTTACATGCTACACAGCTCCTGCTCGACTTGTTGAGGAAGGGTAGGCTAAAAATTAGAAAAAGAGTAGAGCTGGTGGTCACGTACCATGATCCGTGTGATCTCGGAAGACATATGGGTGTGTACGATGAACCGCGCGAGATCCTGCGCACCATACCCGGGGTAAAACTTGTTGAGATGCTCCGCGGCAGATATCGCGAGTACTCTCGTTGTTGTGGAGCTGGCGGAGATCTGAAGATAGTAGACCCGGAGCTCTCCTTAAGGATAGCTAGCGAGAGGCTAAGCGATGTTCCTCGAGATGCTCAGGTAGTACTGCATGCATGCCCTACTTGCAAGATACAATTCACTGAGGCAAGTACGCGGATAGGAACTAAGCTGCAGAATATCAGCGTCCAGGAACTTCTGCTAACTGTCGTGGGGGGAGACGATGAGTAGTGAATGGGTAGAGGCAACCTACGTGAAAAACGCTTCGTTGTTTATAGAAGTTCTCAGAAGATTTTGGAGTGTAGCTAAGGAAGAGTCCAAGCTATTGGTAAGACTTCTGAGAATGTACGGTGTAGACCAGGGTGCTCGGGTACTCGAGGTGGGATGCGGGGACGGTAGGATAACCACAATGCTAAGTTTAGCAGGATACCAGGCCACGGGCCTGGACATCTCGCCTAAGCTTATTGAGGAAGCTCAGAGAAATTCTTCTAGGTACGGTGCAATGGTGGAATACGTGGTAGGTGATGCTAGGAGAATCGATGAGGTGCTGGAGGGCTACAGATTCGATGCCGTGGTGTTCTACTGGGGTAGTGTTATAGGGTACTATGGTACTTCGACGGATGAGGATATTTTCAGGAGATGTTGTAGAATTACTTCTGAGAACGCGAAGCTATTGATATTGAGGCAGCCCAGCAAATATGGTATGCAGATGTTATCCTTCCTCAATGGTTATAGACCTATACACGATGTTCTTGATCTTGATGAACTACTTGTGATACAGAAGTACGAGGTTGTTCCAGGAGATCCTATCATGAACAGTACGTGGTTTATCTATAAGAGGAAGGGGAAGCAGCTTGAGCTCCTAGGAGAGTTATGTATGAAAATGCATCTATATACACCCGAGGAGCTAGCTATGCTTGCCAAGAGGTCGTGCTGGAGACTCTTAGAAGTGTTCATAGATCTCAGCACTTTACGTATGTACTCCGAGAAACCCTTAACACTTACATTCAGTGCAGTGTTTGAGAAACAGAGGTAGTAAGCTATGGCTGCTGAGGGTAGGTATAAAATAGTTGATGAGTCGGGCAACCTTATGATACCTCCTTCGCTTCTCTATACTCTTCTTAAACATGGAGCTAAACTTGAAGGGCCGTACATACTCGTGAAGGTAATTCCTCAAAGTATAAGCGAGGTGCCCACAGTCAAGTTCTGTCCCTCAGGAGAGGTACAGCCTTTAGAAGTTGACGACCCAGTGCTCCTTGGCGTGTGTTATGAGCTGTATAGATACTTTGAGGACAGATGTGCAGCCTGCGCGATCAAGGTTTATAGCGTTCTTGGTCAGACGTGGTTATATCCTGAAGATATCGTGGTGAAGCTTCTGGAGGTAGCAAAGAAGTACAATCTTCCCATAGAGTGGAGCCGCGGAAACATAGTATTTACAACGTGTCCTGAAGACTACACACAGGCTAGAGAGATGTTAAACCCAGGAGACTATGTAAAAGGTCTTGAGCTTCTAAGGAAGGCATGTATGGAGATAGGTAGAATAATAGAAGAATAGAGGAGCGAAATATCGAGGCAACACGGTCATCCACGGGCGAATCATCACTTATCAGCCGAGGATACTCATATCATCCCGAAGCACTAGTTCCCTACTGGAGCATAAAATCGCTTGAAACAAAGCGTGATGAACTGGCTAGGCCCTGACCGTGTGGAGTGAGGAGGCGTGGAAGTGCTGAGGTTGTTAACCTTAGTTTAGTTACATCCAAAGGATCGTGGTTATGATTCCCAGCACCACGAAGAATCCAACAGCTATCATCACGGCCTTTACAAGCTCCGATTCGTTTAAGGGGTTTGGCAGAACCGCCACGTGAACCAGTGTTATAGGGGCATCCTTCTTTATATTTGGGTACATGAATCCCTTCTTCACCACCACAGGTCTTTCAGGGATGTAGTTTCTCTTGACGAGTTTCTTCATCGATGCTATGAAGTAGAATCCGCTCATGGTAAATGGCATCCACGTTGTTACGAAGAAGTACTCGAGTTTTGTGGTAATGGCGATTACCGCTATCAGTGAGCCTATGAAGAACGAACCCGAGTTGCCATTGAAGATCATGGCAGGATAACGATTGAACAAGTGGAAAGTTACGACAGCGGCTAGCGATGTGGCCGTTAACGCTAGAGCGTGAAGGTCACATCCCTTAGTAATTTCAAGGAGAAGCGCTCCTGCGAGAATAAGCGTAGCTGAGCCCGTAAGGAGTCCGTTGTGCGTGTCCACCATGTTGGCCGAGTTCGCCGCAACTGTGCTCCCGATCAAAATGAGCAGAGGGTACACTATGGACATTCTGTATGTACCGAGGAGGGGGAGAGTGAGGTAAGGTTTGTAGACCTTGGCAAAGATTATGGGAAGCGCAGGTAGAGCTCCGGCAATCACCTTCCATTTAACGTCGAGATCCGCGTAATCGTCTAGCAACCCTGCTAGAAAACCTAGAACCAGCGAAAGTTCTATGGCCATCACAATTTCGAGCTCTATTCCTAACCATATGGAGAGTGCCAGAAAGCCTAGGGCTATGGATGCAAAGTAGGAGGGCCCTCCGATGCATGGAACATAGACATCGTAAGGTTTGTGGTAATCTCTGCAGAGCCTCCCAAACTTCTTCTCGTATTCTATCAGGAAAAATGTAAGGAGTGCAGTAGTAAACGCTGTGAAGATCGATGCAGATAAGAAGATGAAGAAGCTGTAGCTCAAGCCTTCACACCCAGCCTCTCCAAGGGTATTCTAAGAGTACGAGTCCGCAGTACATCGTTCTCAAGAGTGAAAAGCCGCACCTCGAAACATTCGCTCTCTACTCTCAACACTATGAAGGATGGAGCTGCGGGAGCTCCTGCACCGCTTGGAGCACCAGTTGCTGAACCCGGGTTAAGAAGTAGCACTCCTTGGAACAACTTCGTTGAAGGTTTATGAGTATGTCCACTTATCAATACCCTCACCCCTAGATCTTGTGCTATCATATAGAGCTGACGCACATTACCTCTAGGGTACACTTGATCTCCGTGAATCACGCCACAGCGTGTAGGAGGATTCGTAGGTAGTTCCAGGATCTCGTGCTCAGGCAAGGGTAGCCAATCCATATTTCCTTGAACTACGTGCAGCTCGCTGCCTAAGCTCTGTAGATATTCGAGAATTTCTCTACCCGTTAAATCTCCGGTGCTCACCACAGCATCGAAACTCCTGCTCTCGATATACCTTCGAATGTTCTTAGGGATCTCCTCAGCTCTATCAGGTACATGAGTATCCCCTATTACAAGGATCTCCATGCGCATCACCGTTTCATCATCAGCACCAAGCTGAGAAACCACAAAACTACAAGCGCTGCAACTACAGACCCGAAGAGTGTGAGCGGTACTCCGAACCTTGGAGTGGTTGTAGCCACTGTTGTGGTTACAGTCGTAAACTTGGTGATACTGCTTGTGATAGCGACTGTAGCTGTAACGGTCATAGTGCTTTTCCTCGTAACTATAGTTGTTGAGGTGACCACGCTGATTCTAGGAGTCTTCGAAGTTATGGTAGTTGCAGTAGGCAGAGCCGTAGCAGTTCTTGGAGGTGCTGTGAGCATAGTGTACAAAGACGCTAAAAACGAAGCCTCTTCGTAGAGATACAGTGCTGTTTCAACATCGCCTTTCTCTACATGAACATCACCCAGCAGTACGTATAAGTAGTTAGCTGCTACAAACGCCCCTCTACTCGCTAATTCGTAGAGCTGCAGAAGCGCTGTACTTCTGAGAGCTTCTGCAGCAGCGTGTTTATCAAGTGTAAAAGCTTCGTGTATTGACAGAGAAGCGTACATTAGAGCTTTGAGCGCGTATACAAGCTTCTCTACCAGATCCTCGGCACTCGATGCCCGTATGAGCATGTTCGCTGCTGAGTTTACGTAAACCGAGGTTCTCCCTGTTTCGCTACTAAGTAGCTGAACATAATTCAATTCGCTTTGTGCGGCATCAAGTAGAAGCCTTGTAACTTCTTCTATCCTTAACACACTTATTTCAGGTGAGACCACCCTAAGCTCCAGAAGCCCGATCCAGTCCTCTACCGAGAGGGTGCGTGCATAAAGCATAGCAGCTTGGTAGATACATGTTTCAGGAGAATAACTACAAAATCCGCTCTTTACATTATCAGCAAGCTCTTCAAGAGTCATATCAGCCTCAATGATTCTGCTCCATATGTTGACGAGCACGCTGAAGGTATAGAGGTCTGAGGGCTTGTAACCTCCTAGGAGTATGCGGTATTCATCGAGCTTCTTTGCGGAGAAGCTAGTTATGTTCTCTACTACGGATTCTACACCCCTCGTATAAGCTTCGGCAAAGAGCTTTAGATATGTTGCGTTTATCATGGCTCGGTACGCGTAGGTCGCAGCTATGTATGGCTGTTCGATCCCCGATACTCCTCTAAGCAGCTCCGCTGAACTGTTGTAAAAACGTTTCAAGGATTCAACGATCCTAGGGGGCAAACGATCTTCAAGCTCCTCATACTCCTTCAGCATCTCTCTGGCCTTCTCTGCAAGCCGGGTACTCCATCTCTTCATAGCCTCTACTTGTTCTTGGGGAATTATCTTCTCCACCGATACGTTCAATGGTGCGCGGGTGGCCGAAGATCCTGTGAAGTACTTGAGCGCTTCGTATATAGACGATACCTCATGAACCTCAACACCGAGCTTTGCCCCATACTCGCTAAGGTTTACGTACAGGAGCCTGCTCCTCTCGATCACCATCGGCCCGACCCTCTTTCTCTCCACAACTACGCGTGGATACACGATCTGTCCTGCCGGTACTAGGAATACATTAGCCCCTGCCTCCTTCGCTGCCTCAAGCTTCTCTACGAGCCCTCCTACCGGGCCTACAGTCCCATCAACGTTTATCATCCCTGTCATCACTACGGACTTATTAGGCTTGAGTCCCAGTAATGCGCTTGCAAGACCCACAGCTATTGCTGCACTAGCACTGGGGCCACCTACACTAGAAGCGTTAGATACTATCGAGACAAGGTAATCACACGAGTAGAAATCTATGCCCGCAGTTCTCGCAGCCACTATGGCTGCTATACGTGCAGAGGCTTGGGTGTCGAGCGAGGTAAGAGGCCTAGTCTCTATGTAGACATGCCCCTCGCCTGGGCATATAACTCTTGTCTCGAGAAACGAGTATACGCCCACGGTACCGTTCGGCGTTGACGATACTGCCACTATCACCAACTCAACGCTTCTGTCTACGCTAAGTGACGTTACTATGTCGAGATTCACCACCTCCAACAACAACAACGCTACCAACGTGAACAGCAGGAACCGCTTCATCCTCTCGAACCCAGTTCAACGATGCTACGAGTCTCAGCGAAATACTTTACCGTCTAGGTACCAAGCAATATCCTCTACTATTGCCGAGATCCTCCTTATCGCACTTCTAACAATATGTTCATTTCCGTCCACAGATACCTGTCTAAGCTCCTCAGCAGCTGTATGAAGTCTACGGATATGCAAACTTAAATTCACCGGCATCTTCAAGATCTCTTCCTCAAATTCTGAGCAATCCGCGGTTCCCGATAAACGACGTAGTAACTGATGGAGTTTATCGAACTCTAACATCATGTATGAGAAGTCGTCGTATACTCCTCGCATTCTTCTAGTGCTTAGCATGTCGAAGGACTCAACTAGAATTTCGCGAATCGAAGACATGATGCAATACAGCGCAGCTATTAATGGAACATGCTGAGGATGTATGGTTTGTTCGCCCTCTCTGAACTTGGCTAAGAACCTCTTTATAATCCCGAAACCCATCACTTAACACCTCGTTAAAGAGCGATGGACACTATGCATTACCGCCATGCTGTAACTAGCCTAAGGTGAATATTAAACCCTCTAGGAAGTGAGGTATCTAGCAGGGAATGAAGCTTGTCAGGAGAATACATATGTGATGAACCTCCCTGTATTCATGTAGTAAGCGATGAAGAGCGCAGGATATACGCAGTTTTCGTAGAAGATTGGGATGGCAACATACTTCCGGTCCCTTCGAGGGAGCTCGAGAAAGCCATCAAAAAACTCTCAGAACTAATCAAGAGAGGTTTTCGGGAAGCATCAGCTAATGACTTATCCTACCTAGCTAAGAGATACCTCGAGGCAGAACCAGTAGAGGAGTAGGTCGGAAGTGAAGCTTAGAGAAGAACTAAGAAAAACCCTAGATGAATTTAGGAACACAATCCCCATAGATGAATTCCTAGACCCCGCTCTATACAAGAGAGGCAATGCTATATGGTTAGGCGGAGAGGATAGTGTAAAGGTACGGAGCAGGTCTATTACGGAATTAATCAATGAACTAATGGTACTGCCCAGCGAGGTAGATTTTGTACTTCATAGACTTAGAAGAGGTGAGCTCAAGCAATTCTGCGATAGTTTCGTGGAGGCCAACACGTGTAGCTATCTGGAAAGTCTGTGCAGAGAAGAAGGTCCACGTATATACTACATGATCAATGCCAAACCGCGTCTCTTTGTGGAGCTCTACTCGGAGTGTATAGAACTGGATCTTTTAATATTCCTGCTCTTGGGAGATTTAGCGCGTTTTACTTTGATCGAGAAGGGGTGGCGAGGTGGAATACCCTATACGCGGCTAGGAGTTCCACGAATATTTCTGGAGCCTTCCTTCATAAGGATACTAACATCTGTGCTTGAACAGCGAAGAACGGAGTATTCTAAGTACAGTAGCAGACCCGTGAAGATAAGAAATCTCTCAGCGCTCGAAGATTATATAGTAAAGAATGTGGGTAGGATCTCTGAAATTATACTCGCGGTTCCCTGTCCTACTGATCGGAGTGCACAGCTTGTGAGCACCGTACTAGGGATTGACCGCGATTCGTTTCCTAAGGTTATCGTGGTGAGGCCTCCAAGCGAGGCCGAGGTAATATGTTGTGAAACATATGATAGGTTGTTGTCAGGATACCTCAAACTCGTTGAAACAGCTGAGGAGATGGGGGCGTATGTGTGTACAAGTGATGTTGTTGATACACACATAATCATCAATAGGAGCACAGTCATAACAATATCTCTTGGAAATTTACTGCGTAGGGAGAGCATAGTTGCGATAGAAGATCGCGATTATGCGGAGAGGTGCGCTCAGGCGCATTACCGTTCATGTATATGTACAAATAATTTAGTTAAGGGAGTGT
>Ga0180301_10000749_pt1 | contig 25410 bp, 31 predicted proteins | sample GuaBasSediGuay16_FD_121797 | JGI IMG/M metagenome (GOLD analysis project Ga0180301, IMG submission 121797) | Subseafloor sediment microbial communities from Guaymas Basin, Gulf of California, Mexico - Guay16, Core 4569-2, 12-15 cm | ecosystem: Environmental > Aquatic > Marine > Hydrothermal... | reverse complement strand
GTATTATTCAGATGTCAAATTTACAATTTTTAATTAGAAATTGAAAAATTGGAAATTTTTGTAAAGCATTATTGCAAGAATACCTGCTACATTATTAAGTTTGGCTTAAAAATGTAGCACCTTTTTCTAACCGCGTAGGTTAGAATGGTAATCAAATCCCATTGTAAGAGAGAATCTTAAGGAAATTTTTAATTTTTATTAAATTATCAATGAAACAATTTTTAATTAGAATTAAAGAACTAGAGATTTATAAAAACATGCGGTCTTTGGCTGCGAAATTTATTGAAATATGTCCGCTCGCGCGGACGAAATATGCAACCTGCGGTTGCGAAATATATAGAAATAAATAGAAATTTATTGAAATATGCTTCGCGAAATATATAGACATTAGAAATTTTTGTGAAATCTTCTCATCTATAGGAGGTTGAACCTATTATATTTTTAGAGACTTTCATTTTTCTATTCTTTAAGGGCCTTACTATTCTTCCCTATCAAAATTTCAGACGCATCCCCACCTCAATGGGTATCCAGCATACTGAAATAGTGCTAAATCCCAAACTACTTCTAAGTTTAGAATAGCTAAAGAAAACATAATATAGACATACATCACCATAAAACCACATCTCTCAGAAACATTGCCCTACTCTCTATCCTTGTCGGATGTGCTATTGTTTTATAAACAATCATCATCTTTTCTATAAAAGAATCAACAAAAATAAACCTTCAGTTTATCCCAAAGAGACTTAATTCTTCTGGTGATTTCACTGTCAGTGTATTCTACAACACAGAGACCTTTAAATTGTGCGTCGGTTACCTCTTTAGCATAAGGAAGGAACCCCAGGAATTCTGCTCTCTCCTTAAGAACAACTGTCTTTATCTTCTCTGCCATACCGCGGTTTAAGTCATACTTATTCACTACAACCCCAGAAGGAATTCCAAAATGACAGGTGACTTTAAGAATGCGCTCCATATCGTGTATTCCAGAAACCGTAGGTTCAGTAACTACAAGAGCATAATCTGCACCAGTTAAAGATGAAATAACTGGACACCCTGTTCCTGGTGCCCCATCAATAATGACTCTTCCTAAACCATTTTTATCAGCAAGATAACAGGCATTATTCCGTACAAGAGTAACCAGCTTACCTGAATTCTCTTCTGCCGCGCCAAGCTTTGCATGACTCATTGGACCGAAACGAGTTTGTGATATAAACCATTCTCCATTTATAGCATCTTCTGTTTTTATCGCCGATTGAGGACATACCAATACACATCCTCCACATCCTTCGCAGGCAATAGGGTCAATAAAAAACTTTTTTTGCCTTCCGGATACATACGTATATATAGCAGAAAAACGACAAAATTCTTTACACCGTCCACACCCTATGCATTTTTCCTGGTCAATTTCTACACTTACACTACCGCTAAAATACCCGTGTTCTTTAATATCTGGGGTTAAGACAAGATGAAGGTCGCTAGCATCAACATCGCAATCAGCCACTACAATATTTTCTGCCAAAGCAGCAAAAGAAGCTGTAAGAGAGGTTTTGCCTGTTCCACCTTTTCCACTAATAACTACAAGTTCTTTTGGCTTCCTCTTATAAGAAGCTTTCGGTACTGAAGAAACATTAAATACTTTTTTCTCTTTGAGGACCATTTTCTGTCTTTTTACCTCTCTCTTCCTTCTTCTCTTGGCAAACTCAACTACTTTTTGAGAAAGCTGTTTAAATACTTCTCTATAAAGGGGAAGCTTTTTTATAACAATTTCTCCTTCAGAATAAATCTCGGCAATCTTGCGGTCATCAGGAATCTCAGCAATAATCTCCAACCCTTCCTTATAACAGTAATCTTTTAATACATTATCCTTATACTCTGCCCGGTTAACTACAATTACAGGTTCCTGTCCTATACTACGAGCCATACTAACTGCAAGTTTTAAATCATTCACACCAAAAGGTGTAGGATCAGTAACAAGTATACACAAATCTACATCTTTTACAGTCTCTACAGCCGGACAAGCAACACCAGGAGAAGAATCTAAAATATTTATACCTTCACCTATTCGCTCCTTAACTTTCCTGATAAGACGCGGAGACATTCCTCCTTCCCCAGTTTTCAAAAGAGCATCGCAAAAATATACCCCATTTACTTTGCCATACCTTAGAATTCCAATGTTGTGTTCCTCTTCTACAATAGCACCCGTAGGACAAATAAATTTGCAAGCACCACAAGCATGACACAACTCTTTAAAAAACAGAACTCTTTTTTTTCGAAGGTTGTGTTCATCGACATCAGCTCGATTAACCACAGCAATAGCATTATAATGACAAACTTTAACACACTTCCCACAGCCAATACACTTTTCTTCATCCGCGAAGGAAGGAGAAATAATCTTAATTTCCTCTTCCTTATCAAAGGCTGGCTTTAAAAAAAGATGTCCATTGGGTGTTTCCACATCACAATCGAGATAATGGACAACATACCCTTCTCTTGCCATTACCATCGTAAGATTGGTAGCAACAAAAGTTTTTCCTGTCCCTCCTTTACCACTCGCAATTGCTATTTTTAATTCCATATCATTAATTAGCTATAAGGTAGGCTTCTATAGGAGGAAGAGGCCGTGTTCCTTTAGCAAAACATTTAGAGATAATATGATTTTCCTCAATCTCTAATACTCTCTCTGCTTTACACCCTGCAAGAATGCTTACTCCTGTAGGAGTTGCCATTTCAAAACTTGTCTCAGATTTACGCCAGCAAAAATCATATCTCTTAAGGATATACTCTGTTGCTGGTGCAGGAACAGGAAATTTCCCATGGGAAAACTCAACCGTTCCTCCCCCTACATTTATAAAATCAAGATAAAATATATTCTCTATACTAAGCTCCTTAAGACCCACGCCTATACCAACAATATCAATGAGAATATCTTTTGCTTCATGAAGAACCGCCTCTTCTCTAAGATGCTTGCCAGAAGGGATATCCTTAAATACCCTATGGACATATCTTTCTGCCTCACATAAAACATCAAGCACTCTAAAAGTACATTGGATACCACTATCTTCTATACCAACTTCAGACAAAACCTTATTTGCTAATTCTTTTGCTTCTGACTCATACAAACATTCTTCTTTATCCTCCACCTTAATATTTAACCCCACTACTCCTTTAGAGTTCACGAAAGAAACCTTTGTTTCTCCCAGACAACTTCCCGCATATTCCATGGCTGACAACATCCTTTTCTGATCTGCTCCTAACCCAAGAAGAATGGCATTAAAAATATCTCCAGCAATACCTTTCTTTGTATCAATCACAAGATTAGCCATAATACTTTCACCTTAACCTAAACATCTTATTGCTCTCTACAATTGTCTTTAAATCCTGTATAAAAGAAGTTTCCATAAACTTATCTATATCCCCTACTGCTTGCTCAAGGTACTTATCAAACTTTATCACTCCCAGAAAAGGATAATTAAACTTATTTATATACTCTCGTGAGCAAAAAATACCTTTTTCTCCCATATTCTCAATAATCCCCATAACAGGAACCTTAAGTTCAGAAAGCAACCTAACTGTTCTTTTTACTGTCTCTAAAGCTACAAGTGAACTAACAGTTACAATAAGAAAGTGAACATCCTTTATAAATCGGATTGTATCTAAAATTACATCTTTTGTTCCTGGAGGCATATCAATAACTAGAAAATCAAGTCTACCCCAGCGAGTTATAGCAAGCAGTTCAATAAAAGCAGATGACATATCAATTTCACGCAAAGGGAGGGGATGTTTCCGTGAGTAGTAAGTGATAGACATAAACTTAATTCCTTCTTTTGATGGGGGGATTATACCCCTATCTTCTTTAGGATATAACTTATTACTTACACCCAAGATAACATGCGCCGAAGGACCACAAAAATCCAAATCAAAAAGACCAACTTTATATTTCTGTTTTGAAAGAACTAATGATAAACCCACAGAAATCATACTTTTACCAACCCCTCCTTTACCTCCTCCTACAGCAATTACCTTCTTTATTTGTGCAAATCGCTTCTCAATTACACTCAGTCTTACATCCACTCTTATTCTCCTTCTATATAATCTATACTTACTCCTCTTCCCTTTATTATCTCAAAATCTGGGCTACTACAATAAGGACATCGCACATAAATATGGGCCATCTCAGGAATAAAGTGAATGGCTTCAATATTATCCTCCTTTAGTCTATTTTTACTCTCAGAAAAATGCCATCTTTCTCCGCACACTCTGCATTCAAATTCTGCTGGCTCTTCCTCAATTTCTATATCTACCTTTCCTAAAGAAGGATTTTTTATAACAAAGTTATCCTTCAAGGCATAAAGAAATATATCTTTTTCTATTTGTTGAAGGAAACCCACTTTTATTTTAATCCGTGTTAACTTAATCAACTTTTCTTTTTCTGCAGCTTTTAATACCGTTAAGACCACTGACTCTGCCAAAGCCCACTCATGCATTTTTTATCTTTAAATTATAAATGTTTTTTTAACAAATAACTTCTCTTATCTACCTATCCTTTTTCCAAAGATCGCTGTCCCCAGTCTAATCATATTTGCTCCTTCCTCAATTGCTATTTTGTAAGAATCAGACATTCCCATAGAAAGATATTGCATATTTATATTGGGAAAATTAAGGCTCTTTAACCTCTCAAAGAATTCTTTAGTCTTTCTAAAATAAACCCTTAGGCTCTGGGGCTCAACTGATAATGGACCCATTGTCATTAAACCTTCTAATTTTAAATATTTAAGACGAGAAATATTGATTGCTAATTCCTTTACTGCCTCATAATCAGGTCTTACTCCTGCTTTTGTTATCTCGCTACCTATATTTATCTCTATAAAAACTGGCACAGATTTATTTAACTTCTCCGCTCTTTTATTTATGGATTCAGCAACTTCATAAGAATCTACTGTCTGAATAAGATCAAAAATATTTAAAATTTTATTAATCTTATTCTTTTGTAAAATACCGATAAAATGCCACCTCACCCTCTTAGCAACCTCTCCCAATGCGTTATAAACACGCTCTGCTTCCTGCACATAATTTTCTCCTATAAATTCTGCACCGGCAAAAATAGCTTCTTTTACCTCTTCTGGTGTCCGTAATTTGGCAGCAACAATTATTTTCACATATTCAGGAAGTTCACTTTTTATCTTCAAATAATTCTCTTTAATTCCCATATCCTGTCTTTCTTTCAAAACCCTAAATAATACAATATAATACCTATGCTTAAGCCTACTATAAAGTTAAATAATTTAATCAGTAAAGAATCTCTTATCGTATACGACAAAAGAGGAAGCATTCCATGACCGTCCTGAATAATTGAAGAAGCCAAAAGAACAGAAAAAGGAATAATCCCTTTAGCAAACATCATCACAAAAATCAAATGGGGTCCTGACTCAGGAATCAACCCCACTAAAGACGCTATCAAAAGTACCCAAAGTATATGTGCTTTAATGAAAGCTTCTAAATCAACTAATTTTAAACCCACATTTACTAATAAAAGTGCTCCAAAACTCCATAAGAAAACTCTCCACAAATGTTTTTTTGCTATATGTTCCCAAATATGTTCATCTAAATAATGCTGGGGGGCAGTAATAATTACAAAGCTTACCAGAGAAAGAAGAAATACAAATGTTATACGCTGCCAGTTCCATATATAAGGTCCGATTATCCCTACAATAAATCCATACAATGCCCCTCCCAGAAGTACAAGTAACAGGAATCTTGCTAAAGACATATTCTTTAAATTATTTATTATTTCTTTAAAATCAAAAAGAAAAATTTTATCTTCTGTATGGATAACAGAGAATCTACATTCTTGACAGGGTTTTATTTTAAATAAAGGCACGAGTTTATCTGTAATGTAAGCAACCACAATTCCTAAAATAAATAAAATAAGAAATAAAATTAACGCTTTAGCGGGAAACACTGCTAACATTACAAAAGCTTCATCTCCGCTAGTAGCAATCATCCCTCCTACAATTGCACCAAAAGAGATAAGTCCCCTCACATAAAAAGAAACATTCATAAATGCTCCTAAACAACCTGGAGTTGCTCCTAAAAAAGAAGAAATAATATATTGCCTCAGCAATCCTCCCTTAATCACCTCACTCATCTTACCTTTGGTGAGAACATTAAGATAATCAACAAATACCATCATTATAAAAACAAAAAGAGTAATCGTTAACCCATGTTTCAAATTATCAACAATAACTTCCATAACTGCCTTCCTATATTTTATCTATCTTTCTTATAACTGATAACACTTCTTTTTAGAAATAAATAACTTTATTTTTATGCGCTGAATCTAAATTCCTCACCAACCTTAACAAAAATAAAATTATCTTTATAAGCTTCTTTAAAAACTGACTGGGCATCGTATCCTGTACAATGAGTAGGCCCAACTTTTTCTACACCTATCTCTTTAAACATTTCTACAATAATCTTTATCTCTCTGTTGTCCTTATCCATAAGATGAAAACCTCCAAAAACAAAATATACTTTCTCCTTTATAAATTTATTCTTTATTATCTTTAATATTTTTACAATTCCCGGATGAGAACATCCTGTCATTACAACAAGGTTATCTTTTATCTTTAACACAAGAGCTTGCTCTAAGAGATACCCTCCTTCATAAAACCCTTCTATCTGACCAGTAGAAAAAATATTGTCATCTACCTTTACAAAATCTTTACATTCTACAATCTTCCCTCCTAAATTATTTATTTTGTCTTTAAACTCTTGACTAAAATCTGGACATATATAAACTTTTATATTTTTTTTCTTTTCTAATAAGGCCCACAACCCATTAGTATGATCCCAATGCTGGTGAGAAATAACTACACTCTTTAATTCATCAATATCAACTTTAAGCTTATCTATATTCTCAAGAAGCCACTCCCCTTTTTCTCCTGTATCAAATATAATTTCATCATTAACAAGAAAGGATACCCCCCATCCAGTATGAAGTTTTTTATCACATGTTTCTTTATCAAAAAGGACCTTTACCCGCATTGTAAAATCCTCCTTTACGCAATACTTCTCTAAACCCGTTAACTCCCTTTGTGGTAAAAAAAAGGTGTGACTTACATCGGCAGTCTGATGAACCAAAACGTTCAACAAAATCATACTGTTGTTTAAAAAGGGAAGCAACAGAGCATTCTTTCTCGTCTTGCGCTACCCACACTTCGCCTATGACAGTATAAGGGGAATTTAACAAATAATCAATGTGCCAGAATAAATTCTTATTTTTCAAGATATGCCGATTAAGCCGCGATTTTATCCCTTTTTTTGCTGAACCAACATATAAATAGTACCCTTTAAGAAATTTTATTCTGCCTAACTTGCCTACCGCAACTTTTACATCTTTTTTTATCTTTAGAAAAAGCACATAGCTTTTTGCTGAATAAAAACTACTCTTACTCATTTGTGAAAAATCATCCTCAACACGTAAGCGAATAATTCCTGCAAGCTGACTTAATGTTATTGTCTTTTCTGAAAATTGAATACTTCCCCTACATTATAGTAATCGTCATGTAAAAGAGTCTTTTTAAATCTGCTTAAGAAATAAAAACCTGCTGATAGAACCTCCTGGATTACTTCTTCCCGACTCACATCTACCAGTTCCATCAAAGGAAAATCATCCTTGCAATGTTTAGGATACAAAGAAAGAATGCCACCTTTCTTTAAAATCCTGTGTGCCTCATCATAGATTAAAGTTCTGTCTTTTAAATAATGAATAACATCATAACACAAAACAACATCTATACAACTATCATCCAAAGGTACTTTCGTCTCAGCTTCTATTATCTCTATGTTATTTATATCCATTGTGCTAACAGTATTTTTTAATTTTTCTAAATCGTCTCCATCTCTATCAAAAGCATAAACTTTTCCCTTTTCTCCTACCAGTTTTGCCGCAGGAAGAGTATAATGCCCACGCCCAGAACCAAAATCAACAACCTTCTGTCCCTCCTTAAGGCCTATAGCCATTAAAAATACTTCCCCGTCTTTTTCTATCCACCTTTTGACATCACAAGAAGAAAAAATACTCTCTCTAAAACCCATCCTACCTTTGACAACTTCCCGTATCGGAGCAAGGAGGCTTATCGCATCTTTCTTCTCTGCCACAACACGTACGAAAACTGGCATTGCCCTTTTTATAATCTGTCTCATAGAATCCGTTCCCCTTAAAAATTATTCCTGCTCCTGTACCAATAACCCGTTTTAACCGTCCTCCACATTCTGGACACATCTTCAGTGGTTCTTCACTCATACTTTGAAACTTCTCAAGCCTACTTCCACAAGATTCACATACATACTCATATGTCGGCATATCAACATCTCCTTTTTTAAAATTAATAAACTAAAGTAACTTATTATCAACTGTTCCATCCGGCATCATATTGTCCGGATGGTAAATACCTTCCTCTTCCATCTTATATCGCACGCAACTTAAATAATCACCCTTACAATATCTCTCAATCCACCTTTTGTCTATCATTGCCCGTTCATGAAACCATTTAATTGGACATACATTATACCACTTGCAAACTTCTCTGTGGCTCATTATACTTAAGTAAATAGTCAAAATGAAATTTTATCAGTTTTCTCTACCTACTTGGTTAATCCAACCCTCACGGTTTAGAATAACCAATATATTCACTATCTCCTTTCTTAAATAGTTTTCATAGCTATAGCTGTGACATTTATTCCCGAATCATACTACTACCACACTTAGGACAATTTAAAGAATAACAGGGTATGCCTCTTTGATGTATTATCTTAGCACCACAGCTGGGACAAATACAGTAACCAGATGGCCCAGCTTGCCGGTTGCCGCCCATTCGGCCTCTACCGCCACCAGCACCCATTCCCCTACCTCTTCCAGGACCACTCCCAAAAGGACCTGCTCCATCACCTCTGGGCATCTTAACCTCCTTGGTTATAAAAACACCACGTCACCAGGTCACAATAAAAAGTCACAAGGTCACCAAGACACCAGGTCACACGTCAATGGTCGATAGTCATACATTGTAATACTATTCGCTATCCGCTATTCGCTAAACGCTATTTATTATTCATTCCCGACTTGGGCTGAACAGTAGGAGCTAATGTTGACTTGAACCGGCCTTCTCTATACTTCTCAACTACCTCTTTAACTATTCCTTCTACACCTGTAATTATTTCAATACCTCCTGCCTGTAAGGTTTGAAAAGCATTAGGACCGATATTACCTGTTAATACTGCTTGAACACCTTTATTCGTTATAAGTTGAGCAGACTGAATTCCTACTCCGCCTACACCAGAAATATTAGGATTCTTAATTACCTCAAAGTGCATGGTTTCGGTATTTACAATAATAAAGTATTGACACCGGCCAAAACGAGGGTCAACATTAGAATTTAAACTATCTCCTTGAGAAGTTACACAAATCAGCTTTCCTCCTGATTTACTTTTATTATTTTCCATAACTTACTCCTTATTTATTATTCGCCATGGTGGTTACATTCATTCTTATCCGCACTGTAGCCTTTTGTTTTCCTATGCTCACACAAACTATCTCCATTCTCCAATCTTCCTTCCAAAATTTTCTTGATAATCTCATCAACTCTTCCTTTAACACCTACAATAGTCTGAACGCCAAACTCCTCAAAAAATCCTTTTGCTTTAACTCCCATACCACCACAGATTATACACTCAACCCCTCTATTATGAAGAAACTGAGGGATAACTCCTGGCGCATGGCCAGGATTCTTAACCACTTCTTTACGAACGACCTCATTTCCTTTTATATCTACAACAGTAAATTCAGGACAACGCCCGAAATGAGCTGATACATATCCTGCATCTGTAGATATAGCAATCTTCAAGATTACACCCTCTTTTATCTTGCAAGATTAAGACAGGCAAGGATAGTAACAATCAACTACCCTTGCCCATAAATTACTCATCACCTTCCTTGCTACCAGATGACTCAAGATCTTTCAAACGCTGGCTTACAGCATCAAGCTCCTCTTTTAAATGCTCTGCCTGCTCTTTTAAGATATTCATTTCTTCATTCCGAGATACTCCTGCATAGGGATATGCTGCTGGAACGTAAGGAGGAACCCATCCTCTCGCCCTTACCCATCCAGGAAGGCCAGTAGCATAGTACCAGTGGCGCCATCTATAGCCACCACCTCTGCCAAACCAACCTCGGCCTCTTCCCCAGAATCCACGTCCTCCGATAGGGTTCATATATCCAGGGACAGAGTAACCTGCACAGTAGCCTGCAGCACGACCAGTCATTGGACCTTGACCCATTGGACCTGTTCCATCACCCCAAGGCATAACAATCACCTCCTTCTTTATTAACTATGTCAATTAATATTAACCAACTAAACTTCCTGTTCTTTCCTGCAACTCTCACACAAGCCATAAAATTGAATAATGTGACTACGAATATTGAAATTATATTTTCGAGACAACTTACTCTCTACATTCTCTATAAAAGCTTTTTCTTCTTTTAAAGCGGTAGAATAATCGATTATTCTACCACACCCATTACATATAAGATGGTGATGGTGACGCTTTATCCCTTTGGGACCCTCAATAAGCTCATAACGCGCTCTCCCATCACCAAAATCAAACTTAAAAACTAATCCTATATTAACGAGAATATCTAAAGTTCTGTATATAGTAGTTAATCCTATGGAAGGATAACAAGGGCGCACTTTTAAATAAATATCCTCTGCACTTAAGTGTGTATCTGCCTTCGCTAATGTATCGAAAATAATGTTTCGTCCCATTGTTATCCGAAATCCACAATCACGGAATTTCCTGTGCCACCATCTTGGCCCTCCTCTGAAACTGCCTCGCATATCTTCTCCTTTAATGAAAATGGTTTCCATTTTTAATATACTCTAAAATAGAAAAAATGTCAAGATAAATTTGTAACCCATAATATTAGATTAAGAGGATTAAAAACGGAGGGAAATATTAATAAAATTAATTAATAATCTTATTGTTAGAAAAATACTTCTCTTACTTTTAAAAGAACTTCTAAAAAATTTTATCCCTAAAAACCTTTCTTAATTAAACTGTCTGTTTTTATAAACTTTACCCCTCTACTCTTCCATGAAGAGAAAAGTACTCTCTTCTCTAAAGGAGAAATTTCTTTAATGGCATCTTGAATAACTATAACAGAAAAACCCTGTCTTAATAACTCCTCAACTACCTCCCTCACGCAATAATCTGTAGCAACTCCATAAACATAAACATCTTCGGGAGAAATTATATCCATGATACCCGCAGTGTTAGGGTTAGAAAACATATTCAAAACATTCTTCTCAATAATAATCTGAGGATACCGTGAAATAATATCCCTCAGCTTATCCTCAGAATATATTTTTTTATAAGAGATTACCTTATATTTTTTAAGAGTACTCTGTATAATCTTCCTCTGCCCCTTTGACCCTTTGATACAATGTACGCCAAATTTTTTAAATTCATTATCATTTTTAGAATGAGTATCTTGAGAAGAAATAATAGGAATATTGTTACTCTTAGCCAGCTGAGTTAATCTTTTTATATTGGATATAATCTTTTCTGCTCCTTTCACATACAGTGAACCTTTTTTAGAAAGGAAATCAAACTGAGTATCTATATCAATAAATATTACCTTTTTTGCTGTCCGTATTTTAATTGACTTTTTTACTTCTTCAATTAATTTCTTTAACTCATCACTTATATGAACAGAATAACAAAAACTTTTATCTATCTCTCTTAAAGGTTGTGGTAAATATTGAACTTTACCAAGAAACATCTGACGTTTCTCCTTTATAGATTTTCTCCTAAACAACCTTTCTCCTTTATGCATCATTTTTTTTAGAAGCTTTTTGCCTTTAAATTTCTCTTTATCCAGACATATATAATCTTCTTTCATCACACCATTAGGATAAAATATTCTATACACTTGTTTCCGTGAAGGTAAAGTAGTTTTATCTTCACTTAATTTCATAGTAGGAACAAAAGACCTGTTATTATCCCTAATCTCTACAAGTTTATAGATAACATCAGTATAAGGTAAATCAGAGGAACACCCCATATTCGTCCCTACGCCAAAAGCATCAATGGGTGCTTTTTTACTAATCAAATCATTAATTTTATATTCATCCAAGTCACCAGAAGCAAGAATTATAGTATCGATTAACCCTGCTTCATCTAATTGAAAACGAGCGTATTTAGAATCAGAAAGCAAATCTCCACTATCTAATCTTATACCTAATAAATTACATCCTATCTTTTTTAGAATCTTAGCAACTCTTATTGCCTTAACTACACCTTTTTTTGTATCATAAGTATCAACTAAAAGAATTGATTTTGTAGGAAACTGCCGAGCAAATGCTAAGAAACTATCTATTTCCTTATCAAAACTCATAACATATGAATGTGCCATTGTCCCCACAACAGGAATATCATATAATAACCCCGCATACACATTGGAAGTACCTTTTACCCCAGCGATGTAAGAATATTTAGCAGAAGCTAAAGATGCCTCAATTCCTTGGGTTCTTCTTAAAGAAAAATCATACACCCCTCTTCCTTTAGCAGCCAAAACAATCCGTAAGGCTTTAGTAGCTAACATAGTAGCTAAATTTATTTTATTAAGAAGTATACTTTCTACTATCTGTGCTTCAATGATATTTGCAGTTACTCTCATTATAGGCTCAAGAGGAAAAACAATCTCAGGTTCATTGACTGCCCATACCTCTCCTTTAAACCTAAAATCCCGAAGGTACTGTAAAAAATCATCTTCAAAAAGCCCTAAACTTTTTAAATATTCAATATCTTCAGAGGTAAAAGAAAAATTTCTCAAAGTCTCCAAAGCATCATCAATCCCACAGGCTACATAAAAGGGTCTTTTATTTGACCGAATAAATAAATCGAAGGTCGCAAAAACTTTTCTCTTCTGTTTAAAATAGACTTGTGCCATCGTTAGCTCATAAAGATCAGTAATAAATTTTTCACTCATCTTTTTTAAATATCTCCTCTATAAGACTACGATTAATAAAATGAGTTTTATAAAGCAAGTTGCCATCTTTCAAAAACAAATAAGTAGGGATACTCACAATATTAAACTCCTTTATAAGTATCCCCTCTCTATCTAATACAATATTTTTCTTAATATTTAAGGATAACTTTAATAACTCTACAGCCTTTTCTACAGTATATTTATTCTCTCCCAAGTTTACATAATAAAACTGCACATCTTTAAATGATTCCTTGCGCCTATTGGCCTTCTTAAGCTCAATTAGACAATAAGAACAGCTACTTGCCCATAGAAAAAGAATGGTGTAAGGAGAATGGGATAAAAGTTCATCATAACTAATCTTTTCATCATCTAATTTATAAAACTGGTTCTCACTATTATACTCATAAAACTTATTCTCTTTACTATACTCATAAAATTCATTTTCTCTATTACAGGATAGAAAAAAAAGAGAAATAAAAATAATCTTACTTATTTTCTTTACTTTCATATAATAACTCCCAATGTACTTATTATAAAATAAACTCCTATAAAAAATATAACCATTCCTAACATTTTCTTAATAATTATAAACCAAACAGGTTTCCTTGACAATCTTTTAATAAAAGTCATTGATGAACCTACAGTAATTAGCACTATCCCATATCCTAAAGAAAAGAAGGTAAGACATAAAATTCCATATAAGATATCTCTTTTAAAAGAAATGATACTAAAAATTGAACCCAATATAGGAAAAACACAAGGAAGCATAGAAAGTCCACTAAGTACTCCCCATAGAAAAATAGAAAAAAAAGTTGTTCTCAAAGAATAATCTATGCTAAAAACAGGAATATGAAATACATCAAAGAAACATAATCCCAGGAATATAAACACGCCTCCTAAGAATAGAGAGATTATATAAGCATTTACAACCTTCCCTATAAAGATACCAAAAAGGGAAGCAAATATTCCTATGGTTATATAAGTGAAAGTAAAACCCGCAACAAATATCAAACTTAAAAAAATAGCTTTGGATTTTAGTTCTAATGTTGCTTCTCCTATAATGCTTATAATCACACCAATAAGGGGAAGAACACAGGGAGAAAAAGCACTGAGTATTCCACCTAAGAAACTGGCGGGAAAACCCCACCAAGAATAAGCCTTAAGAAAATTATCAATACTAATAAAAAGACTATCCATCTTTTAGATGCAACAATACCTTCCTAACCTTTCAACATTTTTAAAAGAGAGGAAAATCTCTGAGCAAATCTCTTACAATTATTTTCGCACCGCCTATCAACCTTTTCTAAAGCTACAGGGCCATAGTGATCACCTATGGGGTCTCCCTGAATAACCATACCATGAATAAACATCGCCTCTAATATAGAAAGAATAGTAGTCTCATTTCCTCCTCCCAAATTAGCACTTGAAGAAAAGGCTCCTCCTATTTTACCATCCAAATCCCCATGAAAAGTAACCGTATCATCAAAAAGCCTTTTAATCTCTCCTGCCATTGACCCATAATAGGTGGGTGAGCCTACTATTATACCATCGTAATCTAACAAATCCTTTGGAAGAATATTTTCTACAGATACTACCTTAATAGCAATGCCTTCTTTTTTTATATACTCACCTATAATGTTGGCCATTTTTTTAACTGTACCACTTCTTGAGTAATAAATAACTACTACCTTCATCTTCCCTCCTATCTTTTATAATAAAACCTATATATGCTTCTTAGGGCTTTTATTTTATCACTATTATCTATTTTTGCTTTATTTATGGCTCTCTTTAAAATATCTATTGTCCTCTCGTATTCATTATGACTTATCTTATAAGGATATCCATCTTTACCTCCATGAGCAAAGCTAAAACGAGCAGGGTCACGAAAGCTTACTTTTTCCCCATAAATTAAATCACTAATTAAAGCTAAAGCTCTAATTGTTTTAGGCCCTACACCGTAAGAATAAAGTAAAGAAATAAAATCAGAAGGCTTCTCCTTATAGGTTTTAAGAAAAATTTTATCAACATGTTTAGGATTTATATCAGAAAGTAAGACTCTATGCCGGGGCGGGAGTTTAGTTATTGTTTTTTTTAACATCAACAAATCCCTCATATTTTGGTGCGGTGCTCTTAAGGAAAGTTGCGTAACCAAATTCCTTAAATCATCCTTTTTATCATCTACCATATTCATAGTAATAAAACTTTTTTCGCTTACAATACCTTTATGAGGTTGATTAACAAAGTTCTCTATTTCCTCTGAGTACCAATGATATCTCCGTGCCCAACATCCTTTTTCGCTCATCCCTTGCTGGATAACCGCCCATTTAAAATCATCGGTAAATATAAAAGTATGATGATAAAGATTAAAACCATCCTGAAGAGCACAATTATCAATTTTTGCAGTAATTTTAGAAGCATATATTAATGAATGAGGGTCTTTCGACAATTTCTGAGCAATATTTTCTATCTCTATAGGGGTCCGACGTGAAACAGCTCCTTTACCTCCACAAACATATATTCCCCACCCTCTTAACTCAGAAAAAGCCTCCTTAAGTGCTCCGCAAACAGTGGTAGTTAATCCCGATGAGTGCCAATCAAACCCTAACACACAACCAAGACACTGAAACCAAAAAGGATCTGAGATACGCTCTATAAAATACTCCCTCCCAAATTCTATAATAATAACTTCGGAAATACAGCGCGCTAACTTCCTCATCTTCTCAAATAACCAACGAGGAGTTCTACCATAATGTAGAGGTAAATCTATACTCCCTGATTTTTGCATACCAATAATTCTTTTAGGTATAAATGCTAAGTTTATTCTACTATAGGGGGAAGTATTAGTAAATAGCGGATAGTGAATAGCGTATAGTGATTAACTGCGCCCGGCAGGAGTCGAACCCGCAAACAGGCACTGGATGCTGCACATCAAAGAAAAACCGTGCCTTCACAGGAGCTCTGCTCCTTATGACGCTCACAAAGAATAAATTTTCTAAAGAAGAAAATCTTTGTTCGCTGTAACCTCGAAGATTATCGCAGAAGAATTCAAGAAAACTATCTACTATCCGCTATCCGCTAATCGCTATACGCTATTAACTGCGCCCGGCAGGAGTCGAACCCGCAACCTCTTGGTCCGTAGCCAAGCGCTCTATCCAGTTGAGCTACGGGCGCATTTTTTTAAATAACCATTTTATAGATATCAAATTACTAAGGCAGTTTAGAAAAGAAAGATATTCCTAGGCTAACTTACTTCTCCTTCTAACTCTAATGCACTGTTATCAAGATGCTGCCCTATAACATTTTCCCCCGGGGAAACTACCTCTGCTACACCAAAAAATACATTGGGCTCTTTAGGATTGAGGGTTATCTGTTTTAAAAGAGCCATAGCAATTATATCTGGAGAGAGGTGCTCTTGGGAATTACTGACTATACGAAAAACCTTTTCTACCACTACAATCCCCCTTCTTGATAGAACTTTAAATAATTAAAAGAAAGAATTTCTAAAAAGAAAAAAAATTATAACATCTCTTCTTATATACGTCAATACAAGGCAAGAAATTCCCCTTTAGAATAATGTTTTATCCTCTTCTTTAAGAGATGTTTTCTTATCTCCTAAAACTTCTCCACATTTCTGGCAAATATATTCATAAAGATAACCATCAGGTAACACTAAGAGTAATCTTTCTACTACAGGCATAGAAGCCTTACAGTTAGGACAATAAAGATGAGTAGCAACAAAATCTTTGTATTGATAATCATATACTTGCATAAAAAATAAAATTCTGGCTTTCTGTGTAAATTGATAATGGTGTGGTTATTCGATTGATTCTCTTATACGCTTAAATTCTAAGTGATTCTTTTCAAAAACTTTCCAAATCCGCGGGTCAAATCTTTCCTTCTCCCTCTTCATCACTTCAAATGCTTCTTCATGAGTAAGGGCTTTCCTGTAGGACCGGTGGGAAGTTAAAGCATCGTACATATCGGCTAAAGCAACAATCCGCGCAGAAAGAGGAATCTCCTCACCTTTTAATCCTTCAGGATAACCCTTTCCATCCCACCGCTCATGATGATAAAGAATAACACTTTCTACTAGTTTAAGATACTGGTTACTTCCTTTATACTTTAAAAGGGGAGTCAACATTTCTACCCCTAAAAGAGGATGCTGTCGCATTATTTTCCACTCTGCTTCTGTCAACTCATGAGGTTTAAGCAAAATCTCATTGGGGGTCCGCCATTTTCCCACATCATGAAGCATACTGGCATAGCTAACGTCATTAATATACTTCTCATCAATGTAATCCTTGAAGTAATCCAGTTCTCTTAACTTTTCCGTAATAAAACGAACGTAAGAGGCAATACGGTGAATATGTCCTGCTGTTTCCACATTACCCACTTCTTCTGCTCTTAAAGCAAAGACTTCCATTATCCCTTTATATAACGCTTCTCTTTTTTTCTCTGCTTCTTTAATTTTTGTTATATCAATAAAAGAGGCAACAAGCCCTATTTTATCTTCCTTATTTATCTTTAAGAAGGAAAATAATGACTGTACGTAAAAAGTATCTAAATTTTTTTTCTTCGCTATCAACTCTCCTGCCCAACTCTTCTTATTTTTAAGCCCCTCAATAACTTTATCGCAATCGCCCGGGCTATATAACAAATCCCTAATTGGTTTCCCAACAATCTCTTTCTCGCTGTCATATCCCCACATATTTACTAAAGAAGGGTTGACATAAGTAATCATATAATTTAAATCAAGTATGCACACACCGTTTAAAGAAGTTTGAATTGCCATATCTTTTAAGAAAGAATCTTTATCTATATTAGATTTATTCATCTGATTATACTTACTTAAGACATCTCTTATGGATTTATTTAATACCGTCGGACTAATATGTCCTTTAACAAGATAATCACTTGCTCCTGCCTTCATCATTGCAACAGCTACCTCTTCATTCCCACTACCAGTAATGATTATTACAGGAATATTTATCCCACGGGCACGCAAATGTTGTAAAATCTCTAATCCGGTGATATTACTATGTACTCTATAATCAAGAAAAATAATCTCTATCTGGGGGTTATTATCCAGAAATACCAATGAATCTTCTAAAGAAACAGTATGGTGAATGTTAAGAATAAAATCATCTAATTTCTTGCCATAATGCTCAAGTATAGCAACAGAGAAAAGGTCATCTTCTATTACCATAACTTCTAAAACTTTTTTTTCTCCCATTTTTATAACTTTTTAAATATTATATCAAGGGTGCTTTTATTATACCAAAAAAAACATTATAAATCAATTCTTCTGTCCTCAGACACTGTATTTTAGTAGCTACCTTTTCTCAATAATTTTCTTCTCTTGTTGTATTTTAAGACAAGAAGAAGAGTTAAATCTTTAACGACCTACTATGATTCTCCCCTCTTCTTTTTAAAGAGCATAAAAAACTTCGGTAAAAATACCAATCAAACGGAGGGGGAGGGATTTGAACCCCCGGTGAGTTTCCTCACAACGGTTTTCAAGACCGCCGCGATCAACCGGACTCCGCCACCCCTCCAGAACCTAATCTTACTTATAAAAGAGCTGTAAGACGATACTCTTTATTAAAGAAAAACCCTCTTTTATACCTTCACCTAATATTTCCTTTAAAGGGAAACTATATCCTATAAGAAGATAAATACCAAAAATAACAAGACAAAAAATATAAATCATAGAAAGGATAAAAAGATAATTTATAAACCCTGAAAAAGTAGAACTCTTAAGCTGATAAGCAACAAAAATAAAATGAAGAGAAAATGCAATACTTCCTAAGAACAAAAATATATGAAGATTGAAGGAAAAACTGAATATTTTGGGAATAAAGAAATAACCGAGCGCCAACACTATAAGCAAAGACGGAATAATAAGATTTAGGAAAGTGTGTTTAAAGAAAAAACTCTGTATCTTCTCATATATGCCATTTAAATTAGCAAAAAAAGTATAAAAAATAAAAGGAGAAGCTAAACCAAAGAATAAAACCCATAATTTAATTTCTTCATTAGTTTTTAATGCTTTTATAAAACAGCGAGTAAGAGTATAAATCACACAGAATAATAATAAGAATAAGAAGGAATTTATAAAAGTTATGATATAATTACTTTTCAATCCTCTCTTTTCCATAAAAGTAAGGTATTAATTTTTTAGGAATTGTCACTGAACCATCTCTATTTTGATGATTCTCTAATATTGCAATTATAAGTCTTGCCAAAGCCACCCCTGAACCGTTAAGGGTATGGACAAATCTTAGTTTTTTTGTTCTTTTATCTCGGTATTTTATATTTCCCCTTCGAGCTTGAAAATCTTCAAAGTTAGAACAGCTAGAAACTTCAAGCCACTTATCAACACCAGGAGCATAAACCTCTATATCGTAACATTTAGCTGCAGCAAAACTTAACTCTTGTGATGCTAAAACTACAACTCTGTAAGGTATCTCTAAAAGTTCTATTATCCTACATGCATCTTCTAATAAAGACTCCAGTTCGTTATAAGAATCTTGCGGTTTTGTAAATTTAACCAGCTCTACTTTATCAAACTGATGAACTCTTACAAGACCTTTGGTCTCTCTCCCATAAGATCCAGCCTCTCTTCTAAAACAAGCGGTATACCCTACATAATAAATAGGTAAATCGTCTTCCTCAATAATCTCATCACGATAAATATTGGTCAAAGGTACCTCTGCTGTAGGAATCAAAAAATAATCATCATCTTTTAAACGGTACATATCCTCTTCTAATTTAGGGAGTTGACCAGTAGTTACCATAGAGACTCGATTGGCTAAATAAGGAGGAAAAATTTCTTTATAATTATGTTCTGAAGTATGAATATCTAACATAAAATTTATAAGAGCACGGACAAGCCTCGCTCCTTTTTCTTTAAAAAGGGCAAAATTTGCTCCACATATCTTAGAGGCTACTCTAAAATCTATAATTCCTAGATATTCAGAAAGTTCTATATGGGTAAGTGGCTTAAAATTAAACTTCTTTATTTTCCCCCATTCTTTTACAATTTTATTACAGGAAACATCTCCTCGGGGGACAGAAGAATGAGGAATATTTGGAATATTAAAAAGAGCTTCATGGAAACTTTTTTTTATCTCTTTAAACTGTTTTTCTAATTCATCTAACTCTAAAGAAACTTTTCTCATTTCTTTTATTCTCGAAGAAGGGTCTTTTTTCTCCTTAAGGATATTTTTTATTTCCTCATTAGCCATATTCTTCTTATTCCTTAATTCATCTATCCTTCGAATTATTTCTCTTCTTTTCTCATCCAAAGACAAAAAGAACTCTAAATCAAAAGATAAACCTTTTGCTACCAAAGCTTCTTTTACTAAAGCAATATTTTCTCTAATGAATTTAATATCTAACATAAATTATCTTTAGAATAATTTTGGAATGACTTAGAAGGCTAAAAAATATTTACCAATTCAATCTTCATTATAAAGCATCAACTTCTCAAATACGTTACTCTTTATCATCTTAAGGAAAACTTCTACAATATTTTTATCCCACTGGGTACCTGCACCTGCTTCAAATATAGCAATAATTCTTTCTTTAGGGAGTTTACCACGATAAGGTCTATCTGTTGCCATAGCATCAAAACAGTCTACAACAGCAATTATTCGTGCCTCTAAAGGAATCTCCTCGCCTTTTAAACCATCAGGATAACCTCTGCCATCATAACGTTCATGATGATATCTAATTATCTTCAATATAGGAGCTAAAGAGGCTAAAGAAGAACATATTTTCTCACTCATTACAGGATGCATTTTAATCTGCTCATATTCTTCTTCGGTTAATGCTCCTGGCTTATTGAGAATTGTCTCAGAAACTCCTATTTTACCTATATCATGAAGTTTTGCTGCCTTTTCAATAAGACGGATTTTACCTTTGGGCAAAGATAATTCTTTCGCTAAAATTGTAGCCAAACGGGTTACCCGTTCACTATGCCCCTTGGTATAAGAATCTTTGGCATCAATAATTTTAACTAAACCATAAAAAACATCCTCTATACCCTCTATCTGCTCATTCAGTGACTTCACCTTCCCTAAAGAACGGACTACTGCCAAAATCTCATTACCATTAATAGGATGTCTTAAAAAGCAATCTACCCCCAACCCAATACCTTTTTCTCTAATCTCCTTATCTTCCGACCTGACAAACATTACTATAGGGACAAAATGTGCCAATTCTTTTTCTTTAATCTCCTTCAATACCTGGAAAGCATCTATGTCGCAAGAAGAATTTATTATAATTAGATTTGCGTTTGTCTCCTCTGCTTTTTTTATTGCTTCCTTGGCATTAAATGCAGAAAAAACCATAAATTCATTCTTGACAAGTAGCTCATCAATGAATTTTATATTCTCAATTTCGGTATCTACTACTAATATTTTATTATCCTGTGACATTTCACCTCCAAATTTTAAAACTAAATCATTCTCAGTAGCTTAGAATACCATCTTTATAAAAAATATGCAAGAATTTTTCTAAATACAAGTGTATAAACTTTCTTTGTTATCTAAAAAGAGAAAGAAAAATAAGGGTTACACCCATAAGAAAGAGATAGAAAAAAGATAGATTTTTTAAATAAATACTAAAATCTACCCAGAAAGCACTAAGTTTTTTTAATCCCTTATATAATAGGAATATAAATAATGTGATGGGTAATACGGAAAAGATAGAGAACAAAAAAAGAGAAACAATCCGCAATAAAATATTAGTGGAATAACTGTTCAAATATACTAAAAAACCAGTGGCCTCCATCCCACAGAAAAAACCAACAGTTAATCCCCAGAATCCATAAAGAAAATATATTTTTTTTATCTTTATTCTTTTAAGAAGTGTTTCATAACTTCTCAGATGTATTCCCCTTACAACAATAAAAGAAAATATAATCATTATAAGTCCATCTAATATTAACATATATCGCGGAAGAAGAAACGTCTTTATTAAAGAAATACTTAAAGTTATCCCTAAAGAACATAGAAAAACTGATAATAACCGAAATAAATTAAAAATTAAAACAGGTATTAGTGTTTTTTCTGGCCGATGATAATAAACTGATAAAGATAAGCTTAAAGGAACCAAACATACAGGACAACCCATAAACCCGAATAAAATACCTAAAAATATAGCATTAAACATAAATAATGGTTTAAAGGAAGAGAAATTGAAAAAAGGAGGTAAGGATAACTTAAGGTGTAAATATATAACCATAAGGGCTAAAGTTAAAGGATGGAGGAAATAACGGATTTTTTTCATCTGACAGTCATTTTTACTAAAACAGGCCCCTTTAATCTTAAGAAACTTTTCTTTATCTTTATATTTTTGCCTTTAAAATATGCTGTTAGAAAATCTCTTGGGGAAATACCTTTTATATTATTAGCACCGGCGAGCCCCAAACCTAAGAACAAAATATCCTCTAAAGCGCAATCCTCTTCTTTAATATCAACAACATCCTCTAAAGAAAACCACTTTTCTCTTACCTTAAACGCTAATTTAACACCTCCCTTTTCCCAATAAGGAAATCCCAACTTAAGTAATAACTGAGAAAAATCTTTTAGGCTATATTTGGTAAGAATAAGGGAATGGGAACGAAGAAATGTAGAAAGTATCTCTTTATTCCAAAAAGGACAATCTTTAATAGACTCTGAATAATCAAAGGCAATGAGATTTAGAAAACCTTTCTGAGGAATATGTATTTTACCCTCAAGATAAATCGTCTTTTCCTTAGCTACAATATGAGGAAAGAGATTTTGAGAATAAAAATAATAGAAAATATTTACACTAAAAAAAATAACCAGAAAAAAAGATAAAAAAAACTCAATAAAAAGACATAGTTTTCTTAAATTTAGTCCGATAATCATCAAGTCAAGAAGAATTTATCCAGAACCTGTGGATAAATGGCGGAATTTGATGCAATATACCCTATTGTTTTAGGAGTAGGTGGAAAACCTTTTAAGTCGGTAAACTGACCACCTGCCTCTTTTATGAGTGTTACTCCTGCAGCAAAGTCCCAAGGACGATCATGAAATTCAATAGCAAAATCAAGTTTGCCCTCTGCCACATAACTTAAAATACGCGCTGAAGAACCAAACATGCGAATATTAAAGACTTCCCTCGCTACTTTTTCTAATACAGAAAGCATCCTGCCAGGACTATAACGGATACTGGAATCAAAAGAAACTGAGCACTCCTTTAATATACTTTTTTCTGAAGTATATATCCGTTTACCATTTTTATAGGCACCATTATTTTTTTCCCCTACATACATCTCATCATCTTTTGGCATATAAATAACTCCTAAAACAAATTCATTTTTATAAACTAACCCAATAGAAACACCAAAAATATCAATATTGCGAATAAAATTATGCGTTCCATCAAGAGGGTCAATTATCCATAACCACTCATTGTCTAAATTTTTCCTTTCTTTTTCTTCTCCTAAAATACCGTGAGCAGGATACACCTTTTTTATTTTCTCCACAATAATATCCTCTGCTTTCCTGTCTACTTCCGTAGCCAGATTTCTATCCCCTTTGGACTGAATCTCTTTAACCTTCCCAAAATTCTCCAATAAAAAATTGCCCGCCTCTTTTGCTACTTCTACTGCTAAATTAACCATTATTTACTTTTTTATATTTAATTATTTTACTCTCCCTACAGGCATTAATAATAAAAGGTCCTCTTCTAATAAATGCAATGCCTTTTTTAACTTCTCCATCATAAAAAGCACCTACAGAAACTGTCCCTAAATTTAAAGCTATAGATTGTAAATATACATTCTGCGCAATATGACCTACCTCCATATATATACCAAACCCCTCTCTCCCCATAGTAATTTGTGGTTATAGAGAAAGAAACACACACAACAATCACTAAAGGAGCTTCTCTTACCCAGACTTGACTTAATGAAGCTTTATATAATTCATTCCGAACATCTCCACTATGTGCCATAACAAGAATGTGACTATCAGGCTGGTAAGGATATACTCCTCGTTTTATATTCTCTACATTAGCTACTACCGCATAAATTGTAATAGGATACAACGCTCCTGTTGAAGGAACAGTCCTGGCATAATTATTCCTGCCATAACCTGCCCATAAAAGATTAGAAACTTCTTCTAAAGTTAAAGGTTGATTAGTGTAATCCCTTATAGACCTTCTTTCCTGAAAAACATCTTCTAATAATAAAGTTCCTTTTTTGGGGGAAGGTAAAGAAACTGTTATAGACGAAGAGAAAATAGAAGCACTCATTATATTAGAATATTAGAAATAAAATAAAAATTTATTTTTTACGACGCTTCTTATATTATACAAAAAATAAAATGACAAATATTTTTTATAAATACTTCCCAAAGGAAATTAATAGGCTGGATACAGCAGGCATACCACCGCCCTTTTCTTCTTTCTCAGGCTTATCTTTACGCCTCAGTAGGAATTAGAAGTTAAGGGAATAAGGGCTATCTTTCAAAGAACTCTTACTTTCAACTGACAGCCATAATAATCCCACTATTTTAAGAAACAAATTCTTCTAAATTATAAAAGAAATTTTGGTTCAACATCAAGCGACTTTAGAAAAAAACATAAGTAATTTCCCTGAAAGAGAAGAAACTACATAAACAAATATATTTCTCTTGCTACTGTATCTTCAGACAATAGCATACTGCCACTGCTTCTGTGCCACCACCTGAATCTATTGCTGTTCTACAACCATCCGTTCCCCAAGGAAGGGTACCAATATACCCGCAATCATCTTCGTCACAGGTATCTGCCAAGCCTGCTTCTCTTGCACCCGAACATCCAACTCTAATAGATCCAGAAGGACATCTACAGACTGCCGAAGTCCCACCCGTGTTCTGCACTGTTGTAACCTCAAAACTCCCCATCATTTCACTCACCCACATACCTTTACTTCTAAGATAAACATCATTAACATCCAGATTATAATCCTGATTATTTTCAGGGGAAGGATTCTGGGGGTTTGAGGTACCAATACCCACATTGTAGGTATTTTTTATAGTAACTATATCCCTATCACCTGCCCTGAGGATTAAATCACCACCTCCTGCAGAGGTCGCTCCAACTAAAGCATGATTTCCTGACCTTACACCTAAAAATCCCACCTGGCTACCCCCTGCATTCCAATGAAGAGCTGCTGTACTGAAATCAGGTGTAGAAATAGTAACGCGGGCCGAAGAAGAAAGGTTATCCGTCCCAATACCTACATTGCCATCTGCATTTATCCTCATCGCCACAATATGAGGAGAGGAACCAGGTTGTGTTACAAATTCTATAGGTTGATTATCATAGGTGGTTATACGAAAACCTTCCTC
>Ga0180301_10000748_pt1 | contig 25412 bp, 31 predicted proteins | sample GuaBasSediGuay16_FD_121797 | JGI IMG/M metagenome (GOLD analysis project Ga0180301, IMG submission 121797) | Subseafloor sediment microbial communities from Guaymas Basin, Gulf of California, Mexico - Guay16, Core 4569-2, 12-15 cm | ecosystem: Environmental > Aquatic > Marine > Hydrothermal... | reverse complement strand
GCCCTGATCTGGTTTGGGATCCGGACTATAGCTCGTTCTAATAAGCGTCATTCTTAAGGTGTTGCCTTTTACATCGAATCCATATTTACAGTTATTAGCAAGTGTTAAACCATATTCCTCATCTGACAAATCAACCCACCTCAATGCTGGAACTTCAGTTCCATCCGGAATCCTTTCAATGTACCCGAAAGGTATTTCGAATGTAGCCTTGGATCTACCGAGTATGGGCGTATAAGAAACTTTAAGCATAGGAGCTTCAGTCTTATCATCCGATATTTCATGCCAATCAATAAATGTATGGAAATCTATTCTGGGCATACTATCATAGAGAGAAATGTGCTGTATAATCTTGGAATTGCGGTATTTCCGCGAAACTTTTATTGTCGCCCTTACAGGACCCTTTTCAATCAGCTCAACAGTAACGTCTTTTATGAGGTTTTCAATTTTGGATATTGGACCAATTATCCACGCTGACATTGGATGAGGTAGCTCATATAAGATCTGCATAAGATTACTGAGCACTAGACCAGTGTCTGGGTACCTTTCCTCTTTAAACACGAATTTATTATTCACTTTATCATATAAAGAGCGAATGGTTCCAAAAGATCTATTTATTTCGATTCTGAAATTCTCGTTCTCTAGGGTATCATTAGACCCCTTCAGAATAGAATGTTTCCCTAGATTTCCTTCAATAATATAATAAGTTTTGTAGCCCATTGGTGGTACATGCGCTATGAATATTATCTCATCTCCGCATAGTTGGATTGGGCATTTTTCTCTTCCGTCATAGGAGATGGCTACTGGATTTTTAGGAATCAGATGCGCAGGGATTTTTACTTTCACTAGATCTGTGCGATCCCACGAAAGAGTATTGAAGACCACCACTGGTAGCCCATCTCTCGAAAATTTTATTTTATTACACAATGCTTTAATTGCTGAATTTATTAGGTTCTCAGCTGTTCTTAGAGCTTCTTGAGCAAGTTTCTTTGGGTATATGTATGCTTCAGCAGTTCCGCTTCCATCAAGGATATCATGAAATTGATTAAGAAGAACATTTAACCAAGACTTTTTCAGAGTATCTTTTTCATATACATTAGCAATAATACCTAATTTTTCAGCATCGATAAGTAAAGATTCGCATAATCTATTATAGCGTTTGATATCGCTATGCGTGGTATAGCATCCATCGAAGGTGAACTGCAGTTCCCCGTTGATGATGGGCATGGCTAGACCTTTCTTCTCGATCTCCTTTTCAACCTCCTCGTAAAATGTTTGAGTTGAACTGAGGAATAATTCTGGCAAAGTTGGCTTTTTCCGCATTTCATAAGTAGCCTCAATATCTTCTATGGTTGCACCTCCACCATGATTTCCGGCGCCGTAAACAAACATGCTTGTTTTCAATCCATAACGCTCGTAAAAATCAATGGCTACATCAACAATATTTTTAGGTGTCACAACATTATGGTAGACACTTGTGAAAGCTAAAACCCGCGATCCATCGGGGCCTTCCCACCAGAATAGCGGATAGCCCTTACTACATCGCATGAAGTAATAGTATTTAATGCCAAATTTCCTCAGTATCTGCGGAAGAGTCCAGATATGACCAAAGGTATCTGGCTCCCAGCAGATTTTAGGTTTCACACCAAATTTTTCATTAATATAACGCCTAGCGTACAAGAATTGTCTTAATAATGCTTCCGTCCCAGCCATATTAAGGTCGGCTTCAACCCACATAGAAGCCGTAATATCCCAATTACCTCTCTTGACATATTGTCTTATTCTTTCAAAGAGTTCTGGAAAGTTATCTTCCACAACCTTATAGGTTATGGCTTGACTCTGGGAGAAGTGAAAGTCATTGTATTTACTCATTAGGTTGACCATTGTGGAGAATGTGTCTCGAATCGTATTGACGGTGTCTTCCCAAGGCCAAAGCCAATTCATGTCTATATGGGCATGAGCAATCAAATAAACTTTAAATTCTTTGGCTTTTTTGGATAGGGGTAAAAGTTTTTTCCGGGCTTTTTCTATTTCTCTTATTAAGCGCAATATGTCTCCTCTAAAAGCATTAAGGTCGAATTCCTCTAAGACTTTGATGGTTAAATCCTTGTCGAGCAGCTTAGCAAATCTGATCTCCTCTATAAACGATTCAATCTCAAAAGATAGATTCTCAATGTTACTATAGGTTACATAAAACTGCGGAACATTGACTGGTTCATGCTTTGGGAATAGATGAACCGCTATTGTATGTTCCTTACCTGGTTTAGCATGTTCGTCCAGTATTATTTTTGGTCCTCTCAACTCCATCCAGTAATCTGCACTCAAAACTTTTCTTCCATCTACAAAAATTTCACTTTTATTTATTATTGCAGAGGAGAAAAACTTCACTGTTGAATTTGAAATTTTGATTCCCTCGATTTCTTCGGGGATGGTTATTTTGCATCTAAGCCACACTTCACCTTTCCGTGTATCGAATAGAAAGGGTAGCTTAACGGTTTTCCATGAAGAATCGTCAAAATTCGGTTTATATGCTTCCGGTATAGCACCATAAGAAAATTTCCATGAAATTTTGTCACGATAATTAATTAATCGTTTATAAGTCTCTTGGAGATTCTCCATAATTACTTTTGTTAATTTTTCAAATTTCATGGCGTCTGTTTTCAAAAGAAAACCTCCATCGTTCATTAACTTAAAAATAAATGGTTTTTAAAGTTTTAAGGTTTCTTAAGAATCCCTTCATATTTCTCCATTATTGCTCCTGATCCTTGTCTAATGTATAACGCCTCGTTCTTGCATCACATACTATTCTACCTTCTTCAAAAAGTTTGCGTAGAGATTTAAAGATTGTTTTTGGCTTTCTATTTAATTTCTCAGCTATTTCCATTAGTGTTAAGGGTTTAGATTGGCTTAAAAGATCCAGTATTTCCTTCTCGAGTTTACCCATAGCCTATCACCTCTCATCATTACCAGCAATCATTTTGGATTTTGATGACTATGTAAGAATAAATAATTTTGTAACAATTTTTTAATATTAGTGGAGAAAAATGGGAAGATGCCTATTATGCAATGGTGATTCACCTTTAATCTCAGATAAATTAAACGTTTGTTCTAGATGTATTAAGGAAAAACCTGATGAAGCTCTTAAAATAGTTAGTAAGATAAGAGAAACCTCTAGGAAAATGTTTGGTCTACCACCCAGCGTGCCCAAGAATCCTAATGGAATAATGTGTGGAATGTGCGGAAATAAATGTATCATTGGGGATAATGAAGTAGGTTTCTGCGGTCTAACAAAAAATATTTCAGGTCGTCTTATACGTTTAGGCGGCACATCTGACAAAGGGATTTTAGAATGGTATTATGATCCTTTACCAACAAATTGTGTCGCATGGTGGTTTTGTCCAGGTTGCACCGGCGCTGGCTATCCAAAATACGCTTACAAACCATCAGCTGAGACAGGTTATGTTAATTTAGCAGTTTTCTATGGCGCATGTAACCTTGATTGTCTTTTCTGTCAAAACTGGCATTATAGAAATCTCTCTCAAAAACTTAAGCCTTGTATAAGCAGTGAGGAATTAGCCAGTAAGGTTAATGATAAAGTTTCATGCATATGTTTTTTCGGCGGCGACCCTTCTGTTCAGATGGCTCATGCAATAAGAACCAGCGAAATAGCTATGGAAAAAGCGGAAATTGAAAAGCGCATATTGAGAATATGCTGGGAGACAAATGGAAACATGCGAAGAGATTTTGCCCTTAAATCCGCTGAGCTATCCTTTAAAAGCGGAGGCATTGTAAAATTTGATTTAAAAGCATGGGATGAAAATCTATATAGAGTTCTTTGCGGGACTTCTAATAAATTTTCATTTGAAAATTTTAGAATTATAGGAGAAAAATATTTTCGAGAGAGACTTGAAGTTCCGGTTTTAACAGCCAGCACACTTTTGATTCCAGGTTATATAGATGCTGAAGAGGTGGAGAACATAGCTAAATTTATTGCAGATATAGATCCGCGGATACCATATACTCTATTAGCTTTTTATCCCCAATACGTTATGGATGATCTGCCTATAACAAGCCGAAAACAAGCTTATGAATGTTATAAAGTAGCTAAGAAATATCTTGAAAGGGTAAGAATAGGGAATATTCACTTACTTTCTTAATAGCCTGATTCCCGCTTATCTTATCCGTTTTATTTAAGTATGAGATTTTAATGATTATTTTGCTGAGGGAGGTGCGTTAAACTCGGGAAGATCCTAGTTACAGCCGCGTGGCCATATATCAATCACATACCCCACTTGGGCAATTTGCTACCTATTCTCTCAGCGGATGTTATCGCCCGTTATCATAGACTTAAAGGTGATGAAGTTCTTTTTGTTAGCGGTTCAGATGAGCATGGCACGCCGATAGAGATTGAAGCAATTAGACAGAAGATCTCACCGAAGGAATTAACTGACAGAAACCATAGGATTGTTTCAGAGTTATTTAATAAGTGGGCTATATCTTTCGATAACTATACGAGAACAGAAAGCCCAGTTCACAAAAAATTTGTTAGGGAGTTAATGCTCAAAATAGAACGAAACGGATATGTTTTCACTAAAGAAGATGAGCTTCCATACTGTCCAAAATGTCAACGCTTTCTACCTGATAGATTTGTTGAGGGGAAATGTCCATACTGCGGCTATGAAAAAGCAAGAGGAGACCAGTGTGAACAATGCGGGCGTCTTCTCGAGCCTACGAAGCTTCTGGAGGCAAAATGCGCTATATGCAATACGGCGCCGATAATAAAAACAGTTAAACACTGGTACTTCGACATGCCGAAGTTTACAGATAAGCTTCTGAGCTACATTAAAGAAAATAAGCAGTTTCCAGATAACGCCAGAAACTTTAGCATAAATCTCCTAAAAGAAGGATTAAAGCCTAGACCGATAACAAGAGATAATAAGTGGGGCATACCTGCGCCATTTAAGGGCGCTGAAGACAAGACGATATATGTTTGGTTTGACGCGGTCTTAGGTTACGTTTCAGCAACGATCGAGTATTTTAAGAAGCATGGAAATAGGGATAAATGGAGGGAATATTGGTTTGATAAGAATGTTAAAACATTATATTTCATTGGTAAAGACAATATACCATTCCATACACTGATCTTTCCAGCATTACTAATGGCAACTCATGAAGACTATAATCTTCCTTGGAATGTTTGTACAAACGAATGGTTAATATTTGGTGGGCAGAAATCTTCAAAGAGTCGGGGAATAGGTGTTTGGATAGATGAAGCTTTAGAAATGTTTCCAGTTGACTATTGGAGGTACACTTTAATTTCAATACGTCCGGAAACAAAAGATTCTGATTTTACATGGAAAATCTTCATTGAAAAAGTGAATTCAGATTTGAACGACACGTTAGGGAATTTTATTCATAGAGTACTAAAGTTCATAAGTAGCTATTTCGGGAGTAAAATTCCAAAACCAACCAAGCTAGATAACTTAGATAATGAAACGCTGGATGCGATTAAGAATAAGGTTGACTCCGTCAGTAAGGCATTAGACAGATTCCAGTTACAAGCAGCATTACGGGAAGCGATAGATCTAAGCCGCATTGGAAACAGATATTTAAACAAAAAGAAGCCTTGGGAGAAGATTAAAACCGATCCAGAAAGCGCTGCAAACACATTATATGTTTCCGCTCAGATAGTTAAGGCTTTATCAATAATACTGGAGCCTTTCATCCCTATCACGGCACAAAGAATTCGAAAACTTCTAAATTTATCAGAGAAGGTTCTCTGGGAGGACGCATATAAACTTCTACCAGTCGATCATAAGATTGGAGAAGCTGAGCCCTTATTTAGTAAAATTGAAGCTTCTGAGGAAGGATTGCAAAATATGCTTGAGAAGCTTAGAATTAACAAAGAGAAGATATCGATTGAAGAATTTTCGAAGATAGATATGCGGGTCGGAAAAATAATTAAAGCTGAAACTGTACCTAAATCACGGAATCTGTTAAAGCTAGCAATCGATATTGGTGAGAAGGATTTTAAAACGGCTGTTGCCGGAATAGCCGAACATTATAAGCCTGAGGAACTTGAAGGCAAGTATATCGTGGTTGTAACTAATTTAAAGCCAAGGAAAATATTTGGCATAGAATCAGAAGTAATGATTTTAGCCGCGGAAAATAGGAAACGTATAGTATTCATAGGACCTGAGAAGCCTATAAATCCAGGAAGTAAAATAAGGTAGCGGATGAATTTCTTGCAGTTGAAAATTGATTTGCATGTACATACTTGCTATTCCAAGGATAGCAATATAACTCTAGAGGATCTAATTTTTCAAATTAAAAGAAAGGGATTAGATGGAGTAGCAATAACTGATCACGACGTTGTTGAAGGATCTTTGAGATTGATTAAAATGATAAATGAAGGGGATGAATATAACAAGCCACTAATAATACCGGGAATAGAGGTTTCTACGAAGAGTGGGCATATAATCGGCATTAATATCACATCGCCCATTCCAAAAGGATTAAGTGTTGAAGAAACTATTGAAAAAATCCATGAAAATGGGGGCATAGCTATCGCGGCTCATCCGCAAACATTATTTAAGGATGGAGTAGGGTTAAATCCAGAGATTCTTTCTTTAGGTCTGGACGCTATTGAAGTTATTAACTCGTCACTTTTTCCATTTAGACTATTAACTAATCTAACTAGGAGATTTGCTGAACGATATAATATGCCGCAGACTGCGGGAAGCGATTCTCACATGCTAGAAACAATAGGCTTGGCTTATACGATCATAGATGTTGATGAAGCGAATATAGATAATATTATTGAGGCTATCAAAAAGGGATTAACAATACCACTAGGCAGAGGAATACCATTCTCATTAAGAATCAAAAAAATTTTGGAAAGGAGATTTAAGCGCTGGATTTAGCTATCTATGTCCAAAACCGGCAATTCTTGCAGGTCTAAGTTAATGTTTAATGACTTTTCAGACTTTTCAGGTTGGGGGTCCAAGTCATAAAGTTCGGCAGCTTTGGATCCGAATCCACTTAATAGATAAGGCGACTTAACCCCGGTCATAACTAATGTAACCCTTAAAGTTCCTTTCAGATTCGGATCTACTCGCGCGCCCCAAATAACCAAGGCATCCTCGCTCATCATTTGAGTTATAATTTCACCTACCGTGTTTGCTTCTTCTATTGTTAGACTTTTGTCTCCTGAAACATGAATTAAAGCGCCATTTGCACCGCTATAGTCTATGTCAAGCAATGGCATTCTAAGCGCTTTTTGAACAGCGTCCTCAGCTCTATTGGGAGCATTTGATTCACCTACACCCGCTATCGCGACGCCGCCGCGCTTCATTATTGTTCTAAAGTCTGCAAAATCTAAGTTTATTAAACTAGGCATTGATATTACTTCGGTTATTCCCTTAATCATATTAGCCAAAACTTGATCCCCAACTCTGAAGGCTTCATTTATTGGTAGCTGCGGCACAAGCCACATCAGCTTATTATTATCAATGACTATAACTGTGTCACATTCCCTTCGCATCTCGGTTAATCCTTTAAGGGCATAGGCGATTCTTCCCCTCTCAATCTTGAAAGGCATTGTAACAACGCCGACGACGATTGCACCTTTTTCACGCGCTAACTTAGCGACTACCGGTGCGGCGCCGGTTCCTGTTCCACCGCCCATTCCCGCAGTTACAAAAACTATGTCAACATCCTCCAGAACTTTCTCAACCTGTTCAATGGACTCCTCGATCGCCGCCCTACCAATATTAGGGTCTCCGCCGGATCCAAGCCCGCGCGTTAGCTTCTCGCCTATGAGAATCTTTTGATGAGCATGCACCGCATTCAGATGTTGCAGATCGGTATTAATCGCTATACATTCAGCACCAACTATGCCAGATTCCATAAGCCTGTTAACGGTATTATTTCCAGCTCCACCAACGCCAACTACCAGTATACGACAGTAGCCCGGCTCTCTTAAACCTCTCCTTAGATTCTCACTCCACATATATTGAAGTGCTTTATCGGCTAGCTTTGCCATGGCGCTTCCGTCTCCATAACTCAACTTCAATCAAATCTCGTATAGCTGCTCTAATGGCTTCAGCTCTATGCGGATAATATCGCCTGTTAACTAGCTCATCCAAAGCCTCTAAATATGGTTCAGGGAGATATATGGTTATGAGCTTCATATAATACCACCGAATTAGAAATGATTATGATATAACATAAATCACTGCATAATAATATTAAAATATGATTTAATCATGTTTGTTACTTTATCTTATAAATTTTGCTATTCGATTTAACGAAACTTTATCAAAAAATTTGAGTATTCTGGTAGAGAGAACTTTTCACTATTAAATTTTTCGTCCTAAAGAATATTAAAAAATCGAAGGTATGATTCGAACATTAAAGGCGAAAAGCATTTTTAATTTTCTTTTTTGGTGGAGTAAGCTTATATAATTCATTTCAACCATTTTATTGGTTAAAATTGTTTAGTACAGATATTCAGCTGGATATAGAATATGAGAGAGGTGAAGGGAACTCTTCTGGTTTGGGTAGAGTTGTTTATGCTGAGAGCTATGGCTGTGCTGCAAACAAAGCCGATTTTGAGATGATGCTTGCTTGCATTCTGAAGGCTGGGTATAGAATATCTGATAGACTGAATGAAGCAGATATTATAATAGTGAATACTTGTGGCGTTAAAAAGCCAACTGAGGATAGAATATTGAATAGATTACGTTCCTTTAGCCGTCTAAATAAACCGCTTATTGTTACGGGTTGCTTACCAAAGATCAACTTAAAATCGATCCTTAAGGCCGCTCCGAATATTTCAGCGATTTTAGATCCTTACAGCATTGATAAAATTGTTAAAGCAATAAAATTAGCTGAAAAAGGCGAGAGGAAACGGATATTTTTCTCGGATAAGCCTAAGGTTAAGTTAAGGCAGCCGAAAATAAGGCTTAATAATATAATAGAAATAATTCCTATATCCGAAGGATGTCTAGGAAAATGCTCATTCTGCTGTGTCAGATTTGCCAGGGGCACATTATTTTCATATCCACCTGACCTGATTGTTGAAAGACTTAAAGAGGCTATTTCAGAGGGAGCTAGAGAAATCTGGCTAACGTCCCAAGATAACGGAGCATATGGGCTGGATATTGGAACCAATCTGGCCGAGCTCATCAAAAAATGTTGTATAGTTAAGGGTAAATTCTTTATTAGAATTGGAATGATGAATCCAAATCATGTCTCAAAAATTCTGCCAGAGCTCATAGATGCCTACAAGGAAAAGCAAATATTTAAATTTCTGCATTTACCCGTTCAAAGTGGAGATAATGAAGTTTTAGGATTAATGAATCGGCGGTATACAGTTGAAGATTTTAAATTGATAGTGAATTCATTTAGGAGGGAGATTCCCAATATAACGATTGCTACCGATGTTATCTGCGGCTTTCCTAGTGAAAGCAGAGAAGCATTTGAAAAAACTCTGAAGCTTATGGAAAATATTAAACCAGATGTTATTAACATATCTAAGTTTTTTCCGAGACCAAATACCCCTGCTGCACGTATGAAGCAGATTGATTCTAAAGAGATAGCATTTAGAAGTCGTATGATGACTAAGCTGGCTAGGGCTATATCACTTAAAAGAAATGAATATTGGCTTGGTTGGGAAGGAGAAATATTGGTAGATGAAAGGGGATCGAAGGATTCGTGGATTGGAAGAAACTATGCTTATAAGCCTATAGTTGTGAGAAGCCGAGAAAATCTTCTTGGAAAATTCGTTAATGTAAAAGTGGTTAAAGCTCATGTAAATTATTTAGAAGCAAAAATAGTGTGATCTTGAATCTTTTTAGGTTTCTTCTTGAAGTAGCCACATGTATTTCTCCATTGATTCTACGAGCGCCTCGATATTTCTTAATGGAGTAGGCGGGTGAATTTCGGATTCAATCATTAAGCCACCTTCTTTCATGGCGAACTCTTTCACAACATGTCTAATATGCCTTTTAATTTCTCGGGGTCTTCCAAAAGGCACGAGATGCTACCTATCAATATCTACTTCCACACAGACTTTACCTTTGCACAGGGACTTTATGTTCTCTAAACCATTAACTTTGTCCTGTATGTTCAGTATGCTGATGCCGGTGCTTATTAATTGATCTATTACTTCAACGACATGTCCATCTGAGTGAAAATATACGTGGGTGCCAACATTTCTTACTCGCTGAAAAATCTTGCGGTAGCTTGGATATATGAATTCCTTAAATGCCGTTGGGTTTATGGGCATTCTGGTTTGTGTCCCCAAATCGTCTCCAAAAATATATTACATCTATCTTACTAAATTTTAAGAGAATGTTTACTAAATTCAGAATATATTCGATTAGTCTTTCAATTAAATCATATAGGTAAGGCGGTTTAGCTATAAAGTCCCTCATAAGGTTTGTAAAACCTCTGAGATAATAGAGTCTCCGAAAGAAGAAACCATGCATTAGAGGCACGTAAATTAATCTACCTTCTGCTTTTAGTTTCTCTAGATTTTCGAATACGCTGATCCATGGTGTAGGCTTATCCGATCCTTCGGAGGGCAAACCTTCCTCTGGATCCGGAAAGCTGTAGCTCTTAAAATTTTCCCAATTTTCAAGCGGGTGCTTTACGACTTGTCCTTGATAACCCCTTTATGGTGAATCTCCATATACATCCAAAAGGATCTTTAATCAAACGATTATCTCTTAAAACACCGATTCGATCATTAAATTGAATCATCTCAGATTTAAAATCAGGAAAAAGAAGCTGGTGTTTTACAGCGATTTTTTTAAGCTTCTTTCTGTAGGTGTTCCATATAGGCCATGTAATTATCACACGACAAGGTATATACTCTGGGTTTTTAAATTCCACGCTTCTCAAGTAATTTTCTCTATAGGATAAGGATGGTTTTCCACTGTACATATCTTTATCTTATAGATGATGATAAATTTAAAGATAGTTTTACCTTTCACTAATAAAAGCTTGTGAAACATTAATATTGCTAATTTGAATTTCCCTTTTTAATGGAGTGAAAAAGACTGATGTGGAAAATTGGCATTTTAACTCGTAATGAAAATTCTTGGTGCACAACACAATTAAAAAAGGCTATTCTTAAATGCGGCTTACAGCCTCTCTGCTTTAGTTTTTCAAGTCTTATAGCTAGAGTCGGCTTTAAACCAGAGGTTTCCTTAGAAGAAATTGATCTTCTTAAAGATCTTAAAGCTATAATAGTGCGACCTATTGGACGGGGATCTCTGGAAGAAATAATATTCCGCATGGATTTACTACATAGACTTCATAGGCTCGGCTTGTACATTCTTAATTCCCCCCGCGCTATAGAACGGTCAGTTGATAAATATTACGCTTTATCGCTTCTAGAGGAAGCAGATTTACCAGTTCCACGAACAATTGTCACCGAAAGCTCTCGTGAGGCGCTGAGAGCTTTTAATGATCTAGGCGGAGATGTAGTAGTTAAGCCCATATTTGGTTCACGTGGAATAGGTTCAACAAGAATTTCAGATCCAAATATTGCTGAAAGAGTGTTTAGAGCAATCGAATTTCATCATCAGGTAATATACTTGCAGGAATTTATACCTCATGGAAACTATGATGTGCGAGTTTTCGTTTTAGGCGGGCGGGTCTTAGCAGCTATGCGAAGATTTTCAGATTCGTGGAAGACCAATATAAGTTTAGGGGCTGAGCCAGTGGCATATAAACCAACAAAGAAAATAGAGCAATTAGCTATAAAAGCTGCGGAAGTTGTTGGTTGTGAAGTTGCCGGCGTCGATATTCTCGAGAGTGAAAAAGGAAATTTTATTATCGAGATTAACAGTCAGCCGGGATGGAAAGGGCTACAGAGTGTGACGAAAGTTAATATAGCGGAGGAAATCATTAACCATGTTATTAGCAGAATAAAGAAAATGGAGAAAAAATAATGAGTAGATCAGCGATAATATTAGCGGGCGGGGATTCACAAAGATTCAGAACTGAAAAAGGCTTAGCTAATTTAGCGGGCAAACCACTGATACTATATGTAATTGAAAGAATTCAAGACATCGTTGATGAAGTGATCATCTGTTTAAAGTCTAATGAGCAGGCAAGCCTATTTTCACCCATTATCTCAGATAATTGTGAAATAGCTATTGATGAAAAAAATCTTCCCGCATGCCCGCTTACTGGAGCCCTCACTGGGCTGAAAAGAGCCCGAAGTAAATACTCCATCATATTGCCCTGTGACACACCATTCTTATCGAAGAAACTTATAGACTTAATGTTTGACATAGCTATCGGAGTTGACGCTGTTATCCCTCGATGGCCAAATGGTTATCTCGAGCCATTACAGGCAGTTTATAGAACCAGATCAACATTGGAGGCTGCAAGGGAAGCGCTTAAAAAAGGTGAAAAGAGATTGCGGTATATGATTTCCTTGCTTCGGAGAGTTCGTTATCTCTCAACACTAGTCATTAGAGAAATTGATCCTAAGATGATTACCTTTTTTAACATTAATATGCCTATAGATTTGAGAAAAGCTGAAGCCATTATAAAGAAGAAGGGACCCTTACGATAATGTCAAACTATTAAGGTGCCAATTAAAATTAACTGAAAAACTTCTTTTATATGAAAAGATCTTTCTCTCTAGATCTTATAAGATCTTTTGCAGTTACATTTTCGGCTTTTTCATATTTGTAGCCTCTAATTATGGCTGCAGGTATTCCTTCGTCAGCTTGTCCCATAACCAGCTCAGCAGTTGAAGATAATTCGTCGGCAATCGCTGTCCGTTTGATCTTGAGAGTGTAACCGAAGAGGTCCCTTTCACCTCTCCTGTCTCTGATAGGCTTTATGCCAGCGACTCCAATAGCTATGTTTATTTCACCATTTCTGAGAGGCCTGCCATGAGTATCAGAGATTATAACTGCTACATCTTTGCCTGAGATCTCTTTTATTCTCTGCCTGATCCTACGGGCTGAAAGATCTGGATCTTTAGGTAATAACGCCACGTTTCTTCTACCCGGAACATTAGATTTATCTATGCCAGCATTGGCACATATGAAGCCATGTTTGGTTTCAACTATCAGATGACCATTACCCATACGAACAATAGATTTAGATTCCCTTAAAACGACTTCAACTAAAGCCGGATCTTTACCGAGCTCTCTAGCTATGGACTTAGCAAATTCTGATGGGGAAATTTCATCAAGGTTTACTACGTTTCCCTCAGCTCTTGAAACAACAACATGGGTCACAACGATAATATCGCCATCCTCTATAGGTGTACCTTGCTTAGCTGCGGTCTTGCATATAAGAAGCCCTAAGTCGTCTCCGGGTTTGATCAGCGGTAATCCGATAATTGGGATAATTTTAATCATGCGCATAACTATATATCTACAATTTTCAATTTAAAATGTCTTTTCTGACAAAAAGAGGTAAAGTTCATGAAAAATGTTATAATTGTTTTTGAACATTAAATTGTTTGTTTAAAGGATGTGATTTAAATGTCATGTACAGTAGTTGTTTGCGGCTTCTTTGGCGACACTGGAAAGGGTAAAGTTATCTCGTATTTAGCATTAAAAGATAAGATTAAAGTAGCAGCTAGGGCAGGTGTCGGTCCAAACGCTGGACACACCGTAATTTATAACAACAAAACCTATAAGCTCCGCATGATACCGAGCGCCTTTGTATATAAGGAATGTAGATTACTTATAGGTCCGGGAGTGCTGGTTAATCCGGAAGTTTTTTTAAATGAAGTTAAGCTGGTTAACGCTGGTGACAGAGCTGGTTTAGATCCGCAATGCGCCATAATAGAGCCTAAACATATTGAAATTGATAGAGCTGGACACTTAGCATCTAAAATAAAGACTACTGGAACTGGAACTGGACCATGTAATGCTGATCGCGTATTACGGAGAGCTAAGCTCGCTAAGGATATACCGGAGCTCAAACCTTTCCTCGTCGATGTACCTCTAGAAGTTAATACTGCAATAGATAATGGGGAGAATGTTTTAATCGAAGGAACTCAAGGAACATTCTTGTCTTTATGGCATGGAACTTACCCATATGTTACATCTAAGGATGTAACTGCTTCAGCAGCATGCTCAGATGTTGGTGTTGGACCAAAAAAGGTTGATGATGTAATAGTTGTGTTTAAAGCTTTTGTCACTAGGGTTGGCGCTGGACCTCTTCCGGGAGAAATATCGTGGGAGGAAGCTGAAAAAAGGGGATGGGCTGAAATAGCTTCGGTGACTGGTAGAAGACGGAGAGCTGCACCCTTTAATTTTGATTTAGCTAAGAGAGCCGTCATGCTTAACAGCGCTACACAGGCGGCTATAACTAAGATTGACATACTATTCCCAGAATGTAAGAATGCAGAATCCTTTAGCGATCTCTCCGATAAAGCAAAAAAATTCATTAGAAAGATAGAAGACGAAATAAAGATACCAGTGACCTTAATAGGAACTGGACCTGGGGTTTGGGATATTATAGATAGAAGATTCGAATAAAAATACCTTAATTTTTCTGAATAAACATTCTTAAATGAGCTTAAGTCTTCTGCCCACTTTTTTCTCTAATGCCCTTTTATATACGAGGTAGGCTGTAACAGCATCTTGAATAGCTAGTCCAGTTGAAACAAATATAGTTACTTTCTCGTCGTTTGTTCTTCCAACTTTCTTTCCAGCCACAATTTCACCTATTTCAGCCCAAATCTCATTTTTAGATATTAATCCTCTACTTAGAGGGACGTTTATTTCTCCGCTATGTGAAGCTTGCTCCCAATCATCAACAACTATTTTGGCTCCTTTTAAAATTGAACAATCACTCATCACGAGGGGTTTTCTTGACGGAGTTACAGTTATAACTATGTCGGCTCCTCTAATAGCATCCTCAACGCTATCAACAGTAGTTATTTGACACAAATGTCCATATTTCGCATTCATGGAGACCCTAAATTTCTTTTTTTGTCTTATCGCTCCTACTCCAAACCCTAACTTCATCGATAGATCTGAACATCTTTAGGAGGGTTGCTAGTTGAGTTCTAGCTTGTGCTCCAGCGCCAACTAGACCTATGATCTTAGAGTTCTTTCTTGCGAGATATTTTGCTGCAATTCCTCCAGCTGCTCCAGTACGCATATCTGTGATCGTTTTTCCACCCATTATGGCTATTGGGAAACCACTTCTCGGATCTATGAGAATTATTATAGCCATAACTGTTGGTAAGCCATATTTAATTCTATTCTCTGGGTGAACGTTTACGATTTTAACGGATGAGATATCCATCCACTCTAGATAGGAGGGCATAGCTCTTAAGTCGCCATTGTATTTCTTAAAGAAGAGATAGATTTTAGGAGGCATTTGTACTCTGCCGAGACCTTTTTCTCTAAAAGCCTCCTCAACCACTCCTATAACATCATCCATTGAAATAAGATTTCCAACTTCTTCATCACTTAGAAGAAGAGTTTCCAAAAAATCACCTCATGTCACATTTTTATCCTAATTAAGCTTAAAAAATTTCGGTAATTTCAAGATCAAAAAGGTTGTCACCTAACTTCCTACTTAAAGAAAGGCTTCTTTATAAAAAGAGATGAAAAAGTATTTCATATTCAATTTTGAATTCTTTCATGGCTAAAAGAAAAGAGTTAAAGAGATGTGGATCCCACCATTTTTCTTAGATGGAGCGCTATAGGTTTGTTACTATGACATTTACTTCTGATGACTTTGACGGATTCTTTCAAAATTTCAGCCTCTTTTCCCCATATTCTCTCTTTTAACCACCTAATGTTTTTCTGTTTCTTTTTATCAAAAGCAAATATGTCACACATTCCGTAATCAATTTCATTTCCAATCTGATAATATATGCATTCATCTTCAAAGGATGCTAATTTATTCATTACTTCAGATACATGGCTTCTGACAAGCTTCGATTTATCTTGAAAAGAAGGTGAAGACCATAGTTTTGGTTTTGGGTTGTTTATAGAGATCTGACCATTTTAAACTTAAATTCTCCATTAATAAAGTATAATTTACATTCATCCTTTTGAGAGACAAAGTTTACAAACCTCCGAATTTTTAATTTACTTATCATCGCAAAAATACGTCACAATTTAATATGTTTAGCTTCTTTAAAGGCAAGTTACATGTCAAAAAGTTTTTAAATTACCTTTATATAGCATTTATAGTTTTGTTAGGTGTTTCATTATATTAAGCTTGAGGAAGTGAGAGTTACGTTTAATCTAGTGGCTGTTGAAGATACTGTTCGCATACCACCTGAAAGATTTAACGAACCACCTGAAAAAGTTGCTTTAGAGCAGCTAAGAATGAAATACATAGGTGTTGTTGATGATGAACTAGGATATTTAATAGCGGTTACAGACGTTAAGGTTTCACCAATAGGAAAGATAATTCCAGGCGACGCAGCAACCCATCATAAAGTAACGTTTTATCTTTTGACGTTTCTACCTAAGGTGCAGGAGATTGTAGAGGGTGAGGTTGTTGAAGTTGCAGACTTCGGTGTTTTTGTACGGATTGGACCTGTTGATGCTCTACTTCATATCTCTCAATTAATGGATGATTTCATAACATACGATGAAAAACAGGGAGTTTTGATGGGTAAGGAAACTAAGCGGAAAATATCCGTCGGCGATAGAATACGTGTTAGAATAACCGCGATTTCAATAGGTAAAGGAGCTGGCTTCGGCAAGATAGGTGTGACTGCTCGCCAACCATTTCTAGGTAAACTTGAATGGATTGAGGAAGACCTAAAAAGACTCAAATCTGAGGAAGAGAAAAAAGAGACTAAGAAAACCTAGGCGGTGTTAAACAATTGGTTGAAAAAGCATGTAGAAAATGCCACTACATAACTGAAGAAAATGTTTGTCCAAACTGTAAATCGACAGATCTAAGCGAAGACTTTAGTGGTCTAGTAATAATTTTCGACCCGGAAAACTCCATTATAGCTAAAACACTAAATATTAAAAAGAAGGGACGCTACGCAATTAAGGTGAGGTGAAAAATATAACGTATATTCTCACGCCAGAGCTTAGAAATGAATTAAAGCGCCCATTGGGATTACTTATCAGCGGATCAAATGAAGAAGTCATAAATAAACTAGGGAAGATTATGAAGTCCATTAAACCTAAAAAAATTATTTCCGTAGGCGATGTAATTTCAAAAAGCATGCTTGAAAAAAGATTTCCATTAAATATTTTCATTGTTGATAATAAATCTATGCGCAAGGTCATGGAACCCCTATCTTTTAAGGCCGACAAAACTTTAAAGCTTGTTAATCCGGCGGGTACAATTACGGAAGAATCTTGGCGAATAATTGGTGAAGCGATCAACTCTAAAGGACTTGTGAGAGTTCTGGTTGACGGTGAAGAGGATCTTCTAACAATTGTCGCAGTACTCCTTGCCCCAGAAAACTCTATGGTCGTGTACGGTCAACCCAATAAGGGCGTAGTTGTAATTAATGTTAATAAAGAAATTAAAAGAAAAATGCATGAGATCATAAGTAGAATGAAGTATAAACCAGAAAACTAAAGTAGAGGATAATAATCAGAGTTAAGTCTAAGGAGATGATCTTCCATGAAAATTGAAATAATAGATAATAAACGTAACGAATTATTCAAGAGAAATGAAATAGTTTTCAGTCTATCACATGAGGGATCAGCTACTCCATCGCGCATAGAGGTTAGAAAAGAGTTAGCGAGACTGCTCAAAATTGATGTTGACAAAGTATACGTAAGAAAAATAAAAACAATGACTGGAACGATGGTGGCTAAAGGGGAAGCTCATGTTTATGATTCAGTAGAACAAGCTAGACAAATAGAACCGGAACATATAATAATTAGAAATTCGCCTCAAAAGAAAGAGGAGGAATGAAGGATAAATGTCAGAGAAGAAAAAATCAAAAAAGAAATTCATATCTTCATACTATAAAATTGAGAATGGAAAACTTAAAAGGTTGCTTCCAGTATGCGAAAGATGTGGTCCAGGATATTTCATGGCTGATCATGGGGACCGCTATACATGCGGACATTGTGGTTTCACAAGATATAAAACAACTAAAAACTCTGACAAATCTTCTTTTTGATAGTAATTTCTTAACCTTAATATTCGATCACTTGTTTTAATAAAATCTAAAAATATCATGTATGGAGCATTTGACTTGCTTAATGTAGAGTAATTTTTGAAACAAGAATAAATTATTTTTGATATTACTTTGAAAAAAATTTATTATTTATTTATATAACATATGTGAGCGAAAGACGGAAAGAGGGGAAACGTCATGATGTTTGCTGTTAAAAAAATAGGTATTATAGCAGATACCCATGACAGACTTCAATTTATTGATAGGGCTGTAAAAGTACTAAATAGGGAAGAGGCTGACTTGGTGCTTCATGCCGGGGATTATGTTGCTCCATTTGCTGTTTTACAATTTAGATCTTTGAAAGCTAAGCTAATTGGAGTATTCGGCAATAATGATGGAGACAGAAATCTTCTGAAAAGAAAGTTTGATGAAATAGGAGCGGAAATTCGCGGAAAATTTGCAGAAATAAGCGTAAACAATCTAAAGATAGCTTTGATTCATGGTGAGGAAAATGATTTACTTAAAGCTCTGATAAATTCGAATTATTATGATGTGGTTATCCATGGTCACACTCATAAAGCTGAAAAATATAGAGTTGGAAAAACTTTAGTTATAAATCCTGGAGAGGTTTGCGGATATTTAACTGGTAAAGCCACAATAGCGATTCTCGATGTAGACAAACGTGAGGTTGAAATTATAGACATTAGCTCTTCTTAAATCTGGAAAAATACGTAAACTTTAAATCTTAATGCAGTCACTTAGGAGTTAAATGTTCAAAAAAACCTTAGTAATATTAGGTAGGAAAGCGCTTAGTTTAGCGTTGATATTCAATTTTATAGCTAGTTTAATTTCTTCGCTGAGTATTTTATATAGTCACTATTTGGGGAAATCTCATGAAGAGCTTTATAAACCATATCTTGCAGACGGCTCGCTTTTTTGGTTTGTTGTTTTAACATCAGTTTTGAATATTGTTCCGGCAAGAATGCTGGGTAAGGTCAATATTAGGAGAATTCTATTTCATCATTACGTTTATGGTTTCTTATCGATCTTTATTTCTGTTATCTTGTCGATATTGCTTTCGTTACTTCACGTCTCCAATTTTCAATACAGTCAATCATTTATCATCCTACTCCTTTACTGGGGCATAACGCTTATAATAGATGATATGCCGGATGTCTCTCCAATAATTTTACGTATTCTTAATCGTATAAAGAAAGAAGTATATAAGATGGATAAGATGATTGCGAAAGTACATTTAATCTCTAGCTTTATTTCAACCTATGTTGCAACTTGTATATTTCTATGGTATTTTGGAAACAATTTTTTGGCAGGTAACTATCCATTATTGGATTTCACTTATAGCTTATTTATAGTGAATTTATTTATAACAGCCCTTTATGGGCTAAAGACTGCTAAGAAGGGGATATGGCTTAAATACTTATGATTTACTTAAACACCCTTTTCCATTAAATTTTTAGGATCTAAGCGATTTGATTCCTTTTTTTAACCCCTCCCAGCCACCTTCAGCCTTTAACTCCAGGATTTTAAAAGCAGTTTTTGAATTGATTCCATCCCAAGGTTCTCCCGTTGCCTCTTTAACTAAGTATTTAGCTGCATTGAGAACTTCGCCATTCATCTTTGAGTCCGCTTCATCCGCAATATGACATATTAAAGCTTCAATAGTTTTTGGGGTTATTGGACTTGCTTGACCATGACTAGCAGCTACAATATGAACTAGATCAAGCGGAAAGCCTCTTCTTATAAGTTCCGTTGTCACCAATGTTAGGTGATCTAAGCGTTCGCCTAATGGCGAGTTTCTATATCCACCGCTATTCTTACTTTCATAAGTTAAAGGTTTGAATATGTCGTGTAATATGACTCCGCAAATAACTAAGTCTCTATTTACTTTACCACCGTATATTTCTTCAACAGAATCACAAAGAGCCATAGCGATTTTAACGACTGATAAAATATGCTCCATGAGCCCTCCTGGGTAACTATGATGATAGAACCTGCTTGCTGGGGCATCCTCTAGCGGTAACCCGGTATAAGATTTATCATTTATCTTAACTGATAGGTCTTCTAGGAACTTTAGGAGATTTTCTCTTAAGGTGTTATCCTTAATTCTATTTATGACTCTCTTAAGTTTAGGATTCAATTTCTCTCATTCACCTCTCAAATTCTTCACGCTGAGGACCTAACTCATACACTTTCAAGAATCATTTCCCTTTTAGTTTTTTCGGCGGCTATATGCGCCTTACGTAATGGTTCGGGGATTCTATATCCCCTTGAACATTTTAAAACAATCTTTATAGCGGTTTTCAGAGAAATTTTATGTCCAACGCTAACATAGACTGGTTTAGCGTTCAGCTTAGTAAATACCGCTCCACCGATGACTTCTCCCTTATAGATTATGGGTTTCCAAAATTTATCTCCTCTCTTAACGATTTTTCCGCACAAAATGTTTTTTGCAACACCTACTGTAGCTATATCAAGGAGAACACCTAAATGGCTTGCAAAACCGAAATGATATGGATGGGCAATTCCTTGTCCATCAACTAAAAAAACGTCGGGTTTGAGCGTTAGTTTTCTTATTGCGGAAACAACCGGGGGTATTTCTCTAAAGGATAAAAGTGTAGGTATATAAGGGAAGCGTGTTTCAATAATCGCCACTTTTATTTCTATAGTTTTCATAGAGTCATAATCTAGAATTGCTACGGCTCCAACCGAATGCTTGTCTGTGTATGCAACATCAACGCCAGCAACATACTTAATTGGCGTATCTAATTGATCTACACGGATAACTTTCTTTGAAAGAGAAATCTGTAACCTTCTTGCCTTTTCTATAGAAAAATTGATGTTTCTAATCAAAACAAATTAGCCCTCTCAATCTCGTTTTATTCTCGACCTCAAAGCTTTCTCCAGCTCTCTCATAGCGTCATTAAGGACTTTTCTTCTAACTTCAGTTGTCACATCACCCCTCGTTGCTTCAACAATTCTTCTAGCAATATCACATTTTCTTCTAAGTCCTGGGATAAGTAAAAGCAGCTCATCGTAGCTTGTTATCTCAACGTAGATTCTTTCCATAACGTTTAAGCTTTTCTCGGCAGCTTCAATACGGCCTTTTCTTATGAGATCTAATGATCTACGTCTCAATTCACCTATAACGTCAGCTAAACCGAGCACATAACACTCGCTTGGAACACCTATCTTCTCCGGATTAATGAATTTTTCATCTTTAATGAGGTTTATGAATATTTGAGCTTCAGAATACTCTTCAAATACTGAATCAATAATCCCCCCATATAGGAGATTTGGGTACATCTTTGACAGCTCTCTGAGTTTATCAAGATGGATACTTGCTTCTCTCAAGAGATTTTCAGCCTCATCTACTTTATCTTTGTGTATAAAGAAGATTGCTTGCTTTGATAATCTTGTAGTTTTCCGAGCTATCATTTGAATTTTTTGACGTACTGCATCTTTCCTTAGAACTTCCCCTCTTATTTTATCAAGAATCTTTTCTAATGACATGAGCATCACGAATAAGTAATTTCATTTTTTAATACTTAAAAGACTACTAAAAAATAAAGATTTATAATGTAAGATTACTCTTTTCTTTTTCGATGAAAAATGATATTTAATAGATTATTTAAAAGAAAAAAGAAGCAGGAAGGTCTGCAGATACCCAGAAGCGCATTTCTCAAAATTAAACCTGTTAGAAATCCCATATTAAAGTGGGAAAAAAATAGAAAAACAAGAGAAATAAAAATCATAGTTCCTTTGAAACCCCCTCAACAAACTCAGGAAAAAAAGGGAAAGAAGGATATTTTACGTAAAATATTTGTATCAGAGCCTAGGAAGAGAATAATTAATCTTGATAGAATAGGGTCAATTGTTTGGGAACTCTGTGATGGAGAGAGAACAATAGGGGATATTGCTAATTATTTTGTTGAGAAATACAAATTAATGCCCGAGGAAGCTGAAATTTCACTTAGTGCGTATTTTAATCTACTCTCTAAGAAGGGACTTGTGGGTTTTATTTTGCCAGAAGATGTTAAAGAAAAAATCCAAAAAAGTAAGTAAAATTAGGATTTGTAAAAACCTATAAAAACATAGTATCGCATTTTTATTATATTTACATCAAAAGGTTGGATTAAGAAATGCCTACATTTAAAGCTAATCAGCTGATAGAAATTGGAACAAAAATATTTTCAGCCGCTGGAGCATCTATTGAAGAGGCACGGTTAGTTTCAGAGTTTCTTGTAAAAGCTAATTTGGTAGGTCACGATTCACATGGTGTCATCCGCATAATGCAGTATGTAGATGAAATTGAGAAGGGAAGCATCAAACCTAGAGCTAAAATTGAAGTTGTTAAAGAAACGTTTTCCTCAGCTATTTTAAATGGAAATTGGGGTTTCGGGCAAGTTGTAGCTAAGAAAGCTATGGAGAAAGCTATCGAAAAAGCTAAAGACTCCAGCGTGAGTATTGTATGCGTCTTTAACTGTAATCACGTGGGTCGACTGGCTGATTACACCTTAATGGCTTCAAGAAATAATATGATCGGCATAGCTATGGTTAATTCAGTAAAGTTTGTGGCTCCTTTCGGCGGCAGAGAGAGGTTGCTTTCAACTGGACCAATTAGCTTTGCTTTTCCAACAAATTTAGGATTCCCTTTTGTTATCGATATAGCAACAAGCGTTGTAGCGGAGGGAAAGGTTAGAGTTGCATTACATAAGGGTGATAAAATACCTTATGGTTGGATCATAGATAAGAATGGCAACCCAAGCAATAACCCGCAAGATCTTTATGACGGAGGCGCGATGCTGCCTTTAGGCGGAGAAGAAGTTGGATATAAGGGCTTCGGACTGGGGTTAGCTGTTGACATATTAAGCGGTATTTTATCAGGAGCCGGTTGCGCTTATGAAGAAACAAAGAGGGGAAATGGCGTATTTTTCGAGGTTATAAATATTGAAAAATTTATGCCAATAGAAGAGTTTAAAAGAAAAGTTGACAAGCTCATCAAGACTATAAAGGAATCAAAAACTAGATCTGGGTTTAAAGAAATAATGATACCCGGCGAACCTGAATATTTGACTGAAAAAGTTAGGTTAAAAGAGGGTATATATGTCCCAGAAAGAACTTGGAAAGAAATAAAGAAAGTGGCAGAGAAGCTTGGTGTTAATCTTTGAACTTTCCTTAGAAAAACATGAATAATAGTCTCTAACAAAATCTTCTTACACCTAAAAATTTGTTAAAAGAGAAATGAATAATTTTCACTGTAAAAATATATTAAATCTAACTTCAAAGAGTTGAATTAATAATATGGGATATATTAGCGTGTTGAAAAATGCTTTTAATTTTCCTTTATATTTCATGCTTGATGAAAAATGATTCTGATAAAGAATGTTGAAAGCTTAAACTTCGAATCGGCTTTACTTGAAAAGAAGAAGAACGTGCTGAGAGAATTATTTAACAAAGGCAAAATATCCCAAGTAACTTTTGATTTTATCGATAAAAGAATCTCTAAGATTGAGTCACTGATTGCCGCTCTTAAAGATGTACTTCAAGAGAATGCGGAGTTTTGGGGGTCAATAGTTTCTGAAGAAATTAGAATCTTAGAATCTATACTTGTGGATTTTAAATTTCTCAATTTAATAGGGGAGATAGATGTTGATGAATGGATAAATACAAGCGAAATTATAAGTTTGGGAATAGAGTCTTTGAGCAAAAAATCTTTTTCAGAACCCACAAAAAATGTTTCTAAGGCTGAAAATAAAGAAGGCTCAGTCGCTATAGATTTTGAAAACGCATCATTATCATCATCAGAAAGGGTTGATGTTTCAAATAGAAAGAAAAAGGTGAAGACTAATAACACACGAAATAGTAGGAGGAAGCTGACACGTATTGAAGCAGTTAAATCTTCTGATTCACATTGTATGAATCCTTGGAAGCCCGAATGCAGAGGAACTAATATTAAACTGAGCATTTACTATAATGGCCAGTTCCTACCCATATGTGAGGAATGCTGGAAAGAAATTTCTAAGAAAAACATAGAGTGGTCAACTTAAATCTAATTACTTTCCTATTAGGGGTTCAATCTTCTTTTTGACATCATCAAGATTCATTTTGATTTTCCCGATATTAAAGACTCTCCAAATTTCAGTATGCTGAATAATATTATAAGGATTAACTATTCTGAATGGCCCAAGAGTCTCTAGTTCAAGCATGTTAGAGTTTGTATACACTTCAACACTACAACCAAAATCTGGATATTCTCCTTCTTCTAAAGAAAACTTCTTAACGAAAAGCATTCCATCAACCCAGTAGGCTGTCCATTGAGGAATGGCATTAACACCAATCTTTAATGGTTCTTCGGCTTCAGGATTCTGCTTAACGAAAATATATTCATGGGTGAAAATTAACCTCTCATCTGCAAGGTTAGTGTATGGCCAGAGAGAAACATGTCTATCTGGCAATAAGCCTTCTTCATCAACTTTTCTAGGCTTTATGGGTATTATAGCGAATCCGTTCTTTCTCATAACTGAAAGAGCCCAGCACGCCATTTTAATTGGCCATCTACCTATATTTTTTATTTTATGGATTACTTGAACTCCTCCCTCAGGGTTCTCTTTCAAAGTTATCTCTTTCTGTATCGAGTTTTTCTCTTCTGGATTTCCATAAATTGTTAGCGTGTTTGCGTCAACTTCTATTTTTACTGGTTGATTGTCAAGTGAATATGATCTAGGTTTGGCTTCCGGGGAAGCCCAAAGTCTATGTCCACCATAAATTTTCCAAAAGCCCTCAGAGGTTTCAATTCCAAATTCGGGTAGTATGCCAAATAAGTTTAGCTCCGGCTTGTCTTTGCTTGCAAGGTAAAGTATTCTTGGTCCTACGTTGCAAGCTACTCCCACAAGAAGATTTCCCATAGAAGCTACTTTTACCTTAAAGCCTTCAATAATCTTCTCTTTAACCATCATAATTATTTCACCATATAAAGTTATAGGGATCTTCATATTCTTGTAAAGCTTTCAACGATTTTCTTGTCAAGTTTCTTGATAAGCTCTATCATCAGTCTAACTGCATTTTTAACATCCTCTAAGCTTAAGAGTCCAACATGACTATGAATGTGTCTGGTGGGTATGCCTATAACCACGCTTGGGCAGCCAGCTCTACTCATGTGAATTCTTCCGGCATCGGTTCCTCCTCTAGCAATTTGCGATAGCTGGAGCGGTATACCAGCTTCCTTAGCCACTTTAATAACAAACTCCTTTAAAGGTTGATTTGGAATCATACTGCTATCATAGGT
>Ga0180301_10000747_pt1 | contig 25416 bp, 28 predicted proteins | sample GuaBasSediGuay16_FD_121797 | JGI IMG/M metagenome (GOLD analysis project Ga0180301, IMG submission 121797) | Subseafloor sediment microbial communities from Guaymas Basin, Gulf of California, Mexico - Guay16, Core 4569-2, 12-15 cm | ecosystem: Environmental > Aquatic > Marine > Hydrothermal... | reverse complement strand
GGCGGTAAACACGAGGGCTGCAATTCTGGCGGTGCTGCTGATACTGGCGGTGATCGCGAGCGCCTACTTCGTCACCGGGATGCTGACGCAGATGGCAATGGTGCGGCCGGCGGCGCCGCCGGCACCCGTGTACAGCGAGAACCTGGTGGCGTACTTCAGAATAATTAACGGGACCAGCGGCGCCGCCATAACTTCCGGCGTGGTTGCAGAGCTGTACCCCGCCGATGCAAATCCCTTCGCGAGGGCCGTTACGGAACAGGGGGAGCCCATAGCGATAGCTGTCTACGATTCCGATGAGGGGGCGTGGGCGCTCAGCGGGGTGGACGCCGGCTCGTACAAGCTGCTGGTGTATGTGGAGGGCTCGACGAACACCTATCCGGTTCTGATAGACGTTGAGGTTCCGGCGACGACCAGGGACGACCTCACCACGTGGCTCGACCCGCAGGTCATTTACATGTACACCAGGGCCGCCATTGCGATCGACACCGAGATCAGGGCGTGGAACGAATCCACCAACGCCTGGGACACCGTGACTCAGGTGAACTTCACGCAGGGATACACCAGGTGGAAGATCACGTACGAGATCAGCATTTACGGGCACGACAGGGCGAAGGTGTTCGGGCCCATAAGGTTCTACTTCAGCGACATCGACGCCATTGAGTACACGGACGTTTGCTTCGACGGCAAGAAGATGACGCTTGCCGAGGACACGAGCACGAGGGAGGACGCGCTGACGGGCCTCTACTTCGAGGTCGTCGAGGACTTCAACTCCGGCGAGACGCACATGGTGGTCATTGAGATCGTGAAGGCGGAGTCGATAGGCGCGAGCACCACGCTCACGATGACGATGGCCGACCTCTACAGCTGCCAGAACCCCGACCTCAAGTGGTGGTCCTACAGCAGCGCCTCCGTGACGATCACGCCGTGACCCGGTGGCGGGCGCTCGCGGGCCGCCGCCCCAACCCATTTTTTGCCCCCGCCCGGGTGAAAGTTTTTATTTCCAAGCGGCAACTTCTACGTGGTGGTTGTCGTGGCGGAGTGTTATGCCGTTGTCAGCAGGGACTATCTGCGGTCGCTCATCATCGCCCTGCTGTTCGCGTTCATGGCGATACTTTACGCCTCCTACGCGAACGACGAGATGCTGCTCAAGTGGTCTTTCCTGTACGGCATGTTCCTCCCGACGCTCGTTGTCGCGTGCCTTCTCATCGACCTGTTCCTCTCGGCCGCGCGGGGGTGCCCCGTCACCGTTTCGATGCCGGAGGAGCCGGAGAGCCGCGTCATTTTGGGCTTCGCCTTCGGGGCGGTGGCGCTGTTCCTCCCCACCATCGCGATGTTTCGCATAATTTCCGCGCTCAGGGTCACGTTCAGCGCGCTGCCGGGGGCGGAGGGGCTGGTCCTCACCCTCATGATGCAGTGGGCAATAGCGCACCTCGAGAACGGGGTCGTGTACTTCGTGCCGGACGTCATGGCCGGGCTGTCGGGGGCCCCCCGCTTCAAGCTGCCGTTCGTGCTGCTGACGGCGGCGTTCATCGCGGTGCTGCATCAATGGGCGTACGGGTCCCTGGCGCTGACCGCGACGTCCCTCGTGTTCTTCGCGGGAACCGGGCTGATGTACCACGGATACGTGCCGTACGCGCCGCCGCGCGAGGCGGAGGGCTACGCGCTTGCGCACTTCGTGTGGAACTCCCTGATACTGACGGGGCTTCACACGTTCTTCCCCGCGGTGATCGCGGTTTCCGCGGTCGTCGTGGTGTTCTTCCTGATAAAGGGGGCGGGGAGGGTGCTGCGTTGATATCCCTCACGTGGATGCTCCTCGTGCTCGCCGTTGTGGTGTACGACATACTGGCGATACTGCTCGTGACGATAGGGCACCGCCTGATAACGAGGATCGGGAGGACCGAGGCGTTCATCGCGTCAACCTTCGCGGTTATAACCTCCGCGATCCTCGTATTCACGGCGTCGCTTTTCGACGCGCCGACCATGACAATCGCGCTGTCCACCGTTCCGCTGGCGGGGGCCGTCGCGTACGCCGCAATCTCCTCGTCGCTCGGGGTCCCGCCATCGCCGTACAGGCTGCTCGGCTTCGCGGTCGTGTCGGAGATGCTCGTGCTCATGCTGTTCGCCCTGTCGCCCCTGATATCGTACGCGGGGCGCGCGATAACGTTCGAGACCGTCGGCCCCCCCGTCAGGTTCGAGCTCCCCGGGTTCTACTCGCTGATAGTGATGTCCTTCTCGATAACCGGGGCGATAATAACGCTGATGATGAGGTTCATAAAGAAAGAGTGGAGAAAGCAGTGGGCGCTGGTGCTGCCGTCGCTCGTGCTCACGATAACCTACGTGCTCAACCCCGAGGTGTGGATGAACGCGTACGCGTACGCGGAGGAGAACCCCCTCGTCGCGGCAGTCATATGGGCGATCTGCGCGTACATAATAGCGATGGCGTACATACAACTGTCAGGCTAGCGTGCGGACCTCTCCTCACAATATATCTTCTCTCCAGACCTCTTCGTCCTCTTCCTCTTCTTCGAACGGTGATATTAACTCTAGTTCTGGTTCTTCCGCAACCTTTTTTGCATAACATTGATCGCAGTACTGGCCCGTTGGATCAAAACTGTGTATTCTGCCATGTTCATCTATTCCGACTATGAACTCCTTTCCGCACTTTTGACACTTCCTTTTCTCAAACCTAAGTTTCATTCCTCCTCTTCCTCGATCTCTTCTTTTATTTTTTCGAGAATTCTCCCTGCAAAGCTGGGGTACTTCCTGCCGACGAGCGCGATCGCCGTTACTGATTTGTTAATATTAGGTAACTTTTTATGTGTTTGAGCGTTTTCGGACGAGGAGTGCAAGTTTGTCAACCCACTTCACCAGCCTTATTTCCACGTCGGTCTCCTCTTTAAACCCTAGGATTCGGCAGAGTTGCACGGGGAGGGAGATGTAAAGGGTTCCGCCCATCTTCTTGATCTTCCTACGAATTGGCTCTCCCAAGAGTTCCAGTTTGTGCGCCATTGCGGTCACCAGTAAGTTTTATATCATGTTAATATTTAACCTTTATCGGTGATTCGTATGACCCGCTCGGTGACGGTCGTCGGGACCCTTGTTGCGGGGGTCTCCCCGGAGAGCGGGGATGATCTTGCGAAGGTGATAGACTTTCTGAGGGCGTACCGTGATGCCAAGCAGTATGTAATCGATAAGATCTGGGACAGGAGGGCGGATCTCCCCTCCCTTGAAAAGTTGCACCACGAGTTCTACGAGGAACTGAGGAAGTTGGGATTCAGGGCACACCACGTCAAGGAAATTCTGAAGAGCGCGAGGGAACTCGTAAAGGCGATGCACGAGAAGGAAAAGAAGGGAGAGGATGTCTCTAAGCCGGAATTGAGGAGGCTGACTGCAAGGCTGGACATCTACGACATTAAGATAGACTTTGAAAGGAGAACGGTTAGACTGCCGCTACTGAACGGGGAGAGCGTGACGCTGAAATTGAGAGTTTATGAGGGAAGGGTTAGGAAGTTCGAGGGATGGAAGTTCTACAACTGTGTTCTGAGGTTCTGTTGCGGGAAACTCTTCCTCCACATAATGTTCAGAAAGGTAGTGAAACTCGGGAAGCCCAAGACCGTGCTTGCGGTAGATCCGAACTTCCGAAACTTCACAGTTGCGATTATGAACAGAAAGGGGAGAATTCTCAGAATAAAGAGGTACGAGAATCCGTTGCCGAGGGCACTAACGCTCAGGATATGGGCGGAGAGGATTCAGAAGAGGTACCCGAAGTCGTGGAGGTTCAGTAAGAACATTCTTGCCGTCGTCAGGAAGTTTCACAGGAGATCTAGGAACGTCTTGCGGACAAACCTTCACAAGGTTGCGAAAATGATCGTGGAACTGGCAGACAAGCACAACTCGATCATAGTTTTGGAGAAGTTGGACGGTCTCAAGAGGAAGGAGGAAAACGGAAGCTACTCCTTCAGAAAGAGCATGACGTTCTTCGCGTACAGGACGTTTCAGGAGTTCGTTGAATACAAGGCGAAGGAAAGAGGAATCCCCGTAACGAGGGTTTCCCCTAGAGGCACGAGCAGTAGGTGCCCCAGATGCGGAAAGAGGAGGAGGAAATATGAGGGTAGGATTCTAAAGTGTAGGTGCGGGTTTGCCGGAGATCGCGATGTTGTTGCGTGTATCAACCTCGTAAGGAAGTACCTCTCAAGATGTGCCCGTGTGCGTGGGCACGGGCGAACGGGGACGAACCCCTCAAGCGAGGGGCATGTGTCCCAAGCGGATGAGTCGATGAGGGTCAAAGTTAACAATTCCTAGAAATTGTTAACCTAAGATGACCCCGGGAAGTGGACGTACGACACCGTCGGCACCGCTTTGATTCCCCTCAAACACGGTTTTGCGCGGGCGCCCGAGCCGCGTCAGATCTTTCCCGACAGCGACCTTGCCAGCGCGGCTTTTAGCAGCCTCGTGACTTTCGCCTCGCTGACCTCCTTCGGGAAGGTCGCGGAGCCCGCGGCCTCGTGGCCGCCGCCGACGAACGAGGGGTCCACTGTTGAGAGCGTCCTCATCACGTCTCCGAGGTTCAGCTCGGGCACGAACCTTCTCTGGGCGGCGTCCCGCGGCGCCCTCGCGGAGATCTTGGCCCTCGGCCCCGGCACGCCGTAGTTGACGGCGAACGCGTACTGCGGCTGCGGGGAGTCGTTTGCCTTCTTTGCGGCGACGTACCCGCCAATGTCCCACTCGTGGTTCACGAACGCGAGCCCGAACGTGTACGGCCCCACGCGTATCTTTAGGTACGTTATGTTGCCCCTCTCGAACACGCGGTTCCTCTCCGACAGCCACCGCTCGTGCCACCGTTGCAGCAGGTGGCAGTGCGGGTACCTCGCCTCGAGGTGGTTCTTCGAGAAGTCCTCCCTCAGAAGGAAAACGTCCCCGTGCCTCTCCATCTCCGCGGCGGCCTCGAGCGCGACCCTCGCGCCGTGGTGGTAGTGCAGGTACCTGCCGGCGTTTATGTACGCGCCGAACATCGCGGGCGCGGGTATTCCGCGCTCGCTCCTCGTGGAGGGGTCCCACGTGACCAGCTCGAGCGACAGCTCGGGGTGTCTGCCAATCAGTCTGGAGAGCAGCGCCGCGGACTTCTCCCTCGTGTCGAAGACGTCGCTGTACGTCCCGATGACCGCCCACTTCGCCGCGAACGAGGAGTCCTGCACGAGGCCCGCGCGCTCGAGGTACAAAAAGGTGAGGGCGGAGGCGCAGTAGTCGGGGTCGTATATAACCTCGACGCCCGCGGCGTCGAGCCTCTCCCGGTCGGCCGGGTCGTGGGGGTGGTGGTCTATTACCGTGATTTCCCCGAACCTGTCCCTGAGATCGCAAATTGTCCTTACCGATTTTGGGTCGAGCCCCATGTCGAGGACGAACAGGCGATCCGCCGGCGCGAGGGACTCGAGGATCTTTCTGCTGACCCCGTACTCCACCCACTCTGGGAACGCGACCCTGGCGTGCGGGAACACGGACCTGATCTGCGCCGCCGCGGTCACGCCGTCGGTGTCGGTGTGCGTCACGACCGCTATTTCATTCCGCAACTTCCTCTCCCCCGGCGGCGGTGTACACGTCGCCCTCGTCCGTCACCCTGACCTTCCCTTCCCTTGCCAGCTCCTCCAGCGCCAGCCCGACGATCTCTTCTCCGAAGTTCTGTGCGAACATTCTCTTGATCTCCTCGATCGTCAGATACCCGCCGAATATCGACAGCGTCTCGAGTATCTGCCTCTTGACGTCCTCGGTTTTCGGCCCCTCGACCGCCGCCTTCTCCGGCGCGCCCGCGGTTTCCGCGGGTGCGCCCTCCGGTGGGGCTTCTGGCTTTGCTTCTTCGTGCGGCGTTTCCTCCCCCGTCCCGGCGTCGGCTTCGGGTGCGGGGGGTGTTTCGGCGCCGCCGCCCCCGGTCTCCTCTGCCATTGGCTCGTACACCTCGGGCTCCGGCGGTTTCTCGCTAGTTATCGGGCCGTGCCTGATCACCTTCCCGCTTATGACCCTGAACGTCCTGTTCGTAAATATCCCCATCAGGTGCACGACGTCTCCTATGTCCGACTCCAGCCTGACTCCGGGGGGAACCCTGACCGCGACCTCGCCCGTGTCGTCCGCCACCGCCATCGTGCACCACTCCCTCTCCGCCGCAACAACCTCGTTGCCGCACTTCGGGCACTGCGTGACCGTGCCCGCGTCGACGGCAAGCCTGGCGTCGCACTCCGGGCACCCTATGTATCGCCTGGGTCTCACCCTCACGACGATGCCGCGTATCTGCGCGAACCTGCCCTCTTCGAGCTCGGAAACCCTGCACCTGCCTATCTCCTCGAGCGGGGGGAGCTCCGCGTCGTTTGCGTCGATCTTCGATATCTCCACGTACTGCCCGAAGATCTTAAGGAACTTCTCACCGCTCTGCTGCAGCGTGTCGACCACCGCCCCGCTTATGTGCACGGCGTCGCCCTCGTTTATTTTCGCCATCTCCCAGATCCTCATCGCGTTCTCCCCCCAGACCCTCGCGTGGACGTGGCCGGTGTCGTCAACGAGCGTGAAGATTATCTGCTCCGTGCCGCGGGTTGTCGGGCGCCTCGTTATGCCGACGGCGTAGCCGGCAACCTCCACGTTCTGGTCTCCGACCTCGAGCTGCGCGACCTTCTTGGACTCCGCCGGCACCACCGGCAGCCGCACCGGGAACTCTATGCCCCTGCTGAGGGCGTACATGAACAGGGCGAGCCGCGTGTTGCCGGCAAACTCCGGGTATCGTTCCTCCATGAACTTCTTCGCCCGTTTTTTCGCCTCCTCCTCGTCTATACCAAGCCTGCTGCATATTTCCCCCAGCATGACGGACTCTTCGGGGAGGAGCCTGTCCACTCGAAACACCTCCTATTCTATTTCCACGAATATCTTGGGGGAGGGCCCCCGAACCTTCCTCACCACTATCCGCCCCCCCGACTCTATCCTAACTTCCACCTCGTCCTCGGGCCCTATGTTGGCGGCCCTCGCAATTGCCGCGCTTAGCGTCACCCTCGCGCTGCGCCCCGCCCGCGAGACCCTGACCGTGCTTGCCAGCCCTTCCGAGTTTTCTTCGTGCGGCACCATGACCACCGCGTCCTCGCCCGCGTCGTAGTACTGCGTAAGCAGGTCCCCCGTCCTGATGCCGGCGCTCTCAAGGTGGGCGAGGGGAAGGTAGATTCTGATGGTCTTCCCGTCCCAGGACGCCCTCTTCCTCAGCACCACCGCGCGCTCAGACATCGACGTATCCCCCGTTCGTCAGCCTGAGCACCTTGGTGTTGACGTCCGTCCACCCCTCCTTCGCGGTGTGCCTCCTGAGGTACAGCTTGACAAGGTTCCGCGTGTCCTTCCCCCTTCCCTTCTCCATGTATATTATGTACTTGAACCTGTGCAGCGGCGCGACGCCGTCCTTCGGCACCGGGTGCAGCTTTATGGGCTGCGCGGGGTTTATCGAGGCGTGGAAGGTTCCGATGATTATCGCGTCCAGATCCTCGGCGATGTTCTGCGCCTGCGTGAGCCAGTACTTTGCGGCGTCGCTCCTCGCGGGGAAGTTCTCCTGGGCGCTTCCGAAGATGTCGAGAGGCGCGCTGACGGAGTCGTAGGCAATGTACTTTATGTTGCCCATCTTCACCAGCCGGTACATCGGAGAGTCCCAGTACTCGGCCGCGTGGCCGTGCGGAAGCAGCCTTATCGTCATCTTGCCGGCGTCGCTTATCTCCCTTATGACGGGGAAGCCGTGGATGGCGAGTATCTTCTCGATGGCGCCGCAGCGGAGCACGTATATCCTCGGCCTGTTGGCTTCCTCCTTGGGCGCCTTCTCCATGCGTATCTTCACGCTGTAGCCGACCAGGTCCCGCTCCCTGGCCTCGGTTATGATCTCCTCCTCTTCCGCCTCCTCCTTCTTTTTCTTCGGCCTGACGATCGGTTCCACGTCGACCTTGACGTCGACGACCTTCGGGTTTATGCCGTAGCGCCTGTCGAACCTCGGCTTCCAGAAGGGAATCATGTGCTTCGAGATGCCACCCTCCGTGTCCCAGAGAAGCGCGTTGCTCCCCATCGACTTCATCGCCTCGTACGCCAGCTGGAACACCAGAATGGTCTTCCCGCTTTCCGGGAAGCCGTAGAACTCTGTAAGAACGCCCACCGGGAGCCCTCCCTCCTTCACAGACTCTGTTGCGAACAGCTCGTTCAGGTTCTTGAGGCTCGTTTTCAAGAACATCTTGGGGGGACACCTCCGTCCGTTTTCGAAAACCTCAATGTAGCGTTTCGCGTCCCGGGCCCTCCCCTCCCGCGCGAGCCTTATGAGAACCGCGGCAATGTGCGAGCAGAGGACGTACGGGTGCGTTATGAAGCCCCAGCACGAGCAGTCCACGGACGTCTCCGAGAGGTACACGAGATGGTCCCCGCAGTCGCCCCTGACCACCGCAACGATCCTGCCGCCGCCTTCCGACCAGTAGATGATACTGTCCGCCCTGCGATGGGCCTTCCTCCACGTCCGGGGGCTGCAGTAGGAGCGCAGGAGGGAAAGGGCCGGGGACGACATCATGGGAAAGTGTGTAATGGACGGTGTATATAAGGTTAACTGTATGGTGCCCGGGTGGTGACATGGCGGTGCCACGACCCACCTTTTAAGCACGACAGCGACAAAAGGCGGGCGGGGATTTGCGCGTCTTGTGTTTGGAGAAGATGGGGAAAGGAAAAGACCTCCTTTTTGACGGGGTCGACGGTTTTGTCGGGGCGGGGCGCGCGCGGCGCCCCGAAGGGAGGCGTCGCAACCCACGCCGACGCGAATCTCCGGGGGCTGGCAATAAATAAAAGGGGGCGTTTTTTAACTTTTTCCTTCGAGCATCCGTCCGACGGGCACCGGTCCCCTGAAGCCGGCCACGAGCCTTGCGGCGGTTTCCGGGTCCACGGGGCTCATTGTCACGGGCATGCAGACGTTCATGCGGCTTCCGTGTATCGAGAACGGGAAGCGGGTCACGTGCTTCACGTCAACCGCGGTGGTTCTGTCGAGGTGCTTTGAGGCCATCTGCCTCCTGGTTCGCCTTTTCTCGTCGGGCCTTGCCGGCGCCGCGCGTCTCAGCTGGGACGCCAGCCTGACGACCCTCTCCACGAGGGCCGCCCTGCCGCGCGGGCCCAGGTATCCGAGCCTCGGCTCCAGTATGTAGATGTGGAAGCTGCGCCCCCCGGTGTTCGTCACGAAGACGCGCACCCTGCCCAGGAGGCGCGCGACGGCCTCGAGCACCGCGACGGTCTCTATGCGGAGCACCTCCGGGTCCGGGGTGTCGCACTCGAGTATCGGCTCCCTGTACACGGGGCGCCCGCCTTCGAGCACCGCGCCGAAGTAGAAGTGCAGTGGCGCGTTCTCCTCGAGCCACTTTCTCAGTTCCGACGCCGAGGTGAACGTCAGGTTTCTGCCCTGAACCTTGACGTGGGAGACCAGGGAGTAGGCGAACTCGCGGTTCACGATCCTGCCGAAGACTCGCTCGAAGAGGCGCACCGCGACGTGCGCGTGTCTCCTCCAGTACTCGCGCGCCAGCCCCCTCGCTTCTTCCCCTTCTCCAAATCCCCTACCCATCCATAAACCACCTCGTAAAGCCGGTCGAAAAGGACCGGGTCGTGGCGGAGAAGCATCACCCAGAGGTCGTCGCCGCAGCCGTGCTCTTTGAGGAACTCTATCAGGCGGTCTCCGAGCCTCGGCTCGCTCAGGCGCTTAACCTCCCTCTTCCTAAGCTCTCTCTCCCGGGCGAGCTCCTCCTCGAGGCGGCTTACTCTCTGCCTGAGCGCCGCCACGCTCTTCTCGAGCTCGCCGCACCTCACGGCGAGCGCGTTCCTCTCTCTCCTGACGCGTTCGAGCTCTTCCCTCAGGCGCGCGTTCTCTTTCATGAGTTCGTTGAGAGTGTGGAGCTTCTCAAGATCGTCGGCCTCCAGTTTCATCCGCGAAAGAACGGCAAGAAGGCTTTTCGCCAGCTCCACGGCCTCCCTTATGGTGTCCGGCAGCCTTTGAGCCGTTTTCCTCACCCCCTAACTCCTTTTGCGTGCACGGAGGCGCCGGCGAACGCGCCCCCGAGCAGGGACGCCAGGGCGGCCTCAATAGTGCCGGCTCCCAGGCATGATAGTACCAGCAGCAGCGCTGCGAAGACGGCCGCCCCCACCAATGCGGGCACCGCGGCATTTCTGTGCTTCACCAGGGCGTCCACGAGCGTCGCCCAGGCCCCAAGCAGGATGAGCGCAGCTCCTGCAACGACCATCGAGGGCGTCGTGCCTATTTTGAGCCTGGTTCCCGGGGGCGGCGGCCTGCTCATGAGCAGCCGCGAGCCGCACCTTGGGCACTCCACGTAGTAGAAGGAAGACACATAGCCGCGAAGGAGTGTCTCTCCCTCCCAGCCGCACGCGCGGCACTTCACGCGGTACACGCCCCGCGCGCTACTTCTTCCCATCACCAGACCTCCCGACCTTCCGTTCTTTTTAACGCGCGGCGGTAGAAGGTCAGGGGGTGCGAAAATCCGCACCCGTCGGGGCAGGGGCTTGCCCCGTCGGGGCGGCAGTTTGCGGCGATCCACGCGCAGCCCGGCGGGGTGTAGTTGCGGTTCCAGTGGTACTCGACCTTCTTGCGTATGTAGTCCTCGCCAAGGGGCGGGGTGTTCCTCGAGTCCCACTCGAGCATTATCTTCAGCACTCTGTCCCTGGGCAGTCCTATTGTCCTGAAGAACGTCACGAGGGCGAAGGAGCAGAGGTCGCGGACGCCCTCGGGCACGCCCGCGAATATCTTCCTGAGGGCGGGGCAGAGGAACTCGGAATCGGGCGTGGGCGTCTCTGGCGCCGGGGGCAGCGCCCCCCGGAACGCGCCGAACTTTCTGCCGGTCGCCCTGGAGAACGCGTTCATGTAGTCCTCGATCGGCATCATGCCGTCCGCGAGGTAGGTCGAGCTCTCCGCGGCGTCGGACCAGATGAGCCTCATTCCCCTAACAAATACTGCGGTTAGTGCCTCCCTGGTCGGTATTAGCTTTCCGCCGTCCGTTGACGCCAGAACCGTTGCGCAGAACAGGTCCCTCTCGCCGCTCTGCCTGTACGCCGCCGGTTTGAGCTTCAGCTGCGTCAGGCCGACCACGCCGCCCTCGCCGTAGCGGATTTCCCAAACCTTCGACGCGGCCGCCTCGACAAGTTCAAAGGGGTCCGCGGTCCCCCAGATCTCGTTTATCATTGACAGCAGCCTGCCCGGGGTTTCTGTGGTGAGCCACCTGCGCAGTGACCACTCGAGCGCGTCGAGCACCTCTCTTGAAAACCCCGACGCGAAGCCGAGCGTCAGCATGTGGAAGTCCGCCACGGGGTCCGGGGGCGGCGGCGTCCCGCCGACGCGCGGCCGCATCCTCCTGAACCTGTCCTCGAGCTCGAGCGGCGCCGGCACCGTGGTTATGGCGACGCCAAAGGGGTAGGGGTGTTTAAGTGCCGTCATCTGTTCCGCCCCCCGACGCTCTCCTCACGTTTGCGCTCCCGCACCTGTTGCACCTCGCACCCCTCTTCTCGGCCTCAGACGGCAGCCAGAAGGTGTTGCCGCAGTCCTCGCACTCAAACTTGACCACTTCTGAGTCTTCTGCACCTTCTTCGTTGCCGATTTCGTCCATTGCCAGCTGAGCGAACGGCCCGGTTCTGGGGGGCCTCCCGTATATCTTCATGTACGCGTCCTTTATCCTCTCGAGCGCCATCCTGTCAAGTTCGGACAGCAGGTGTCTGAAGCTGTCGAACACCTCGTCCCTGACCAGCAGGTAGCGCGTTGCGTTCTTGTGCTGCACCGCGATAATGTGCGGGTACAGCATCGAGATCCTCGCGTCGACCTCGCTCATCTTCACGCCCATTATCTGCGCGAGCTCTCTCTTCGTCGGGAACCTCCCGTTCTGTTCGACCCACGCCGGGTACAGGCTCTCGAGCTCCCTGAGCTTCCTCTCCGCGAGCGTCTTCGTTTCCTGCATGTACTTTTCCTCGAACTCCTTCCTGGTGTTCTCATCCATCTCGACGAGGTTCCCCTCGAGGTCGATGTATATGTGGAAGGTTCTGTCGAAGGTGCTTTCGCCCCACTCGCGGAGCGCGACCGCGAGGTCCACCATCTCCTTCGTCACCCTGGGGCTCAGGCACAGCTTCGCAATGGCGAGCGCCGCGAGCCTTATCGAGTCCCTCTTCCTCCTGCTGGCCACCGACGATATGTACCTCTCGACCTCGTCGTCGATCTCGGGCTCGACCTTCAGCATCTCGTAGTAGAGGGTCTTCATCCACGCCTCGACGAGCCCCTCGTTCGGTATCTGCAGCACCTTTGCCTTCTCGCCGTTCGCCCTCTTGACGATCTTCCACTGCTCCTGCCGCCTCGCGACCTCCTCCCTCCAGAAGTAGACGTCCGAGTCGATTATCAGGAACGCGTAGGTCAGCCGGTCTATGAACGGGCCCGTCTCTAGGCGTCTGAGCACGTCGGACATGCTGACCGGCGTCACCGCCTCCCCCGATATGCGCATTTTCTCGATGTTGTCGCCGTTCTTGTCGTTGCTCAGTATGAGGCACGGCATCCACGCGGGGTACTGCACCGACTGCAGCGGGCGGTTCCCCGCCATCAGGTCTATGGTGACGGTGTGCTCGCCGAGGTACTCCCGCATCTTGGAGCGGAGGGGTTTCGGGGCAAAGTGGAACTCGTCGAACACCACGAAGTCGTACAGCATTATGGAGCCCCTTGACAGCACGCGGCTGCCGGACTCGTACACCCCGCCGAAGACGTTCGCGACGGACGCCCTCTCGCACCTGTAGACGTGGCACCTGAGCCCGCCCAGCTCCATGTACCTCGCGAGCGTCGCGGCGGCCGTGTTCTTCCCGACACCGAGGTCCCCGACGAAGAACACCGAGATGCCGGACGCCGGCACCATCAGCAGCGACAGGATGTGCAGCGCGGGCCTCGGCAGCGCAACGCCAACCGACAGCATGTTTGCGAGCCTCTCCATTATCTCCGGGACCCTGATGACCTTCTCCGCCCCGAGGATTCTTATCCTGTGCTCCCTCCAGCGGATGTTCGCCGGGTCCCGCCTCCCGTTTTTGTAGATGAGCGCGTATATCGCGTCCCGCATCCTCCTGTACTCCTCGGGGTGAGACCTCACCCACTCCTCGATGGTGTTGATCCTGCTGACGTTCCTCGCGATGACCACGTTCGCGAGGTTCCTCGCAACGCGCCCCTCGATTTTGAGCCCCACGACCTTGACGAGCTCCCCAACCTGCACGCGGTCGGTGTTGCGATCAAGCAGCACCGTGACCTTGAAGGGCTCGCGCCCGTTGTAGCCGTAGTAGCTCTCGGGCTCCATCAGGACGACGGTTCTGTAGATGCCCTGGTTCGTCTCAACAACGTCGGACGCGACGCTGACAACCTGCCCCACGAAGGAGTAAAGACCGGCGCCCCCAACCTTGATGTCCCAGTAGCTGCGAACCTCCACCGCGTACTCGTCCGGCGCCTCGACGACTATCCTCCAGTTTCCCGGCATCTCCGACATCCAGTCGTTGAGATACATCATCGCGAGCCGGTACTGCTCCTCAGTCGCCACCCTGACGATGACCCGCGTGTTCGGGTCGTCAACATAGCACTCCACGCCGTCCCCAAGCGTCGCCCTTATGTGCTCTATGACCCTCTCGGCGACCCTCCTGGGCCCAAGAATCCTGTTTTCCAGGAAGTCTCTCCCGTAGTTCGTCAGCGCGTACATCCTGCGGTTCGCGTCAAAGTACACGTAGCCCCCGCTGATGGCGTCCTGCAGCATGCCCCCGTACTTCTTTTTTACCTCGTCCTCCGGAACCGCGCCCCGCTCCCAGAGCTCCTCGAGCAGGTCCTCTAGCCTGGGCCCGGTGGTGGCTGCCACCCGCATCACCTCGGAGCGACGTATCCTCTCTCGACCTGCACGATCAGCCCGAGCTTCTTCATGCGCTCGAGAACCTTCTTGGCCCAGCTCTCGCTGAGGTGCAGGTCGTCCGCGATCCTCTTTATGACCTCCCTCGTCCTCCCTTCGAGCCTGTCCCTGTTGACGAAGACATAGTAGCGCAAGAGCGCCTCGTAGCTGCGAGACTTGCTCCCCTTCCTTTGAGAGTTCGTTTTCCGAACCAAGAACTCTACCCCCACAGGGCGTTGAGGGTGGGGTATAGTGCGCCTCACCACTTAATAAAGGTTGCTATTACTCTCAGTAAGTTGTAACTCGAGTTATTACAACCGCAGTTTAACCCCCGTTCCGCAAACCGCCCCGTCTATTTTAATTTCCCGCCCCTCGGAACTATCTCGCGCAGCATCCGAACGAGGGTTGCAACGTCCCCCACAAGGCTGCCGACCGTCGCGCCCAGTATTGCCCTGACCGCCTCGAGCCACACAACAAAGCGCGGGTCGGCGCGGGGGTCGGCACCCTCCGACAGCGCGGTCTCGAGATCCTCCCTTATCTTTCGGACCGCCGACATTATTATTCGATCTTCCGGACCGCTCGTTGCTCCTTTTTCGCGCAGCCACTGCCTGACGATCATTCTTATTAGTTCGCTTCTCGAAAGACCCCTTGCCCTTGCGAGGCTGTCAAGCTCCTTCAGGGTTTCGTCGTCTATGTGCAGATGTATTCTTTTCATGTGCACCACCACCAGAATGTTTGCACCAGCACGATATAAACTTCATCGTTTCGGCCCACCAAAGTGTGTAGGAACACACCGTGTCTGCACGGCATATGTGAGAGCACAATATGCCAGACAATTCTGCAAGTGCACATATATATAGAAGGGGGTGGGGGCCTGTATATAGGGCTGAGGCCAATGATATTAACATGTGCAGTTGCACAAACCCGTGGAGATATACTCGCACACAACCCCCGTGCAGACACGGTGTGTTCCTACACACTTTGGTGGGCACCACAAAGTTAATATTCGCATGCACAGATCGACTATAAAGGAGGTGGTGCAGTATGCCTATAAATAGAGGTGTGTGTCTGCCGGACGACCTGGCCAGGGAAATCGAGGTCCTTGCCAAGAAGACCAACCGTTCGTTCAACGCGGTCGTCGTGGCGCTTCTGGACGCCGCCATAAAAGTCCTGAAGGACGACGTCGTTGGGGCGTTCGAGGAGGAGGACCGCAGGAGGGAGGTTGCGGAGACGGCCGTTGTCAAAAGCCTGGCTGCCAGGCTGAGGATGAAGCTCAGGGAGATAATGCACGACGCGATTGCGGCGATGGTTGCGGGCAGGTACTCGGTTAGGGCGTTCTACCGGGATCTCGACGAGTACTACAGGCTGAGGGAGAAGCTGCTGCGCAGGCTCATGGAGTACAGGCGCGTCCCCAGGGGCGTGGTGCTCGAGTGCATGGACGCGGCGGCTGTGGACCCGATAGGGGAGCTGAACAGGGTCGAGGCGTGGTTCGAAGCTGTCAGGAGGGGGACGGGCGACGGCAGGGTGCCGGACTTCGTGATGAAGTGGGTGTACGACGACAAGGCGCTCGAGCTGAGGCTGCGGTCGTTCGCCGAAAGAGGCGCGGAGCAGCCCCCCATGCCCGAAAGCGAGTTCCTGCCATCGCGGTTTGGCGGCCCGATAAAGGTGATAGACCGCAGGCGGGGGAAGAAGCGGGTTGAGTGAACACCTTCCGTGTCTGGGCTGCGTGCACCTCAGGCTCTTGGACTACGGCGCGTGGTGCGAGGCGGGCCTCAGCGCGGAAAGGTGCCGCCGCCGCGTCGCCCTGTGGCACGTCGTGGAGCCGTGCCCCGTGTGCGGTGAGAGCCTTCCCTTCGTGTGGCACCTGAGGAAGCACGCCGGGGAGAGCCCCGAGGCGGGGGACGCCTTCAGGGAGATTCTGAGGCTTGCCGAGTACATTGTGTCGGTCAATCGCGAGAACGGCGCCCTCTTCTGTGGCGACTGCTTCCGCCAGCTGCCCCCCGCGCACTCGGTCGACGACAGCGCGGTGCTGCACCTGTTCACGTGGCACGCGGACTACGCGGAGGTGAGGGAGTTCACTTCGCGGCTCCCTAGGAAGACGATGTTCGCGACGCTCTGCGAGGAGCTCGGCACGATAACTCCCCCCGAGCTCACGTACGCACACAACGCGGGCCTCGAAGACCCCCGCACGATCTTCTACTTGGCGAAGGCCGCGTACGCCGGAGCAAAGAAGTACAGGGACGGGGTGAGCGTTAGCGAACAGTCGCTGCGCGAATCCGCGCGGGCCCTGTGGGAAAGAATAGGCTGGCTGGTAGAGCCCGATGTGACGACGAGGGCCGCCGCCGGGAAAATCATCGGCGGCGCCATCAGGCTCGGGTTCTTTGTGGCGGCGCGCGCGACCAAGAACTACCTCGTGCTCGTGCCGTGGTGGGAAAGGTGGTGGGTCTAGTCAACAATTGGGGGGATGTATCTGCGGCGCCCCCGCTCCACTATGTACGGCAGGGGCGGCCGCCCCCCGAACTCCTCGTAGTACTTCACGAAGTAGTGCGCGAGGAAGAGCTTCTTTAGTCTCCTGTACGCCCGGGCTTTTGCCTTTTCGAAGTTCGCGGTCCTCTCCATCTCCTCCTCGAAGAACCTCTCGTAGAACTCCGCGTACCTGGACTTCGCGTAGACGAGCGCAACCGCTATGAGGTGTGCCACGTGCCCCGCCTTGTTCTCCTTCCGCAGAGACCTCGAGCGGGCGACACGTTTTCTGGCGCCCGGGTCCAGGCGGCAGTACTTCCACAGCGCCGACACCGTGGGGAACCGCCTTGCCGGCATTATCCCGAGGAGCAGCCCCGCAAGGAACGGCGTTACGCCCTTTATCCGCGACAGGTGGTTCACGAACACCGGGTGCTCCGACGCGGCCGACCCCAGCAGCTCCCTTATGATGCCGTAGTTCTCGCCGCACATGTCAAGGTACTCCCCGACCTCGGGAGGGGGCGTTCCAAACCTCCCGACCAGCGACTTCACCATCATGACCGTGCCGTCAAAGTTCTTTCTTATCCTGAAATACAGGTGCGCGTACCACTTCAGCACACGCTCAAGCTCCAGAACGCGCGGCGGAACCTCCAACAACAAAAACACCCCGCCCGCGACGGCCGCACCGGCGGCGGCCGCTTTCGCGGGAAGAAAAAATTGGGTGTTAGAACCACGGACGTCTTTTTCTCTTCTTTTTCCTGCTGCTGCGCCTGTAGACCCTTCTGGAGCCGCAGTATGGGCACTCCACAACGAATTCCGCTCCGCAGTCCCGGCACTTCATCCTTGGCACTGTTCGTCCTTCCTGACCATTATCAGGTAGCGGTTTCTGAACTGCACGAGGCGATCCGAAACCCCGTCCAGCGATTCGGGGGTCACCCAGTATGCCGTCCGTGTGGGCGAGCAGACGCGCCCGCGGAGAACCCCGGGGATCTGGTCGAGCGACGCGGCCCTTTCCAGGGCCGAGGTGTCGATCTTCGCGAGCCTCAGCGGGCTCGCAAACGTCTCGTCCTCGACCAGCAGCGTTGGCACGAACTCCACCAGCACCGCGATCTTCCTAAACATCTCGAGCACGTCGGGCCTGCGCACCCTCACGACGCGGGTTGCCCGGGGGTCGTAGTGCCGCCGCAGCGACACGACGCCGTACGCCTCGAGCATGTCGAGCAGGTCCGCAACCGCGCGAACCGCCCTCTCCTGCGCGATTGACAGCGACTCGCTGTTGCTGTTCCAGTCCTCCACGTCGTACCCAATCTCCTCGGCTATCGCGCCGGCGGTCATCCCCTCTCGAACCACGTGTATCGCCTTTCTCGCGACCCTGTTCAGCAGGACGGCAAGCTCGCTCTCGTCGTGCTCGTGGAACCGCGCCATGCCGAACCCGTGCCTCTCGAGGAACGTCAGGCCGAGGCTCGTTAGGTAGTACTGACCGTGCCACTGCTCAACGAGCCCCCTGGAAACGAACTCCTCGAGAATTCTCCTCGCGGCCTTTCTGTCTATTCCCAGGCTTGCCGCGATGAACGATGCCGTCAGGGAACGCCTCCTGTCCACCGCCCCGTGCCTGTGCAGCAGCTCGAGGACCCTCATGGGGTTCGCCCCTGTCTCCTCCTCGGGCGCCCTCTCGTAGATTTTTTCCATGAGGAGCTCCGGCTTCTTCACCGCAGAGGCGATCCTCCTCCCCCTGTCGGTGAGGTGGTACTCGTTCATCTTCTTGCCGGTGGCGCTCTTGACGCGCAACACCCTGACGTAGCCGTGCTGCTCGAGCCACCGCCGCCTCGTCTTTAGAAGGGGCCTCAGGGCCGAGCCCGCAAGCGGCCCGCTCTCGCGCAGGCGCAGCATCAGCCGCAGCGCCTCGAGCTGCCCGTGCGGCGGAATTTTCTCCCTGTCGCAAATCTCCGCGAACTCGATCAGCTCCGCCGGCGGCATCGAAATAAAGGTGTAGGTGTAGTACTGGCCCCTCCTGTTCTTGCTGAGAAGCCCGAACGCCTCGAGCATCCTTATGACGCTCTGGGTGGCGGTGCCGACGATCTTTTTGAGCTCCCTCGCCCTGTACTTCTTGTTAAGCTTTATCCTTCCGTCAACAATTGCCCTGAGGACGGTTCCGAGACTCGCGACGGCCGCGCTCATACTACCACCCTGCCAAGTATCACCAGCACGTCCCTAAGTACTTGCGGGTTCGCGGCGGCGTACTTGTCCTCGCCGGACGGGCTCACCAGCCCGCGCCTTGCGAGTATGGTGCAGACCTTCCTCTCCGCCGCGTCCTCGGGCCTGCACTCCCCGCTCTTCACGAGTTCCTCGGCGACGTTCCTCGCGGCGGCGGCCGCCCTGACGATGTCCTCCGGGCTGAAGGACTCGTACACCGCGCGCACAAGTTCCAGGGCCGGGTTTCTCTCGAGGGGTATCTTCTTGAGCCTGAGGGCCATCACGTGGGCGCCGCTGAAGTAGAGGTCGCCCCTTCTGACGATGACCGCCCTGGCCGGCGTCGGCCTGTACGTGGCGACCTCGGCCCTCAGCCTGCCCGCGAACTTCGCCCCGAAGAGCTGCTCGAGTATCGAGTGCGGCACTGCCGGAACCTTCCTTATTAGGTCGACCGCCCTCGCTCCCTCCTCGCTTGCAAATATCCCGCCCTCCCTGGTGGTGCCGAGCGCGACCCTCTCGTAGCACCTGTACAGCGAATTCCCGAACTCGAGCACGTACCCCGAGCCGGTTGGGCCGTGCACGAAGAGAACCCTGTCAACGTAGTCCGGCCTGACGAACCTGGCGCGATGGTACGCGTACAGCCTGTAGGGGATGCCCTGCTTCTCGATGCCGGGCGTCTCGCCAACGAGCATCAGCACCAGCGCCCTGGCGAGGGAGCCGACACCAAGTCCGTGGTGCAGGGAGCTGCCCCAGATCTTAGAGCAGAGCTCGGCCTCGTCCTCAACGAGCCTCTCGACCTTGCCGCCGGATATTCTGAAAATCCCCAGCTTCACGCCTATTTTCAACGCCCTGTCGATGAAGGACTGCAGCGTGGACGACGCCATCTGCGTGCGCGGGTCGATGTAGTACCCGCCGGTGGCGTCAATCACGAACTCCCTGAGGAACGCCTTCACCGACGAAAGATCCACGGGCCCGCTCCCGACGTAGCACGAAGCCGCGGACAGCAGCGCAAGCCTAGACATGCCGAACTCGCCCCTGACAAGGGACCCGAGCTCCTTGAGCTTGCCAAGCTCCCTGAGCTTCTCCCGCTCCCTCAGCGATATCCACGACTCCTCGATGGCGATCGCCGCCGCGAGCTTCGGATCCTCGAACGTCGACAGCACGTCGCTGACGTACCTGACACCAACGCCGGGGTCGCTGCGCACCTTCTGCATGAAGTCCCTGCCTATCCTTTCGAACCGGATCTTCTGCCCTGCTCGTTTTTTCCGGCGCCCGGCCATCCCGTCACCCCGTCACATGCCTTTGGGTACCCATACACTGCTTCTTCTTATTAAGGTATCTTTGGTGGTAGAGCGCCACCAACTTCTCGAACGCCTCGCACGCCGCCACCGGTATCCGCCCCCCGATCGCGCTCGAGTGCCCGCCCGCGTGCCCGCCAACGGCCCTGCACGCCTCGCCAACAACCGACAGAAGGTCGATGTCCACGTGCTTCGGTCTCCGTGCGGTTATGACGACGCTTCCCTGCCTGCTGCTTGGGCAAATGAGCACGACCGCCGCGCCAACTTCCGAGCTCAGTTTCTGGGCGACCGCGCCCCAGTGACCCGCGCCCGTCATGTCCTTCGCGTCCGCCATGTACAGACCGGGTGCGACCTCCCTGAGCCTCTCCCTTATCTTGGTGAGCAGCTCCTTGTACCTCCCCATCGACTCCCTGACTCTCTCCATCACGCCCGGTATTGCGGACGGGAGCTTGCCGGACGCGAGCTTCTCCGCGACCTCCTCCATGAACTCGAAGTCCCACGGGTCTACCTGAAGTGCCTTGGTCAGCAGCTGGCTCTCGGTGAACAGAACCGGGTCCACGTCGCCGCCCGCGCACCTGTCGAATATCGCCGCCATCGTCGCAAGGGACGAAAGGTGCCCGTTGTTGCCCGGGAAGAGCGCCGAAAGTATCAGCTGCGCGGCGCATTTCTGCTCGTCGAACAGCATCACGTCGAAGACGTCCGGGCACCTCCTCGCGCTCTCGAGCGTCGCGGGGTGGTGGTCCGCGTACAGCACGAACGTCTCGCCACGAATGGGCGAGAGTATCTTCGACAGCGCCGGCGCGAACCCCCCGGACAGTTCCAAATCGGCAATCACAATCATCCTGGGTCTGCGTTCATCGGAAACCACGTCCTTGACCGTCTTGATTAGCGCGTACGGCCGCGTGAACACCAGCCTTGCGCCCGGGTACTTCGCCTTCGCGATCGCCGCGCTAACGACCCCGTCGGTGTCCGAGTGGGTGATGACAACAACCCTACACAATCCTTCCGCTCCTCCTGAAGTTTGTGTTGACGAGCTCGTGGATCTCGCGCGCCACCTTCTCGCCCAAACCTCTTATCTTCAACAGGTCGGGTAGGGACGCGTTCACGAAGTGCTTTATCGAACCGAACCTTCTCAAAACCTCCCTCGCCTTCGCGGGCCCGATGCCCGGGAACCCCTCTATGACGTACAGGGCCTTGCGTTCCAGGGACCACTCCCTTGGGGGACTGGGGCGCAGCGCGAACTCCCTCTTCTTCCTGTTGCGCAGGGACTTCGCCAGGTTCTCGAGGAAGTCCACCACCATGCTCCTCCTCAGCGGGCCGACCACCGGCACGCCCCAGTTGACGGCTATAGACCTGAGGGCCGCAGTCAGCGACCTTAGTGGGAAGTTCGTGAGCTTCTCAACTTCACGGAAGCTTCCCTCGAGCAGCAACACTATCCTTCGGCCGCTCTCCTTCAGCCTGGCGAGCTGCGTCATCAGACGTCCTTTCTCTATCGAGTGCACGAGGTCCAGTGTGGTCTTCCTCTCGACAATAACCCCCGGTTCGTCCTCGGAGTCCGGGAAGTAGTAGTCGCCCACCGGCAGGGGCGCGACCTCCACTTCCACCCCCCGCCGCCTGAGCTCCTCCGCAATCCTCCTTTCGGCCGCGTACTCTCCCGAGTCGACCCTGACGTCCGCCGCCAAGAAGTTCACCTCAATCGTCCTTTAGAACTTCCCTCTTATATAATCCTTTTTCCAGGGAGAGCAGCAGGTAGTCGAACAGCGTGGGGCACAGGTGCCTGAGTAGCGCAAGCAACTCTATGGTGCGGTCCATCCCGAGCACCTCCACGACCTCCGCGAGTATCTCGTCGGGGTCCGCCTCCGGCGCGAAGTTCGTCACGACGTCCCTCAGCGTGCGGTTCAGTGCCCTGGCCATCTTCCTGACGATTGCCGCCCTTTCGTTCCTGAAGTACACGTGCACCTTCACGTCCTTAACTTCATGAGGCCTTTCGGAAGAACTGCGAGAGTTTCGCGACAAACCTCCTCACCACGAAGTCCTTTATCTCCCCAACTTCGTCTATAATCGCCCAGCACGAGGGAGGGCCGTACATCTTCCTTATGTCCGGCGCGGTTATGCGGGGGCGCACGAGCGCGGTGAACAGCCTGGCCCTGCGCGCCCTGAGGGCCGCCGCCTCCTCCGACACCATCTTCACGAGTTCTGTCCACTGGAGGGGCCGCCCGCGGCGGCTGCTCACAACGGGCTCGCCGTCCGACACCAGGAACACCAGGAAGTTCCGCACCATTGGCGGCGCGGAGTGTCTGGCGTACGCGAGCGCCACGTGTATTGGCGTGAGCGGATAGTTCTCTACCGGCGACAGGGCCGCCACCGACTCGGGCGTGTTTGCCCTCACGATCACGCTCTCGTTTTTTGAGTGGTGCCCCCCGAAGAGCACCGCCTCGAAGGTGACGTTCGGCAGCTGTGACGACGCCAGCGCCAGCGCTGTCGAGACCTTGCGGGCGACCTCAAACGCCCCGCTCGCGAGCATGCTGTCCGAGCCGTCGAGCAGGATCACGACGTGCGTTCCGCGAACGCTCTCCTCGACCTCGAATATTTCCGGGTCCTCGTTCTCCATTATCCGCCACGAGACATAGGCGTTCATGTCAATGCGAACCCCCTCGACGTCCAGAACCCTGGTGTACTTGTCCGCGACGTTCCGCAACTTCGTCGCGATAGTCCTGGCCAGCACCACGGAATCGCGCGGCGGGGCCCTCCTCCGGCTTTCCGACACTATCCTGACGCTCCCGTACTTCGACGTCGCCTCGTCCTCGAAGAACGGGAACGCCCTGCGCCGCCTCGGCCTTCCCGCCGCCCCCCGCCCCGTGGACTCCACCAGCAGCTTTCGAATCCTGTCGACAAGTTCCAGCATCCGCCTGCGCGACTCCTCAACTTCCTCCGCAGACAGCTCCCTCGTCGGATCTATATTCGGGGGCTGTCTTTTAATCGCGCGGAGCCTGTCGTAATACGCTAGGTTGAAGGCCTCGTCGCTCAGCTCCCCCCCGCGGGCAAACACCTCCCTGATGGTGCTGCCGCCCACCCACGCGACGCCAAACTCGTCCACCTCCTTTATCGCGACGTACAGTGTCAGCCTGGCCGCCTCGTGTATCGCCACGTCCGGCCCGGCGCACCTCACGGTCTCGAAGCTCTTCGCGGCCTCCTCGTACACGTCCCTCCACTTCCCGGGGTCTGCAACTTCCTCGCCGCACGAGTTGGCCCGCGCGGCCAGCACCGCCTCTATGGGGTTGCGAGCAACGCCGGCCATCAGGCGCTTCTTGATCTCGTTGAACCTAACCGCGCTGCCCGCGTAAATTTTCGTCCACAGGCTCTCGACCCTCTCGTCCTCAACCAGGCTCCAGATGAAGAGGTACAGGGGCACTATCTTGTCGCCGAGCTCCGGTATGCGCCTCGCCAGCGCGTGCGCCGCCGCGTACGCCTTTTCGTAGTCGGTGTCAAACAAGAAGTGCGCAAGCAGGTGCTCAAGCTGCGTGTACGCGTCGTTCTCTGAAAGTATTAGGGGGGGCGCGTGCCTGTCCGGCATCATCACCCTTCCCGGCAACAAAAACGGCTTCTTGAACGCGCCAAACACGATGTTGAGGGGCTTCCCCTTTATCTCCGCAAACGTCCGAACGGTGCGCCTGAAGACTTCCTTGTCCCGTATCAGCATGGGACCCTTACCCCAAAGATCGATTCGATCCTGCGCGCCACGAACCTCCTCTCGACGTCCTCCTCGTACTTGCCGAGCACCGCCACGCGCAGCGCGGTACTTAGGGCCTTTCGCTCGTCCATGCCGCGGTGCACGTAGTTTGTGTACGCGAGGGCCACCTGCACGAGGTCTCGGGGACTGAGCGCCGTGCTGAGCTGCCCGTCCCTGAGCGCGGCCCTCGTTTCGGTCGCGAGTGTTATGAGCCTGTCCACAAGTTCCGAATTGTGCACACCGTATCTCTCGAGTATCTCCTTCTCCTTGTCGGCGGGCGGGTAGTCGAACCTCTTAACGTAGAACCTTGCCCTGAGGTCGGGGTTCAGCTCCCACGTCCCGCCCCAGATCGCGGGGTTCGTGGTCGCGCCAACCAGCAGCTTGGCGCCCTTTCTGAGCCTGAAAACCCTTCCTATCTCGTCCACGTACACTTGGAAGCGCCAGTCGAGCAGCTGGTTTATCAGCTTCTGCATCCTCGGCGGGCACGCGGAGATCTCCTCGAGAACGAGCACCGCGCCGCCCGCCTGGTTCGCGACCTCTATTGCCGCCGGCAGCACGCCGAGCGAGAAGTACACCTCGTTCCCAACCACGACGAACTTCCCTATCAGGTTGGCCCTCCGGACGTCCTCGCTGAGGTCCGCCTGTATTATCGGAATTTTTTTCCTGGCCGCGAACGCCGCGAAGCACAGGGTCTTTCCGACGCCCGGCGGACCCTCGAAGAGCAGGGGGTAGACGTGCTCGTGGTCGCACATCTCGAAGTGCGCCTCCACCAGCTCGAGCTCGCCGTCGACCTCGACGTACGGGGGCACGTGCCTCGGCACGAAGTGCTCCCACTCTATCGGAAGCACCGGTATCTCCACAACGAACCAGGCCTCCCGAACCCGCACCTTTCCGTTCTCTCACCTGGTACCAAGTGCGAGCCGGGCAGCACTCATCATCGCTCGAACATCGCTCAATGCACTTCCCGGCCCGCACGTTAAAAGTTTCTTTTACAAATCTTTATAAGTTTCTCTTCCTGTTCCTACTTGTTTGGAGGTGTTTGAATGCCGACGTCTTACTGCGTGGCGACGATATACGAGGTCGGGAAACTGCTCGGGCTGCTTGAGTACTCGGCGGGGCAGAGGCACTGGAAGAGGGCGGAGGAGTACCTGGACAGGCTCGAGAACGCGATCAACAGCCTCGAGTACTCGTGCGGCATCAGCATGCCGGAAGTTAGGGCCGCGATGAACAACCTCGCGAACGCCGTCAGGTTCAGAGAGGTCGACATATACAGGTACACCGCGCCCCTCGAGGACCTGCTGGACTCGTTCCTGAGGGACTTTTCACAGTTCGAGATATACAACGACCTCGCGGAGAAGTTTGCAGAGGAGGTGTACGAGCGGATAAGGGACAGGCCGTCCGTCAGGGACGCAAAGGCCGCGGTTGTCGAGAAGTGCTCGAGGGAGAGAAACGTCGGCGACATAATAAGGTGCGTGGAGGCGGAGTGGAAGATGCGGCAGGCGGTCGAGATGGAGGCGAGGGACATAATAAGGGAGGTCTCGGAGAAGATGACGGGGAGCGAGAGGGAGTGGAGGGACGCGCTGAGGCTCGTTAGGATTTAGGGGGCGGTCCCATGCCCGAGATGCGCGAGGAAAGGTGGAGGGAAATAGCAAGGTGGGTCGCGGAGGAGGTTGCTGACGACCTCGCGGTGGAGGCGATAATGCGCGAGCTCAGGACCGCGGACTTCGCCGACGAGATTCGCGAGGAGCTCAGGTGGATGGCCGCGACGTGCGACAGCTACCAGATACCCAGGACGGTTCGCAGGTGCGTGGCCCGC
>Ga0180301_10000746_pt1 | contig 25432 bp, 26 predicted proteins | sample GuaBasSediGuay16_FD_121797 | JGI IMG/M metagenome (GOLD analysis project Ga0180301, IMG submission 121797) | Subseafloor sediment microbial communities from Guaymas Basin, Gulf of California, Mexico - Guay16, Core 4569-2, 12-15 cm | ecosystem: Environmental > Aquatic > Marine > Hydrothermal... | reverse complement strand
CTTGTGGAATATCTCCATTGAATGCTACCGCACCTTAATTGCATTCTACGACATTGATCACGATGGTTACAAAGAACTCTTCTACACTACCCCTAACGGTACCATCATCGGGTATAAGCTTGGTCAGGGCATTCTATGGCACGTAGATACTAGGATTAGCCGATCCCACATTTATGTACCAACAATATTTATCGGGGTAAATAATACTGTTTCTGGACTTTTCATAATAAATACCTCCATAATCTCTGTCAATATTTTCAATGGAGAGATCTTTTGGGTCAGAAATCTCTCAAACTACTTTATGATAATCAACGTACTCTCGCCTACACTAATTGATTTTGATAAAGACGGTGTATTAGAAGTATTCGTAGCAGGGTTTGGAGGGGAAAGCGAGTTTATCACTTTGAATGAATTTGGTGAGATAGAGTTTGCTGTCAATGTTTTGGATGAATTAATAATTCCCCTACCTTTCTCAAATATTATTTTAGATGATATCGACTCTGATGGTGAGGACGAAATTATTGGTCTCAGTATCGACAAATTGTACGTAGTGGATCTCAATGATAAAGTAGCTAATTTCATTAAGTTTCGTTTCTCATTAGGTCCGGAAAGACACACTGTTTTTTATCATAATGGCTTGGCGATCGTTAAGCTTTATGGTGAAAAGAAAATCGTAGTAACTACGCTAAACCACATATTAATGCTAAATGCAACAAACACTGCATCATCATAGATCTATATTTAATAAACATATTCCATGAGGAATTTGAAGATATAAAAAAACAATCAATTATCTTTTGAAAAATAATTATGAAGCGGACAAAAGTAAAAACGGTAAAGGTTTTTTAGTCTAATTATTGGCTTAAATTTTGGGATTATTTCATGAATAATTTTTGTCTGAGGCGTTATGAAATGTTTCACGGTGTAATTGTTCCCATGATAACTCCGTTTAAGAAGGACTATTCCATAGATTTTGAGGCTCTTAAATGGTTGACAGAGTTTCTTATGCGAAAAGGCGTTCATGGACTTTTCCCATACTCAACTACTGGGGAGTTCGTGCATCTAAAGCCGGGGGAAGGTATAAAGATTGTCGAAACAGTTCTAGAGGAAGCCAAGAACTCAGTAAAAATAATCCCTGGGATAAGTTCGAATACTACCTTAGAGTGTATAGAACTCGGCAAGAAGATGGAGGACTTAGGAGTCGATGGAGTAATCGCCACACCCCCATTCTTCTTTAAACTTAAGACAAAACACCTTATAGAACACTTTTCGGGCATAGCGTCTAGATTATCCCTGCCAATTATTGTATATAACATTCCCTCGCTAACTGGTAACCCCATACCTGTCGAGGTTTATGAAAAACTGGCGAAGGAGCATAGTAATATTGCGGGGGCTAAGATTACTTACGACAGCGTCTCTTATCTAAGAAACTTAATCATAGCATTAAAGGAGGTTAGGAAGGACTTCTCAATCCTGACCGGTCTTGATGATATGTTCCTCTACACCTTACTAATCGGTGGCGATGGGGGAATAATGGCATGCGCTAACTTTGCTCCTCAGATCCATGTAGAGCTATACAATGCCTACAGAAATGGAGAGTATGAAAAAGCTATAGGACTCTCGAGAAAATTGGCAAAATTGGCGAGAATATATGATTATGCATCATCATTCCCATCAGCAATTAAAACAGCTTTTAAAATCTTGGGGACTCCAGTAAAACCAGTCGTGAGGCCACCATTAACTCCAGAACCCTCGGAAGTAGAAGAAAAAATAAGAATGATTCTAACGGAGCTTGGGCTCGTGGGAAGCTCATATTAACCTGAAAAAGATATATTGGGGGTACTCTGAGGCTCCTAGATAAGACATGACTAAAAGATTTACAATATTCCTCCATTTCTTTTCTTCTAGTATCTCGGGGTATATGCGTAGAACTCCTTCCTCTAAGGAAATTTCATCAATTTCTGTCTCGGATAAGTAGGGTATTTTCTCACTCGACAACTTTGGCACGAAGCTTTCAGCCACTTTAAAGAGCCTATCTACAATATACCTACGTACTTGAAGGCACTTTAACCAATCTCCCTTCATCGCTAATACATGAACCTCCGCTCCTTTCTTGGAGAAAGACAACAGTGCCTTAATGTCCAACTCTGACGCTAATATGTAATCAGAAGCTAAGAAGTGCGGTGGAATAGTTGGCCATTCTCTAATAGCACCTATTATTCTTAAGCCCCTAGTGTTTACTTCTTCTAATATATCATCAATCTTTCTATTCCGAAACTCTACTAATTCGAGAGTGTCCGTGACAAGAAATATAGAATCCCTAAAAGAGGAGGCGATGCCCTCAAATCCGTACTTTCTCAGCATCTCTTTTAACAAGACCTCGGTTTTAGAATAAGATATTAAAGCTCGATAATAATCATTAATAGGTACTCTAATGCTGGGCTCAGAATATTTAGTAGCTAGCTTATTGACGGTAATGCGTAATAATTTTTCTAAGAGTTTTCCCATGCGGGATCACTACAAGCATAAACTATAAAACTTGTTCTATAGAGATCAGAGAAAAATATTTACGACAGACATAGATTATAAAGCAATAATATGCATTGCATGAAATCCCTAATACGAACACAAATAAATAAAGTCTTGAGGTAAGATGCACCAATACAGATTTCAATAGATGGATGCTTAACCTATTAAAAGACCTAAAAAAGAGGGGGTCCTTCACAAAAATAGTATGTTTTTTATTCATACTATATCAGCGGCATAGATAATTCGTTTTTGGAAAAGTGGATTATGTATAGTATAGGTGTGGCGGTATGATTAAGAGAGAGGTTGTGTACTTCGAAAATCCTGGGAAAGAAAATACTGAGAAGACGCTTGAATTAGCTAAGAAGAGAGCGGATGAATTAGGTATAAAAGATATTGTTGTGGCTTCTACTACTGGATATACAGCGAGTAAAGCAGTTGAAATTTTTAACCCTAAAGGATACAACCTTGTCATAGTGACTCATATGACTGGTTTTAAAGAGCCTGGTACTCAGGAGTTCCCCTCTGATCTACGTGAGAAACTAGTGGCTGAAGGTGCAAAAATTCTCACATGTTCCCATGCCTTTGGTGGAATTGAAAGAGCGATTAGGAAAATTCTCAATACTTGGGGCCCGGTCGAATTGATGGCTCAAACCCTAAGACTTTTCGGAGAGGGTTTAAAAGTCGCTGTTGAGATTGTAGTAATGGCCGCTGATGCGGGATTAATACCAGTAAATCGCGATGTGATAGCTATAGCTGGAACTGGGAGGGGGGCTGATACTGCCTGTATCATAAAACCGGCACATACATCGAATTTCTTTGATTTATTTGTGAAAGAGATAATATGCAAGCCTTTAAAACATTTTTAAATTTTAGTAGGTTTGGCATGGTGTAACGATTAGACTAAGGAATATGCGAGACTGCGTAACAAATATTGTATCTTTAAATTAGTCTTATTTTTCGAATAATTTTGTGTTCGTGGTAATACGTAATTATACGTATAAAGCAGTATTATTGAGGGAATATTGATGGAAAAAACAAGAACGCGTGAAATTGCTATTACTGCTGTTCTTACAGCTTTATCTATTGCTCTTGCATTATCTCCTATGGAGTATCCCTTCGCCCCATTACCATTCTTAAAATTTGATATCGCGGAATTACCAGTTCTGGCCGTAAGTGCTATGCTTGGACCGGTATATGCCTTGTTATCAACTGTTATCTTGGCTCTCTCCTATGTCCCTAGGGATCCTATTGGTGCACTATTCAAGTTTCTAGCGATCTTATCAACGGCACTTCCTTTATCTCTTGTAACTTATGTAGGACTCAAATCGACGAGGAAGAAATTAATCGCTTATTTCATGGGGATTATTAGCATAGTCACAAGATCATTAATTATGACGCTAGCTAATTATGTTCTCATCCCTATCTTGTACATACCGGGGATTCCGCTAGAGACCGTTGCTTCTTGGTTTGGAATGAACTTATTCACGTTCCTAGGGTTTATATTCCTCTTTAATATAATTCAAGGTGCAATCAATGTTATACCAGCAGTTACATTGGTTCTAAACCTTCCAAGGGAGTGGGCGCCAAATTGGCTGAGATCCTCAGATTAAACAATGTATCTTTCAGGTACATGTATCGGAAAGAGTATGCTTTGAGAGAGATTAACCTCGGCGTGAGAGAGGGGGAAATAGTCCTACTAGCTGGTCGCTCAGGCTCTGGAAAATCTTCATTAATTAGAGTAATTAATGGTTTAATACCTTTTTTCTACGAAGGATCGTTTGCGGGACAAATAATCTTGTCTGGGGAAGACATTACAGATTTTTCTCCACGAAATAGGTTGCGAAAAGGTATTGCAACAGTCTCACAGTTTCCAGAGGATCAAATTCTCGCCAGAAAAGTATGGCGAGCCGTGGCGTTTGGTTTGGCTAATCTTGGTTTTTCTCGCGAAGAGATTATTAAGAGAGTCAGAGAGGCTCTGAAATTTGTTGATATGTGGGAGTATTGGGATCGAGAAACATTATCCTTGAGTGCTGGCCAGAAGCAGAAGGTGGTTTTAGCAGCGGCTCTAGCTCTGCAACCAAAAGTTCTTCTCCTGGATGAACCTACGTCACAGCTAGATCCACTCAGTGCACAGAAATTTCTGTTATCTCTCAGCATTATTAGGGATGAATTAGATGTTACAATTATCGTTGCTGAGCATCGTTTTGATGAACTAACTATGATAGCTGATAAAGTTGTGCTGATAGAGAATGGCGAGGTAATAGCAGAAGGGCCCCCGAAGCACATTTTTGCTTCAAATATTCCCAAGGAAATTGGGATTGGTTATCCAAAGCTAGCAATGCTTTCTAGGATACTTTTTTCTGATAATGAAATTGTTTTGAGCGTGAGTGAATTTAGGAAGAAGCTTGATGAGAAAAAGTGCAAAGTATTTAGAACTTATAGTGTTCCTAAAGTAAGCGATGTACTTAGGAATTCCAGCGATGCAGTTGTTCTAGAGGATGTCTGGTTCGCTTATGATAAAGAGTGGATTCTAAAAAACGTCTCCTTCAGAATTGGAGAGGGTGCTTTTGTTGCAATAGTGGGGCCTAACGGTGCCGGTAAAACAACACTATTGAAGTTGATTTCGGGAATTCATAAACCTGTAAAAGGTAGAGTATTGATATATGGTAAGGATTCTCGAAAACTGAAGCTTAATGAGTTAATTGGTTTAGTAGGATATATGCCTCAAAATCCAGAAGAAATCTTCTTCAATGATACAGTATTTGATGAGATAGCCTTTGCTTTAAGAATGCAAAGAGTCCCTCTAGAAAAAATAAAAGAAAGAGTCTTGGAAATTGCTAAGTTACTTGGAATATCGCATTTGCTTAAAGAAAGTCCATTTAATATTTCTGGGGGAGAAAAATTAAGAGTAGCGCTAGCATCCATCCTTGTATTGGATCCTAAGATTTTGCTTCTTGATGAACCTACACGGGGCATTGACTGGAACACCAAATATACTTTCTTTTCAAAGATAAGAGAAGTTTTAAGTTCGAAAACAATAATTCTTGCTACACATGATATTGAATTGTTGGCGGAATTGCCCATAGATAAAATAGTTTTAGTAAGTGAGGGAGAGATTGTTAAGGAAGGTGATAAAAGAATTCTCGCAGACTCTGTTATTGAGAATCATAAGTTGGTCAGACCTAAAATAGCTCATCTTATGGATATGCTTGGCGTCAGAGGAGTTGTAAGTATTGAAGAAGCAGCAAAAATAATCAGGTGTGTAGAATGGTCTTACCAAAGATAATCTCATATGTTGAACGTGATAGTGTTTGGCATAGAGCTAATCCTTGCACTAAATTACTTATAGTGACCACTCTAGTGTTTTCTCCTTGGATATCTGAAAGATTTCTTTTATCCGCCCTGATAATCTTGGCAATTTCATTAATAATGAGTAAGAGTATGCGAGATCTAACACATATTTATACTGTAATTCTCGTTTTCTCAGTGATTTTTCTACCGCTTAATACGCTCTTGTATTCTAGTCTTATCAAAGAAAAAACCTATCTTCTAAAGCCTTGGATTACTTTAGAAGGATTACTCCTAGCAGTAATAGCACTAATGAGAATTGTGATCGGTCTCCTAGCTATTGGTCTTTTCTTCGTCACAACAAGTCCTGAAGAACTAGAGGACTTTTTATTGAGACTGAAATTTCCAGCGTCTTTCATACTTGCTTTAACAGTCTCTACAATGTTCGCGCCTATGCTTTTAGAAGAGATTACTAGAATAAAGATGGCTCAATCTCTCAGAGGAGCTTTTCGCGGAGGATTCATAAATAGAATCAAGGCTTACGCCCGCGTCTTAGGGATTCCTTTAATAGTATCTGCTTTAAGGAGAGCGATCAGGTTGGCTGAAGCAATAGAATTATGGGGAGCTCCATCCCCAAATAGAACAGTGTTTACTTCTATTAGTTTCAAAAAAGAGGATATGGTATTGATTTCAATGCTTGCTTTTCTAGTGAGTCTCTGCACTCTCGTGCCGTTTTAGAATTCTTTCTACAAGCTCATTAAAAGCTAAGAGATTTTCTTTTTCGGCCTCTTGGCGCATCTCATCGATTTTTTCAAGAGATTCGTCAACACCTAAAATAGCTAGAGCTTCTATAAGTTTTAGTGTTACTGACCAGTATATTACTGGGTAACCCTTTAGAACCTCCCTTATGTTTTCGAATTCTTGAATGATTTGTTCCAGCAAGTCTCTCCGGATAGTTTTGAGTCTTATTGTATCCGCTATTTGTGTGAGTGTCCATAGTAGATTGGAATAGTAAAGAGAGAATTCTGTGGGAGAGAGAGTCCATAAGATCCAGATGTCCTCTCCGATAATTTCTTCTAACATATTGATTATTTCAGGAGACATCTCTCCCCTCCTAGCTAGAATCTCGGCTACAAAGCCGAGGAGTTCGGACATCAGAATTGTATACTTAATCATTGGTATTCTCTCGGATAGCTTGTATTTGCCTAGGGCTCTAATCCATTGTATGATCTCTTTCAATTGGTTACTTAGGTAATCTTTACCAGTAGCTATTGACAAGATCTTTAGTATCTCGAGATATCTAAGATAAGTCTCCACCTTTATCGTTATTGGTATTTTCTCAGATTTATCAAGACAAGTTCTCCATTTCTTCCAACTCTTTTCAAAAACCTTTAGAATTTCCGACACTTCTTCCAGACTTATACCTTTCTGAAGATGTGATATGGATAAGATCGTTACCCAAGCTCTAAGCCAAGACGTTGCATGGTCAAAGCTCTTTTTATCAAAGCTCCTTAAAGTTTCCTGTTGAAGCTCGCCAAGATAGTATAACCATTCATCAGATGGTAGCTCGTAACCATATATGAACTTATACATAACCTCGTAACTTTTATTGAGAGTATGAAGTAGGGAACCTTTGGGAAGGATCTCGGCATAAATTCTAGCAAGTTCGTTATCTATTGGCGGGAATGTTGCAAGAATATACGCTACAGACTCTTCTAAGTCTCTAGCAATATTTGATTTAATTATTGTCTTATTTGTGAGTATTAGTTTTGATTTAGTATTATAAGAGGAAATATTGTAGAATTCCGCAAGACTATACTCTAGTAGCATTTGAATAAAAACATCGGATATTTCCTTTATGAGGCTCTTTAGTTCATCTGGATTTATAATTTCGGAGGAGCTGCTTTCCATCATTAAGAGTGCTGTTTTAACAAAAATTGTTTTTGCAGCATTACTATAGTAGTTTTCGTTAAAGAATGCGAATGTCTTAGCGAGTATGTCCTTATAGTTTAGGTTAACTACATAATCCAATAATGCCTTGAAATCTTGGAGTGCTGTTTTTTTAAGTTTAATATCTTTGAGAGATATTTTTCGAGTTCTAATTGGTGGTGGTGTTAAGTCGAGTTTGGTTATTTTTCCATGACCAAGTAGGCCCTTCATCTTACCTATGATTTCTTTGATAAGGTTTATATCCGGTGGCGGAGTTCTTAGATAGCGGTCTATAAGATCCATTACTTCTTTCTTTATGCTTTCATCGATTTGAAGCTGAATTGGATCAAATCCGAGTCTTTCTATTTCAAGAGCAATTCTTTCAGCAATACTCTCCAGCTCGGGGTCTTCAATATCTGAGAATAATGTAAAAATGAGGTTCTCGGTGCTCGCGAAATATAGATGAATACTTTCTGTCTCTACGTGTCGTAATCTGCTATGCACAAGCCCTTCAACAAATGAGTACATAACAGCACTTATTTGTGCAAAGAAGTTTCGCCCCTCTTTAGTAAGTATGGGAATATATTCCCGCGTAATTATCGGTGTGCCCCCAGAATCCGCTAGAATATATCCCAGAATCATGCTTTTCGACCCAGCTTCGTATTTTATCTTCAGTATTTAAAATCAATTATATTCTCAGTACCTCATTAATGGCTTCTCTTAAAAAATTATAATTTGGAAGTATTTCATAGTAATCATAATGCTAGTACATTTAACAAAAGGACATTATTCTATAAAAATTCTTCTGTGCCCGACAGAATTTCAATACGCATCTTGTCCGTATAGTCCTAATATATATTGAGCATATAACTATTAGGATTCCGTAAACATAGGATAATCAAATTTCTAAGGGTTTTCCAGGAGCACCTATGTAAAAGACTGGTTTTGGCGAAGGCCTTAAGCCATATTCCATAACTCTATCAGCCAGATCTAAGAGAATCGGTAGAACATCGTTCCCTTTTATGACTCCAAAAGCTCCTTTCTCAGCAAATTCTATCTCGTTAAAGTACTTGGAATTGTCGCGTCTAATCTTATCTGCCCAGAAGACTATTGGGAGGGGGGTTCCTATATGACGGCCCCGGAGACTGGATGTTGAGTGATCTCCGGTGACAGTGATTACTACATCGTCCAGCTCGGATAATGGAGATAAGGCCTTGTCTATCTTTGCTATAAACTCAGCTTTTTGAGAAGGCTTTTTGTCATGAGACAGACTGTCTGTAGCTTTTATATGGAGGAAGACGAAATCGTATCCCATATTTAGTGCTCTAAGAACTCCTTCCACCTTTCCACTGAGATTGGTATCTGTTCGCCCTGTAGCTCCTTCAACTTTTATTTCCTCCATCCCCACTACCTTCGCAACGCCTTTGTATAAGGGGCCTCCAGCGACGAAGGCTGCTTTGAATCCCCATTTCTCCTTAAAACTTATTAAGCGGGTCGCTTTTCCAGCTCCTCTAGGCAAAATAATGTTTGCTTTTAGTAATCCTTTTTTACTTCTCTCGATATTTATCTCATGATTATCGAGAACCTTGAAGGAAAGTTTTACTACTTGATTCACTATGTTGGCTGTATATTTTGCAGCCTCTACTTCTTCTGGTGGAGTATCCTGGAAAGGTTGCGAGGCAAGAACTGGAGCATTTTTCTCGTGAGGATCAACATCTGTTATTCTCCAAGATAACTCTTTCTCAGGCTTGATTATCATGACTCCTCTATGTTCTAGAGTATGCTTAATAACCACCGGTAGCCCAGCTTCCTCAACTTTTTCTTGAAGAAATAATGCCAGTTCTTCCGCCACATCATCCCGTATTCTACCCGCTCTTCTGTCAAGAATTATTAATTTGTTATCAACTTTCTTCACGGTAGCAAAATTGAATCTAAGAGCGACTTCGCCATGTTTTAACTCTATGCCAGCACCAACAGCTTCAAAAAAACCTCTCCCGGGATACTCCTTCTTAATATCATACCCGAAAATTGAGAGATGAGCTGTATCGCTACCAGCTGGAATACCTGGAGCTATTGGATACATCAAGCCCCCGGCGCCTTCTCTAGTTAACTTATTGAGAACTTCTAACTTATCAGAAAGATACTGTAGAGGAGTTCCTCCAAACTCTGGAATATATTCGTCTCCGAGACCATCTATAATGACGAGAATACAAGGTAACATAGCAATCTCCTCCAAGTACTAGGAAAAATCATTCATATTTTATTCATATAAACTTAACAAAATCATATGAGTTATCAAGGATTAAGGTGAAGATTTTGTGAATAATTATGGAGAAGAAATTATCAAGAGATTAGAAAAAGCTATTGACTTATCTAAAGAATTATTTGTAGTCGATTATGTATCCAATGATCCATTTGAAAAAATCATTGCTATTATTCTTAGCCAGAATACAAGTGATAAGAACGCTATCAAAGCCCTAGAAAACTTGAAGAACAAGATAGGAATTTCAAGAGAATCCTTATTAAAAGCTAGTGTCGAGAGTATTGAGGAAGCTATAAAGCCAGGGGGATTGTACAGGGAAAAAGCTCGGAGAATAAAGGCTCTAGCAGAGTACATCTCTGATAGGGTGTTAGAGGAAATATTGAAAATGCCTGTTGAAAAGGCTAGAAAAGAACTCTTAAAATTTCCAGGTATTGGTAAAAAGACAGCAGATGTATTTCTAGCCTTATATGGAAAAGAGACTATAGGGGTCGATACTCACGCCGCTAGAGTAGCTAAAAGACTGGGAATAGCGCCACCTAATGCTGATTACGAGGGGATAAGAAAAGTATTGATGAAAGTGTTTTCATCCAGAAGCGGTAACTATGATATCGTTCATCGGTTCCTCATCGCATTAGGGAGGAGATGGTGTAGGGCAAATAAACCGGCGTGCAGCCAATGTCCTCTGAGAGATCTATGTTCTTATTCGAAAAAGAGTTAAAAAATTTTCACTAATTTTTCACTTTGTATTGTCTTACATATACTAATAAATAGATTTTTCCTAAAAATTTAATAAGCTCTTCATCTTTACCTTTTTAAACTACTTCGCTTTGGCGTCTCTTATGGATACTGAAAAGAAGGTTTCTAAAGAGGAATTGTTAAAGAAAGCAATGGTCTGGAGAGAGATTGCTGAAAAGCTTCATAAATTTTATCGTGGCAAATTGATGGTACTTCCTAAATGTGCTATTGAATCCTATGACGATTTTGCATGGGTATATACTCCAGGCGTAGCACAGCCCTGTAGAATAATTCATGAGGATCCAGAAGCAGTATGGGACTATACAAATAGGTGGAACTACGCAGCTGTCGTGAGTGACGGAAGTAGAGTTCTGGGTCTAGGAAATATAGGACCGGAAGCTGGTCTTCCAGTAATGGAGGGAAAAGCAGTCTTGTTCAAGTACCTAGGAGGAGTAGATGCCTTTCCACTGGTCACGCGTGCGAAGACTACTGAAGAAATGGTTCAATTCCTTAAATGGATAGAACCTAATTTCGGAGCAATAAATCTAGAGGATATCGAAAAACCAAAATGCTTTGATATTCTAGAAAAGGCTAGAGAGGAACTGAACATCTGTGTATGGCACGATGATCAACAAGGAACAGCAACTGTGGTCTATGCGGGGCTAAAGAATGCATTAAAGGTGGTAGGTAAAAAATTAAGCGAAGTAAAAATAGTCTTTCTAGGTTTCGGATCCGCCAACAAGAAAACAGCTGATGTTCTGCTCTTGGCTGGTGCGAAACCAGGGAATATTTATATAGTAGATTCCAAAGGACTCCTCGGCCCCCATAGAGAAGATGCGAAAGGCACTTACAAAGAATGGTGGGCTTTACACACGAATGCTGATCATAGAGAGGGAGGATTAGAGGAAGCACTTAAGGGAGCCGATGTATTGATAGCAATGAGCAGACCAGGTCCAGGGGTTGTTAAACCAGAGCACATCAAACTAATGAATGATGATGCAATAGTCTTCGCATGTGCCAATCCCATACCAGAGATATGGCCATGGGAAGCGAAAGAAGCAGGAGCTAGGATTGTTGCTACTGGGAGAAGCGATTTCCCAAACCAGATCAATAACTCATTAGGATTCCCAGCAATTTTCAGGGGAGTACTAGATGTAATGGCAAGAACAGTAACTGACGAAATGTGCATAGCCGCAGGAGAAGCTCTTGCTAAATTCGCAGAAGAGAGGGGAATACACGAGAACTACATAGTACCAAGAATGGATGAGGCTGATGTATTCCCCTATGAGGCTGCTGCTGCGGCTATGCAGGCTGTGAAACAAGGAGTTGCAAGAAGACCAACCACATGGCAGGAAGAGTACGAGAGGGCGAAGCAGATTATTGAGGAGTCTCAAGCAATGCTTGATATCTTAATAAAGCATGGTTTGATTAAGCATATTCCAGAGGAGATCAAAGCCCTCTATAGGAAGAAGAAAGAATAATCATACCATATTATCATACTACTTATACAGTTCAACATTTTTTCTTTGTTAAAGTTTTATTCTTCCTTTCTTGGCACTTTCACTGATTCTTAGGCTTGTTCTAGAGATCGACATATATGCTATCTTTTTATTTCTCTTTCTGACGAGAGATAGTGTTACTTTTTCGTTAAAAGGTGTTACTCAGAGGATAAAAATGCACATACCAGATGGCTTTTTGGATCCTATAATCTGCATTGTAACGTATCTGGTAATGATTAGCTACGGAGTTTATGCCTATGTAAGGATTAGAGATTCTCTCTCCATAGAGACTATATCTAGAATGACTGTACTGGCATCTGGAATATTTGTTGCTCAAATGATCGCATGGCCCATCCCTGGAGGAACTAGCTTGCATTTCTTAGGTGGAGGTCTTGCGGGTATTTTACTTGGTCCATACATGGGTTTCTTTGCGATGTTTCTTGTTCTTCTTGTCCAGTGTATTGTTTTTCATGATGGAGGAATAACCACACTTGGTGCGAATGTTCTCAATATGGCGATAGTAGGCGTTCTCGTTGGTTACTGGGTATACCAAGCTGTTACAAAAATTATAAAGGGTAGAAACGGGGCCTTAATTGGAGGATTCTTAGCTGGACTCTTCAGTCTAGGACTCGCTGGAACTGTTGCGGGACTAGAAATAGGTTTATCAACGCTTTTCGTTTATCCAATCTCTCTTACCGTACCGGTAATGGCTGGTTATCATTTCGCTCTTGGCGTTGTAGAGGGATTAATAACAGCTTTGGTCGTAGCTTATCTCTATTCTCGGGGTATGCTAAGTACGGAGGTGGCATAAATGATATTTACTAACAAGAGAGTATGGATAGTCATAGTAGGTTTGCTCTTAATAAGTCCTATATTTGGAGTATACATAGCTAATCTCATCGGTTATAAGGAGCCGCTCGATATCATAGCCGAGAAGGCCGGTTTGAGAGATCTTTCGGAAGAAATTAATTGGACACCCTTGTATGACTATAGTGTACCAGGATTAAATCCATTAATAGGCTATATAGTAGCGGGTTTAATCGGTCTCTTAGTAATAGTGGCTATAGGTTTTATCCTAATGAGGCTCGTGGAGGCTAAGAAGCATTGAGAATGCTTACTGAGAAGTTTCTAGAAAATGTAGCTGATGCTTTGGACATTTTCAACGAAGAGAGGGAGATTTCCCTAGATCCTCGTGTAATCTTTTTAACAACAATCTTTCTAACAATTTTTTTCTCATTTAATAAGAGGATCTGGGTAAGTATCCTAGGAATTCTTCTTTCCCTACTGCTTGGAATCATCCTTAATGTGAAACTTGTAAGATTATTGAAACTAGCGGGACTATTAGCCCTATTCACAACTATTATTACTCTCCCAGCGATATTCATAGGGTCTGGGGATGGATTATATTTGAACCTTGTTATAGTCGACGTCTGGGTTTCCTTAGAGGGGATTTTTAGCGCTTTCTCTCTCGTTTTGAGAACGTTAGCGGCTGGTATGGTTTCGGCTGTTTTTCTCTCCTATTTAGGATGGAGAAATATTATAATTGCTCTTAGGGGATTACATGTACCAGCAAAGCTGGTTTTAATGGTTGTATTATTCATGAAATTATTGCCTATACAGATAAGATTATTTGCTAGGAGATTATTTGCCAGAGAGTCACGTCTATTAACAAAATCTCTAAGAAATTTGTGGTTCTTCCTCGCATCTATTCTCGGGGATATGATAATTTTTTCGGAGTATTTTGCTTTGCGGTTAGCGTTAGGGCTTAGATCCAGAAACTTTGACTTAAGTGTTGAGCTTGATTACAAGTATAGAATGGGACCAAAAGATTTGTTACTATTGGTTACGTGTGTTGTATTCGTTAGTATTTTCTCGGTAATATAGGTGGTTGCTTTGGAACCAATAATAGAGGTTCAAAACGTTAGTTATAGCTATGGAGGAGAAATTGTAGCACTCGAAAACGTATCCATCAAGGTACCTAAGGGCTCGGTAACAGTTATTCTTGGCCCGAATGGTAGTGGAAAAACCACTCTCCTCTTAATTTGTGCAGGGCTCTTAAGACCGCAAAAAGGTAAAGTCCTCTTCGAAGGGGAAGACATCTTTACTTCGTCGAGAAATGTTAGAAGTGAGATAGGGATTGTTTTTCAAGATCCGGATGATCAATTGTTTAACTTAACAGTTTATGAAGAGATAAGTTTTGGACTAAAACAACTGGGCTTTAGTAGAGAGGCGATTAGGAAACGAGTCGAAGAGATAGCAAGGAAACTAGCTATAATGCATCTCCTGAATAGAAATCCGTTTAAACTCAGCTATGGCGAGAAGAAATTGGTGGTGTTAGCAAGTATCCTTGCCACCAATCCCGAAGTATTAATTCTGGATGAGCCAACAGCGAATCTTAGCAACTATTATCGAGAGAAAATAACTGAAATAATTAGAGAGTATAAAAAAGTGGAGAAAACAACAATTATAGCGACTCACGACGAGATTTTTGGGTTAGAAAATGCTGACCATTTATACCTGCTCAATTCTGGAAGAATTGTAGCAGGAGGAAGCGTAGTTGATATTCTGAGAGAACCAGATATTCTAGAGGAGGTAGGCATGAGTCACCCAAAGAAAATTCTAGAGAAATTAAGGAGAATTCTAAATATTGTCGATACCTAATAATAAAGCTTAAACTGGACAAGCTTTTTATTTTTCGGTATGTACCTCTATTGGTGAACATTAATGAAACCTATCCGTTGGCTAGACAGAGCGAAGGAATTCTTTAGGTCCGCGTTAATGAATCTTAAAGCTGGAAACTTAGATGTGGCTGCTTTTGAAATTCATCAAGCGATAGAGTTGGCGCTGAAAGCTGTGCATATACATAAATTCGGGTCACGACCCTATACACATAATTTAGTTGAACTTGGCAAGGCTGTTGGTTTTGACGATCCAAATTTAGAATTTATTACGTTTATGTATACTTACGCTAGATATCCAGAAGCTCCTATAGAAATATCTAAGGAAAGATTGGAGGTTTTTATCAATGTTGCCGAGCGAGCGATTAAGTTTGCGGAACAAGAACTGGAGAAAGAACCTTGAAAAATTCATTGCGGAGGTTAAAAAGAGGTACGGCAAGGTAACAATAATTTTATTCGGGAGTAGGGGTAGGGGAGACTATAGTGCTTTCAGCGACACTGATATTCTCGTCATAATGGAGAAAACAAATACTCAAATCCTTGAAGACTTAATGACAATAGCTTATAAAACGGATCTTATCGCACCAGAAATCCACTTATTCGAAAAAAACTGGGTACTAGAGAATTTTGAAGAAAATACTATTCTCTTAGATGCGGTATACGAGGGGATAATCCTAACAGACGATCTAAATATCACAAACTATCTGAAAAAACGATTAGATAACATGATTAAATCAGGATGGAGAAAGCGCAAAGATGGATGGTTCCGAGAAAACGCTGAGAACTAGAATGTTCTTCCCCAAACCTCTTATTAATCAATCATGAGTAGACCTTCTATTTTTGGATTTGAAGAAGAGAATTATTCAATAGTATATCCGTGTCTCTTTACGCAAATATAATATATAAAGTAAGGATCAGAATTATCTCCTAAGGCTTTTTTATAGGGCCTTTATTATGAAGAGGTTCGATGCCATAATTATTGGTGGCGGAGTAACGGGGGCGGGTATTGCGAGAGATCTAGCTCTAAGAGGCCTGTCAGTACTGCTTGTTGAGAGGAAAGATTTTGCCTCAGGGGCTACTGGGGGGTGCCATGGACTTCTTCATAGTGGGGGAAGATACGTTGTTAAGGATCCAGAGTCAGCTAAGGAATGTGCGAAGGAGAACATTATTCTCCGTAAGATCGCGAAACACATAATCGATGATACTGGTGGCCTCTTCATAGCCCTTAAGGAAGACCCCGAGGATTACCCAGAGAAGTTCTTGAGGGGATGCAAGAGTACTGGAGTGGTTTGTAAAAGTCTGCTACCTAGCGAAGCGTTAAAACTAGAACCAAATATTAATCCAGATATAAGGGAAGCCTTCTGGGTAAACGATGCCAGTATAGATCCCTTCTTACTAACACTTCTCAACTTATTAGATGCTCACGACTCGGGGGCTGTAATAAAGAATTATAGTGAAGTAGTGGGGTTCATTACTAGGGGTAATGAAATCACTAGAGTAAAAATATTAGATCATAGGAAGAAGATTCTAGAGGAGTTCCAAGCAGATACAATAGTAAATGCAGCGGGGGCGTGGACCGGGAAAATAGCAGCCTTAGCGGGAATAACACTCCCGATACAACCAAATCAAGGCACACTAATAGTAGCTACGGATAGGATAGTTAATAGGGTTATTAACCGTTTAAGACCCCCCAGTGACGGAGACATTATAGTTCCGCATCATACAACATCAATACTTGGAACCACATCAGTTAATATAACGGATCCAGACAAGGCGTTTCCTACACAGGAGGAAGTTCTCAAATTATACAGGGAAGGTGTAAAAACAATCCCAAAACTACGTAATTATCGTTTTATTCGGGTTTATGCGGCTGTGCGTCCTTTGGTTGGAGCTGGTACTGGGAGAGATATTTCGAGAACCTTTGTAATATTTGATCATGAGAATGACGGCTTTTCAAACTTTATAACCATTGCTGGGGGTAAATTGACCACTTATAGGCTCATGGCAGAGAAAGCATCAGATATAGTCATGAAAAAGCTCGGTAAAAGTGGTAAGTGTGTAACGCATAAAGAGCCCTTACCAGGGTTTTACGATGAGAAAGAATTAACAAAACTATTGAAAAAAGCTAAGTTCATGCCAGAAATTCTCTTAAAAGCATTTAATAAATGGGGTCTATTAGCACGCAGATTCTTGAGAGATCCCGAGTTCAATGACATAGTTTGCGAATGTGAAATGGTTAGTAAAGCTGAGATAAGATACGCTATCAAGCATACTTGGGCACTGAGAATAAGTGATTTAAGACGTAGAACGAGACTTTCTATGGGTCCTTGTCAAGGCCAGAACTGCTTATTACCTAGTCTTGGAATTATCCATGAAGAGACTAATAGGGAAGAGCTAGAACTGGTTAAGGAGTATCTAAAGTATTTAGAGGGGAGATTCTCACCGCTTAAGCCTTTATTGTACGGATCCCAAGCGAGGCAGTACATTTTTACCCTATCAATATTGAGAATCCTAGGCAATTTTGACAAATTGCGAGGTCTTTAAAATGAGCGAGCACAAGATTATTGTTGTAGGAATGGGATTCTCTGGAGCCTATGCTGCGTACTTACTCAAGAAAACGGGCTATGACGTAATCGTGCTCCACAAAGGATTTGGAGCAACAGCTTTCTCGTCTGGATGCTTCGACATTCTCGGATACTCTATAGAGAAAGGCGAATACTTAGAAGACTTTAAAGAAGGGATTGACGAAGTTTTAAGCAAGGAAAATCACCCCTATGCAATCGTGACAGACGCTTCTCGAACAAAATTCGAGAAAATGTTAAACGATGCCTGGCGTAACCTCCCGGAGGATCTTAAAGCCATCTATATTAACAACCGTAATAAGAACTGGTTCGTAATTACCCAGCTAGGAACAATAAAACCAACAGCTGCTATTCAGGCCTCGATGAAAGGTGCTATGATATCAGAGGAGAATGTAAGTATATGCATAACGGGATTTAAGGGTGATCCCGGATTTAATCCTAGTTTTGTAGCCAAGCTCTTGCGTAGTTATATCCAAGCATTAAGTTTTCCTAATATTGAGGTAACTCATGCAATAATCGATATCGGGGTAAGGGGTGTCGAGGAATTATCATACTATATTAATATAAGGAATAATTTACATGATCTTTACAAAAAATTCAAGCAGCTTGCTCGTAGGAATCGTATAGATATCTTTCTTATCCCTGCACTTCTTGATTTAGAAACTTTTTCCTTACTAAAAGATCTGAATGAGGAGAGCGATTTTTTGATTAGTGAAATGCCTTCTGGGCCTAGATATTATGCGGGTTTTAGATTACAGAGATTATTAAGTAGGGTTCTAGATGATACTGGAGTGCGCTATTCGCGAGTAAAAGAGTTACAAGTTACTCTGGAGGGTGAACGGGCTAAAGAAGTCCTATGGAGAGATGCTATCAGTGATAAGACATTCAGAACGCAGGATTTCGAGGCAATAGTAATAGCTACTGGTGATATTATTGGAGGAGGATTAGCTATTCTCGCTGACGAATCTCTCAACAAATACCTCCAAGACACAGTGTTTAACTACAGAATCAGAAATCTCGGTCTTGAAGGCGGGTTCGCTGATAGTTACATATGGGGAGATCACGAGGTTCTAAGAAGTGGATTAATAATAAACGAATCATCCCAAGTAATAATGGGTGAAAATGTCTTAGAGAACGTATTTGCTTGTGGTAGCGTATTAGGAGGCTACGATTATACTCGCGAGTTGAATGGTTTGGGAGTAGCCCTGATAACTGCTTATAATGTTGTTGAAAATATTAGGAGGTTAGTGAGTTGAGTGGGCAAGAAAACCATCAAGCATGCTTGAGATGCGGACTTTGCTATAAGGTGTGCCCCCTTACGTGTATTGGTAGCGGTTTTAGATTCACTCCTCAGTTATTCGGCGTTGAAATAAGAAGACATGGCAAGAGACTTATTGAGAGAATGAATAATGCGCCTTTCCTCTGTCTTTTATGTATGCATTGCAGAATTGTGTGTCCAGCAGATATTGATCTACCTAGAGCTATAAGGAGCCTTAAAGCATCGCTGAACACCCTAGTTTGTTAAATTAGTTATAGCACTGGGTAACAAATTTTTATGCTTTCGTTAGCAAATAGTATAAATCACCGTTCCCTTATTAGTTGAGGGAGTATAATTGACTGATGAGTATCGTATAATTCCTACCCTATCGCCTAGAATGGAGCTAAAGAACATAATTAGGGACTTGAGAAAGATTGTTGCGGCAGAGGATCTCGAGAAAACAAGAGCCTTAGTAGATATGTTGCTGGAGGATGAAGAGTTAAGAGCGATGATGAATGCCACAAACATTATCGTTGTCAGTTATCTTAAATATAATGATCATGGCTGGTCACACGCTGTTATAACTATGAGGAACGCGCTCAAAATATTGACAATAATAAAAGATATTCTCCCTCCGAACATAGTGAAATATAACTTAGGATCGTTTGACGATGCCGCTTTTGTGACAGCTCTTGCCGCTTTTCTGCATGATGTAGGAAACATGATTCATCGTGAGAGTCATTGGGAGCATAGTTTATGGCTAACTCGCGATATGATATGGAACATCATTAACAGATTTTACGAGAATGAGGATAAGAGGAAGAAGTGGCTTCTATTCGCTCACATTGCGAACGCTATCTATAGTCATGATGAAAAAGTTCAAGCATTTACCATCGAGGCCTCGGCTGTGAAAGTCGGTGATGGTTGTGATATGGCGGCCGGTAGGAGTAGAAAGCCATACAACATAGGAAAAGTGGATATTCATTCAGTGTCTGCACTAAGTATTACTGATGTTGAAATGTCTAGAGGAATTAAGAAACCATTGAGAATAACTGTGAATATGACTAGTCCTGCTGGAATATTCCAAGTAGAGGATGTGTTACTCCCTAAAATCAAGACATCAATGCTGGAAGGAGAAATAGAAATCGAGACCCTTATAAACGGCAAGAGATTAAAGCTCAGCAAGAGTCCTCTATAAACGAAATCAATTAACTAATAATTCTTGATAATCCTTCTAAATACTCCTTTGACGGGAGGATATACCCCCTTAAGAAGCCTCATAACCAAATTGATACTATTAACCTCCTTGATCTTAACGAGTAGACACGCTTTTCCACCAAAATTATAGACAAAGCATCATTAGGTGTTGCGACAGGCTTACCTTTCACATTGATCTTTTCTCTAATCTCTTTCATAGTTCGATCCCTCGGCCTTACTTTAAGTTCGTATGGTCTCAAAAATCCTCATCATGCAAAAGAATAAGTTCATTATTCTTTCGTAACCCTAACATCTACCTCGATAATATCTACTCCTAAAATCAATAGCTGTTTTAATGCCTTGATTATGTTTTCTGGAGCAAAACCAGCACCACCTCGGTGACCAATTACAGATAATGGCTTGCGAGAAAGATAATCAAGAGTACTTAAAATAATCTCTCTGGAAATTAGAGAAAAAAAATCTTCTAAAAGTAAGTAAAGATGAAGAAGAATATTATTTATCTTTGTTCTGTTGTGTCAAAAATTTCTACTCCTCTATTTTTTCAAATGAGCTCTTGGGAGCACCACATAGAGGACATTTCCAGTCATCGGGCAAATCCTCAAACTTCTTGTTTTCCTCTTCTTCATCGTATACATAGCCACAAACTTTACATCGCCATTTAGCCAATTCCTAACACCTCGTAAAACCAAGTACAAACACTAGCAATTATTTAACTTTTTCTCTGAATAGACGCATTGCTATATTTAGTAGTACTGAGTATTTTTTAATAGCTCTATGAAACATTAAGGAAAACTTAAAGAAGTAAAGATAGTCATTCTGGAATATTGGTTCTAGAATTAGATCGTTTTTTTACTCTTCTTTATTATCACGTTTTACGGGTGCGTCAAAGATGATTTATTGGCATGAGCATACTTGGGAAGAAATTAAGAACTTGCTTGATAAAATAGAGGCCGTTATTTTGCCGATCGGTAGTTGTGAGCAGCATTCCTTGCACTTACCGTTAGGTATGGATACTTATAGTTCAATAGTATAGTCTGAAAAGATAGCGGAAGCTCTCAATGGTAAAGTGCTTGTCTTACCACCAATATGGTATGGCGTATCTCCCCACCATATGAATTTTCCAGGAACAATAACGCTTTCTAGCGAGACATTAATAAGCCTTGTTTTTGATATTGCCAAGAGCCTGAAGCATCATGGAGTGAAAAAATTAATTATTATCAATGGACATGGAGGTAACACTGCCCCCTTAACTCTTGCTCTAAGGAAAATAAGGGAGGAGATAGGGTTAGAGACCGTTCTTGTTAATCCTTGGGAGTTAATAAGGGACGTAATCATGGAGACTCTTGAGAGCAGTGTATGGGGTCATGCATGCGAATTTGAAACTAGTGAAGCTCTAGTAATTATCCCTGATAAGGTAAGAATCAATAAAATCAAGAAGCCAGAGTTGAAAGAGCAAAAAGCACCATACATGGCGTTGTGGGAAAAAACAAAGGTAGTCTGGCCTTGGAACACGGATGAATTAACTAGCACAGGATCGATAGGTGATCCAACAAAAGCTAGTAGAGAAAAAGGCGAAAAATTGTTCAATGCGATGCTGGAGAGAACATTAGAATTCATAACAAAGTTTCTCGAGAAATGAGTAATTGCTTTCTTTCTTTTTTTATAATATGGTACAGCGTATACCAGAATAAGTATGCTCGCTACAACCAGTTTCACTAAGCCTAGTGAGAATTTTTCTGCTTCCTCTGTGGAACCTCCACCAACCGAAATTGACTTATAATAAAATCTCTTCCTTTCCCAATATTTGAAATAGTGGAAATCTCGGATTGGAGGCTATAGCGGTGCTGAAATTTGAATTTACGATAACTAAGAATGTGAAGGATACGCTGGCTAGGCTCGAAAAAGTGGTTAAAAATTATCAGATTGACGAGCAGGGAGTTGCGAAGGTTAAAATTAGAACAAGTGAAGGTACTATAACAGTTTTTCTCGCACCATTTTTGCTGAAGGAGAAACTTGGGTTAGGACTGAGAATCTGGGGTAAAACAAGCAATAGAAAGCATATTGAGTATCTTGAAGCATTTTTGGAAGAAAAAGCAATTGTACGAAGAATCAAACCATCAATAAATGATTTTGCAACAGAAATAGTGAAAGTTTATGAAGAGGGAGAAATTAAGGAGCTAAGAGATATTATAGATAAGGTTTGCAAGAGACTAGGTCTTAGCATAGAGGAAGCAAGGAACTACATGAATTACATTCGGGATATTGGTAAAAGAGAAAGAGTACCAGAGAGCATCAAAAAGGCATATAAAATTATTGCTAGAGAGTCTCTATAGTAGCTAATTGAACAACTTCTTCTTGCAGTTACTTTTTTAACAAAATCTAGGCATAAGAATTATTTAGGATACCCTTGTGGAAATTGTTAGTAATCTCCATTCCAATTCTCTATAATTTCCTTCTACATTCACCAGAGCTCTCCTTAAAAATTTCCCTTAGTCTCTCTAAAGACTACGGAGGAGGGAGGTGCATGGCGAGATTAGGTGCCTTGGTACTCTTATCTCCAACCCCTAATAGTAGACGTGACGAGTATTTGTTGAGAGAGGATGTTTTAGGTCTCTCAGTTTTGGAGAGAATTATTCTTAATCTCAAGGAGTGTGGGATTAAAAAGATGGTGATTCTGGGAGATAGGGATAGCGAGTTGAAGGAATTTATTAGGTTTTCTCGCAGAGCGAGGGATCTTGATATTTTCTTTATTGGCGATGGAGAAAGGCTTGGTTCTATTCTAGAATTACTAGAAAAGTTGCCTGAACGTTTGCTAATTCTGGTAGGACCATACTTCCTTGTGGAAGGATACTTGAGTAAAATCGTTGATGGGAAAGAGCACGAAAAAACATTATTCCTAGTTCTGAAGAGGGATGAGTTGAGAGGTAATGGAGAAGTAAAGGTATCCCTTAGAGATTCTAGGATTATAGACATAGGATATGATCTAGCGAATCCCGATGGGGTACTGGTGGGGCTTATAGTCTCTAAAAATGCCCTACTGAATATTACTAATGGCCTAGAGGAATCAGTATCGCTCATAGAGTTTCTGAAGAACATTATTAGGTTAAAGGATCAGAAGGTAATCTTTGTGGACGAGGAAAAAGTAGTGCATGTGGACTCGGAGGAGAAGCTCAAACTGCTTGAAAAGAAGCTATTGAGAAGCCTTAATAAGCCGGACGATGGTTTTATTTCATATTATCTTAACAGGAGGATATCGACTAGGCTTTCTAAATACTTGGTTAGAACCCCCCTGACGCCAAATATGATCAGTATAATTAGTTTCTCTCTAGCTCTTTTGGCAGCTTATCTATTTTCCCTCGGGAGTTATTTGTACACGGTAATTGCTGGGATAATTACCCAAATAGCTTCAATAATCGATGGTTGCGACGGAGAAGTTGCGAGACTCAAGGGTCTTAAGTCGAAGTATGGGGCTGTCTTTGATACTATCCTTGATAGGTACGCAGATATGCTATTAGCCATAGGAATCGCTTATGGGTATTATACCATTGTTAAAGATCCGTTGATTCTTCTCTTATTAGCTATTCCCTTAACTGGCTTCATAATGAGTAGTTACGCGAGAAAAGAGTACATTATTCGCTACCAGAGACAGCCAAGCAGGAAAATTCTTCTCTTAATAAGACGGGATCTAAGACTCTTCAGCATATTCCTAGGGGCACTTTTCGGGCTTAAATATGCGTACTACATCATGATATCTCTAGGCATTTTCTATCACATAGTGGTGGTCTGGCATTACCTCATTAGTTTAAGAAAAGAAGGATATTAAAAAAAAGCTTTCAACATTTTTTATCTTCACAAACTCGGTAAGAGAGGATATAAAATTGAAGAAAGTTAAGGTTCTCTTTTTCCTCGCCTTAATATTTCTAGGATTCATCGCTAATGACTCACTAACTAGTATTGAGAAGCTCAGTGAAAAACCCGTAATTACTAGTTTTCAGCCAATAGTTTCAGAAGGAATAGCTAATATCACAACGTTTGTCTCTCCTGATTGTGCTTATGATGCTCTGAAAGAAGCTTTAGAATCGGCGAAAAAATCTCTATTTGTAGAGATGTACAGTTTTAGTAATCCTTATCTATTAGATATAGTTGGGAATCTTAGCGCTGCTGGGATTAATGTCGTATTTATTCTAGAGGATGATCACGTATCTTATTATGAGAGTCAGTACACTTATTGGGCTGTGCGACAGTTATATCTTCGTGGCGTGAAGGTATACTGGGCATCAGATACGTATAGATTTGCACATGCTAAGTTCGTGATAATAGATAATAGCACGGTAATTATTGAGAGTGAAAACTGGGCTAAATCAGGTATTCCGATAGACCCTACCTATGGAAACAGGGGTTGGGGGGTAATAATTGAGGATCAAGAAATAGCTAGTTACTTCCTAGATGTATTCTTGTACGATCTCTCTATAGCAGAGCCCTACGACCCAAACACGGCACCTGAAGGCGAGGCTGTCTCTTATTATGTTCCTAAGGGGGACTATGTACCCTTATTCACAGCTACTAAGTATACCGAGTATGTAAAAATGATTCCTATTCTCTCTCCAGACTTCTCGGAAAATCTCATAATTGATCTAATAAACTCCGCTAACGAATCCATCTATATTGAGCAAATGTATATTTACCCAACTCTGAACGAGCTAATTAACGCATTAATCAATGCTAAGGAGAGAGGTGTAGAGGTAAAAATAATTCTCGATCCTAAGAGTGACGAGAATAATGAAACAGCTGAAATCCTGACTTCTCATGGAATAGAGGTTGCTTATGCTTATACAAAAGACTATGGTGAGCCACACTGGTTCGAAACAATGCATAATAAAGGAATGATAATTGATGGAAAAATAGTGTTGATCTCAAGCATTAACTGGTCTCCCACATCTTTGAGGGAGAATAGGGAGGCAGGCATAGTAATAATTAACGAGAAAATCGCTCAGTATTATCTCCAAGTATTCAACTATGACTGGGAGAATGCTCCAGAAAAAATAATATCGGAGGAAACAAAACCATCGCAGAGTCTCTTGTCATATTTGAAAGACTTATCAATACTAATAATAATCCTAATAGTGATAGCGCTGCTTAAATGGCTAAGAAAGAAGTAAGTGGGTCTCAATATATGGTATCTATATCTAATCACTTGGGAATGGTAATAGTAATATCTCATAGCTGGAATAGCGGGGAGAAAAGAGCTAAAGAAGATTAAGGTTAAGGAAAAAAGACTTCTCACACTTCCATGAAGTTATTGCCCCATATAAATTTTCTCTAATCCTCTCTTTTGTATTCTTGATACATACCAATTAACTGATTAGGTATAAACACAACTATTTTTAAGAATATGCCTAAGTTAAAGCAACTTGACCTCTCCTATCGTTTTATTTCTACTTATAGGATTATTT